>ENA-OREN01000008-OREN01000008.1-marine-metagenome-genome-assembly--contig:-NODE-8-length-315803-cov-7.725724_pt1 | contig 315803 bp, 274 predicted proteins | sample MGYA00248624_ERZ508555 | MGnify/ENA primary metagenome ERZ508555 (study PRJEB26222, sample SAMN06267773) | marine metagenome | isolation source: Saanich Inlet, British Columbia, Canada | place... | reverse complement strand
AATGATCCTGCCATTGGTAAAAAAAGAGATTATGATAAATTTTCTGCTTATTTTAATCAGGATTATGGACCGGGTCAATACCGAGGAATTTATTTGCAAGATAATGAACATGTCCGACAAGCATTTACAGCTTGGATGTCACCCTTTAAAGATCTTGGAATGACTACTATCGGATCACAAAGTGTAGGCAGTACTGATCATATTCCATTTGATAGGGCGGGTTTACCAGCTTTCCAATTTTTGCAAGATAGAGTGGGAGGTACAGGTGGGCATACTAATCTTGACTATTATGATACTATCCCAATTGAAGATATAAAGAAGAATGCTGTAATTGTTGCTTCATTTGTATATCATACCGCAATGCTTGATAATCCATTACCTCGAAAAAATAATTAATAAGACGATATTAATACAAAGGTTTGAGATAGAGGTTATCGATAATATAAAAAGGTGTTCAGATAAGGAATTAGATGAAGCTATTAAGGGATAATATCAATTAATTAATACTAACCTATTCATATACTAAATATAATGATTTTAAAAATATCCAATCCAAGACAAGCTATAATAACCAGCTATAAAAGACCTGGCATTTGAATATCAAAAATAATTAAAAACACTATTAAGAAAAAGCCAATAAGAAAATATAAAGAGAGCCCTTTTAACCCAGTCCATATAATTCTACCTAAACTATGTTTTGTCGTTTCTTTCAAATATTTTGTTTGTTCCTTTTTTAAAAACTTTTTATATGCAAAATCTGCAAAAACTAGAGGAATTCCAAAAAATAAATAATTTGGAATATTTGGAAAAAACAAGATTAAGAAAAACATTATTAAGGATATGATTATAGTATATAACCACAATTCTCTGAAAATTTCCTTGTTGTAAGATTTAGGGTATGTTTTTTTTAAAAAGAGCGAAGGAGGTTTTTCAGGAGTTAATTTTTCAAATACTTTTAGATTAGAAATAACCATCAAAGCAACTCCAAATATTCCAAAAAATAATGAGGAAACTCTAATGGCTTTTGAGCTGAATAATTTATAATCAGTTAATCTGTTTGTCATTTTCATAAATTTTGTTTTATATATTAACTTAATATACAAAAAAATCTAATTAGAATGTTTTTAAAAATATCCAATCCAAGAACTGCTATAATACAGAGTTATAATCGCCCAGTATTGTATAGGGATGTCGTATTGCTGAAAGGTAAAGTCGTTATAAAATTCGTTTAGGGAAACGATACTACGATAAAATAGAGAACTCCAAAACAACTAATTTGTTTAAAAGTTCACTATAAATTCACATTAAGATTATAGTTTGTGAAGGAAAGGTGAGTTTTCCTCAGAGCCAATGACGAGAGTTGAACTCGTGACCTCTTCCTTACCAAGGAAACGCTCTACCCCTGAGCTACATCGGCATAAAAAATTTGAGCGAGAGACCGGGTTCGAACCGGCGACCATCAGCTTGGAAGGCTGACGCTCTACCAACTGAGCTACTCTCGCTTAAATTCTGTGGGGAGAGCAGGATTCGAACCTGCGAAGTTAAAAACAGCAGATTTACAGTCTGCCCTCGTTGGCCGCTTGAGTATCTCCCCAAATTCAAAATTTCAAAGAGCCGATGGAGGGACTCGAACCCACGACCTGCTGATTACAAATCAGCTGCTCTAGCCAGCTGAGCTACATCGGCTTATTCCATTTTTAAATGGTTGGCAAATGTATAGATTTATTTTTTTTGAATCAAAAGAAAAATAATGATTTTTTAAAAAAAAAATTGTAATCATTTGTTTTTTTCTCTTGGATGATTATTCTTGTAGTCACTTATGATTTTAGGCATCTTAATTTTTGTATAAATTTGAGTAGATGCCAAACTAGAATGTCCAAGTATTTCTTTAATGCTATTAATATCTGCTCCATTATTTAACAAATGTGTGGCAAATGAATGTCTTAAAACATGCGGACTTGCTTTAACCTTTGTAGAGACTTTAGAAAAATACTTTTTTACAATTCTATAAACTAAGGATGGACCAATCTGAGCTCCTTTAGAAGTAATAAAAACGTTTTCTTTAATAGAAGAAATATTAGATCTATAATTAAAATAATCATTCATTCTTTTTATTAGTGAGGGTAGCATAGGAACCAATCGTTCCTTATCTCTTTTACCATGAACTTTAATCATACTCTCATTTAAAAAAACATCATTTATTTTCATTTTAATTAACTCATCTCTTCTAATACCTGTTGAGTATAATGTGTCTATTATCAAAAGATCTCTTTTGCCTTCAAAATTGTTCTCAAAAATATCTATAACTGTAAAAACTTCTTCTTCAGAAAATGGAATTATAATTTTTTTTTGAACTTTTAATCTTTTATGATTTTTAGTAGGAGATTCTTTAATTTTTTCAATTTTAATCAAAAAATCGTAATACTTACTTAAAGAAGAAATCTTTCTGTTTATTGTTAATGGCGAAAGGTTTAAATCTGACAAGCTAATAACCCAACTTCTAACTATTGAATAACGTACTCTCGAAATATCCTTGATACCGTGTTCTAATTTACAGAATAAACAAAAAGTATCAATATCATTTTTATAAGCTATGATAGTATTATTTGAAAACTTTTTTTCTTTAGACAAGTAATCAAAAAAATTTGATAAGTACATTAAAGGAAATCTTAACTTTATCTAAAGTTAAGAACTTTTATGGATAATAAATTCAGGTATATACTAGATGTTTTCTAGATCTCTTAATCCTTGTACGTAAGTAGCTTTTTTAATTTTATCTCTATTTCTTACTGAAGGCTTTATAAAAGCTTGCCTAGATCTAAGGTTTTTCATAGCGCCAGTTCTGTCAAACTTACGTTTGAATCTCTTTAGAGCTTTGTCTATGTTTTCACCTTCTTTAACTGGAATAATTAACATATCTAATTTTAATTGGTCGCAAATATAGAAACATTTTTTATTCCTTAGAAATTATTTTAAAATATTTCTATTTAATTACTTTTAAATACCTTTTAAGCTGTTTTTTAACAATTGGGAATAAAAAGAACAATCCTATCATATTAGGAAACACCATTGCAAAAATCATTGCATCTGAAAAGGCCCAAATAGAATTCATACTTGCTGCAGCCCCTATAATTACAAATATGCAAAAAAGTAATTTATAGGTAAGATCAGCTATTTGTCCTCTTCCAAATAAATATTTCCAAGATTGAAGACCGTAATAAGACCATGATATCATTGTTGAAACTGCAAATAAAACAACAGCTATAGTTAAAAACAAGTCTGAATATGGTATATATTGAGCAAATGCTTGAGAAGTAATTCCAGCACCTTCAAAAGGAACACCATCAATCATCACCACCCCTAAACCATCACCGCCATATTCAAAATATCCACCAAAGTTGAATATAATTATAACTAGAGCTGTCATAGTACAAATAACAACTGTATCAATGAATGGTTCCAATAAAGATACTAAACCCTCCGAAGCTGAATATTTTGTTTTAACAGCAGAATGAGCAATAGAAGCAGAACCTACTCCTGCTTCATTTGAAAAAGCAGCTCTTTTAAATCCAACCATTAAAACTCCTATAAAGCCCCCAACTCCAATAGCTGTTGGATTAAATGCTTCCCTAATAATTAAACTAATAGCATCATCAACCAAAGAAAAATTAATTAGCAAAATATAAACACAAGCAAACAAATAAAGAAGAGCCATAAATGGAACCACTTTTTCTGTAACAGATGCGATTCTTTTAATTCCTCCTATAATTATTATGCCTACTAAAATAGCAAGTAAAAGACCTATAATTGCTCCTGCACTTGTACTTTCTAAACCTAATAATTGCTTTAGTACAATTGTTGCTTGATTTGCTTGTGCTGCATTACCTCCACCAAAAGATCCTCCTATACAAAAGATTGCAAAAAAAACAGCAGCAGCTTTTCCTATGTTTTGAAACCCTTTTTCTTTTAAACCTTTACTAAGATAGTACATCGGTCCACCATAAACTGTTCCATCTTCCCCAATATCTCTGTATTGTACACCTAATGTACATTCAACAAATTTAGTTGACATTCCTAAAAGCCCACAAACAACCATCCAAAATGTTGCACCTGGCCCTCCCAAGGCAATAGCTAATGCAACACCGGCAATATTACCATTACCTACAGTTCCAGAAACTGCAGTCGCTAAAGCCTGAAAATGCGAAACTTCGCCATCTTTTGATTTATCATCGTTTTTATCATGATCATCGTACTTACCTCTAACTACATTTATTGCAGTAGAAAAATATTTTAAATTTGGAAATTTAAAATAAACTGTAAAAAAAGCAGCACTCCCAATTAACAAAAATATTACAAAAGGGTAGCCAGCTATTTCAAAAAATACAACTTTACTAAAAAAGTCAGAAATTGGAGCAAATGCTTGATCAATTTTCTTATCCATTCCTGTTTCTTGAGAATAAGAAAAGAAAGAAGAAAAAACTAAAATTAAGCTGAGGGATATCTTTTTCATTTAAAATAATTTTGGAGTGATTGAATAATCAACAAGATGCAAATAATAAATAATAATTCAAATGTTTTTTTTACAAATCAAAAACAGAAGACCTTTTAGTTGAAATTAAATCTTTGATTCTCAGCCAAAAAGCTAAAATTAAATAAAAAACGAAACCAATGCCAATTGAAAAAAAACTACTATATATAAAAAAAATTCTGACATTTTTTGCTTTAATACCCATCCATTCAGCCAATCTTGAACAAACCGAAAATCCGTGTCTTTCAAAAAAATATCTAATTTCTAACATTTTAATTAACATTAACTATATTTCCTTTCCAATCTAAAATACCATCTTCTAAATTAAAAACATTTTCAAATCCCATTTGCTTCATTAGCTCACAAGCTTGAAAACTTCTTCTGCCTGATCTACAATAAATATGAATATAATCTGATTTTTCAAATTGTTTAATTCCTTCCATAAAAATATGAGCATCATAAATATTCAAATTGATAGAGTTCTCTATAAATCCACATTCATATTCTTCTGGAGTTCTAACATCCAATATTTTACTATTTTTTGATTTATTAATTGATTCAACCCATTGATTTTCATTAAGATTCATATATTATGTTTTTTATTATTCAAATATATATTTCTAATTCTTTTAATTAAGGAAAAATTAAATTTATTTAATTTGTTGTAAACTAGAACTATGATTTATATATTTGAGAAATGTTAAACAAAGTTAAATTAAATTTTTGGTGGCGTGAAGTATATTTATATATGCCGCGATAAACCATTATATATTATAAATATAAATTAAGGCTTGTCTTGCGACAGGCCTTTTTTAATTTAAAAAATAAAGAATTGTATAAGATATCAACATCAGAAAAAAAAATACTTGCTGACACGTTAACGCCAGTAAGTATCTATTTGAAAATTAGAGATAAATTTTCAAATTCTCTTTTATTAGAAAGTAGTGACTATGGAGCAAATGACAATAGTTATGCGTATGTGTGTTTTAATCCTATTGCAGAGATATCTGTTGAAAATAATTTCATTATAAAATCTTTTCCTGACGGTAAAAAAGAAAAAATTAAAATTAAAGAGAATATAAATGTGGTTGATGAAATAGATAAATTTTTTAAATTATTTGAATGCAAAAAAAATGATAAGAAATTTTTAAACAATGGCGTTTTTGGATATATGAGCTATGATTCTGTTAAACATTTTGAAAATATCGATTTAAAAACTAAAAAAAATGATATTCAAATACCTGAAATTTATTATGCTTTTTATTCAAATATAATTGTAATAAATGAATTTAATAACGAGGCTATATTGTTCCATCACAGTTTTAATAAACCAAACAATTTAGATATTATATTTGATTACATTAATTCAAATAAAACAACTAAATATCCCTTTTTAAAATCTGGAAATATAAGTTCTAATATGAATGATGAACAATATATTGATCTTGTAAAAAAAGGCATTAAACATTGTTACAGAGGAGATGTTTTTCAAATAGTACTTTCAAGGAGGTTCTTTCAAAAATTTGATGGAGATGAATTTAATTTATATAGAGCATTAAGATCTGTAAACCCATCTCCTTATCTTTTTTATTTTGATTACGGAAATTATAAAATTTTCGGTAGTTCACCTGAAGCACAATTAGTAGTTAAAGACAGCAAAGCAGAGATTCATCCAATAGCTGGAACTTTTATAAGAACAGGTAATGATATAAAAGATGCTAATGAAGCAAAAAAGCTTTCAGAAGATGATAAAGAGAATAGTGAACACATGATGCTTGTAGATCTAGCTAGAAATGACTTAAGTAGAAATGGAAATAATGTTAATGTTGAAAAAGATCGAGAAATTCAATTTTATTCTCATGTGATTCATTTAGTTTCTAAAGTCACAGCAATGAAGAAAAACAACTCATCAACATTTCAAATTGCTGCAGACACTTTTCCAGCTGGCACTTTATCTGGAGCTCCTAAACATAGGGCTATGCAATTGATTTCTGATTATGAAAACTGCAATAGATCATTTTATGGTGGAGCAATAGGATTCATGGATTTTGAAGGGAATTTTAATCATGCTATAATAATTCGTTCTTTTTTAAGTAAAAATCATGAACTTATTTTTCAGGCTGGAGCGGGCATAGTCTCTAAATCAAATCCCAAAAATGAATTGCAAGAAATTTATAACAAACTTGGTGCTTTAAATAAGGCATTAGAAATTGCTGAAACAATATAAATTATGAATATAATAGTCATAGATAATTACGATTCTTTTACTTATAATTTAGTTCATTATTTAGAGGAATTGGGTTGTGAAATAACTGTTAAAAGGAATGATCAAGTCACTCTAAGTGAAATTGATAAATTTGAAAGAATAGTTCTTTCTCCAGGACCAGGAATTCCTAAAGAAGCTGGACTTTTAAAAGAAATTATATCAAAATATTCCTCATCAAAAAATATTTTAGGAGTATGCTTAGGTCATCAGGCTATTGCCGAAGTTTTTGGAGCCGAATTAGAAAATTTAAAAACCGTATATCACGGAGTAGCTACAGAAATTAATATCATAAAAAATGATACTCTATTTGAAGATTTGCCTAATCCATTAAAAGTAGGAAGGTATCATTCATGGATTGTAAAAGAACCATTACCAGACTGTTTAGAGATTTTAGCTTATGATGAAAATAAACAAATCATGGCTTTAAAACATAAGAAATATAAAGTAAGAGGGGTTCAGTTTCATCCAGAATCAATATTAACTGAACAAGGAAAGTCTTTATTAAAAAACTGGTTAAAAATTATTTGATGAAAGAGTTCATTCATAATTTAAGTCTGCACAAAACCCTTTCTAAATTGGAAGCGAAAAAAATATTAATAAATATTTCCAAAGGAGATTATAATAATAGTCAAGTAGCTTCATTTCTTACAGTATTTATGATGAGAAACATAACTTTAAATGAACTTGAAGGTTTTAAAGAAGCGCTTTTAGAGTTATGCATACCAGTAGATTTAAGTGCCTATAATACGATAGATTTATGTGGAACTGGAGGAGATAACAAAGACACCTTTAACATATCAACGTTATCAGCTTTTGTAACTGCTGGTGCTGGAGTAAAAGTAGCAAAACATGGAAATTATGGAGTTTCTTCTTCCTGTGGGTCTAGTAATGTAATGGAAAATTTAGGAATAAAATTCTCAAATGATAGAGGCTATTTAGAAAAATGTATTGAAAAAAGTGGTATTTGTATTTTACATGCTCCCTTATTTCATCCAGCAATGAAACATGTCGCTCCAATCAGAAAAGAATTAGGTTTGAAAACATTTTTTAATATGTTAGGTCCTTTGGTAAATCCTTCATTTCCCAAAAATCAAATTGTTGGAGTTTTTAGTTTAGAACTGGCTAGAATTTATTCATACTTATTTCAAAAAACTGACAAAAATTTCTCGATAATCCATTCTTTAGATGGTTATGATGAGATATCATTAACAGGTGGAGTCAAAATCATTTCAAATGATTCAGAAAAAATTTGCTACCCTGAAGACTTTAGGCTTAATAAATTAGATTTTAGATCAATTAAAGGGGGTAATTCTATAAAAGAATCTGGAGATATTTTTATGAATGTGCTGACTAATAAAGGAACACCTTCACAAAGGGAAGTTGTAATTGCAAATTCAGGTTTGGCAATTTCAACAGTAATGAAAATTTCAATTGAAGACGGTATTGAAAAGGCAAAAGAATCACTAAAATCGGAAAGTGCTTTACAAGCATTTAATACATTAAAAAAATTAAGTAAACAATGACAATACTTGATCAAATAATAAAGACTAAAAAAATTGAATTGAATTATTCTAAAGAAAATACTTCAATTTTAGATTTAGAAAAATTTCCATTTTTTAATCGAAGCATTATTTCTTTATCAAATAGTATAAAAAATAGTGATCATGGAATTATTGCAGAACATAAAAGAAAGTCTCCTTCAAAGTCTATTATTAATGACTCAACACCAATTCAACAGGTCATTAGGGGCTATGATAATTCAGGAGCTAGTGGTATTTCCGTTTTGACTGATAAAAAATATTTTGGGGGAACTCTAGATGATCTAATTAAAACAAGAAATGAAACGAAAATTCCAATTTTAAGAAAAGATTTTATAATAGATGAATATCAAATAATCGAAACTAAAGCCCAAGGAGGCGATGCAATATTATTAATTGCGGCGTGTCTTTCTGAAAAAGAAATAAAAAAACTTAGCGAATTTGCAAAAAGTATTGACCTAGAAGTATTGACAGAAATTCACAATTTAGAAGAATTAAAAGGATGTTTAATCGACTCAGTAGATATTATAGGAATTAACAATAGAAATTTAAAAACATTTGAGGTCGATATCAAAACAAGTAAAAGTTTAATAAAATATATTCCTAATGACTTTATAAAAATTTCTGAAAGTGGTCTTTCTAGTCATATAGAATTAGAAGAACTTAAAGAATTTGGTTTTGATGGATTTCTTATGGGAGAAAGTTTTATGAAACAAAAAGACCCTGGATTAGAATTGTTAAATTTTATAAACAAATTAAAATGAAACTAAAGGTTTGCGGAATGAAATTTCCAAGTAATATCATAGAAATAGAAAGTTTAAATCCAGATTTTATGGGTTTTATATTTTGGAATAAATCTGTTAGGTATTACGACAAAACTTCAATTTCAATTTCTAATAAGATTAAAAGAGTTGGAGTGTTTGTAAATGAAAGTTTTGAAGAAGTGTTAAGAAAAATAAAACAATATGATTTAGATTATATACAATTACATGGAGAAGAAGATAAAGATTATTGTAAAAAAATAAAAGATTATTGTAAAATAATCAAAGTATTTAGTATAAGTGAAAAGTTCAGTTTTGATAATTTAGAATCTTTTGAAAATTTATGTCATTATTTTTTATTTGATACTAAAAGCAAATCTTATGGTGGGAGTGGTGAAAAATTTGATTGGAAAATTCTAAACAATTATAATTCAAAAAAACCTTTTTTTTTAAGTGGAGGAATTGACGTAAGTGATTTTGGGGAAATTAAAAAAATTATTAATTCAAAAATTCCTTTAATAGGAATTGATATCAATAGTAAATTTGAAATTAAACCCGGGTTTAAAGATTGTAAAAAAGTACAAAAGCTAATTAAAAAAATGAAAAATGAAAATTTCTTATAATGTAAATAAAAATGGTTTTTATGGAGATTTTGGAGGCGCTTATATTCCAGAAATGATGCATGCAAACATTGAAGAACTTAGTTCTAAATATTTAAAAATATCCTCTGAAAAAAGCTTTATTAAAGAGTTTAATGATTTGCTAGAAAAATATGTTGGAAGACCTACTCCACTATATTTTGCAAAAAGACTTTCTAAAAAGTATAATACCAAGATTTATTTAAAAAGAGAAGATTTATGTCATACTGGGGCTCATAAAATTAACAATACTATAGGACAAATTCTATTAGCTAAAAAATTAGGTAAAACTAGAATAATTGCTGAAACTGGAGCTGGACAACATGGAGTAGCAACTGCTACTGTTTGTGCATTAATGGGGATTAAATGTATTATTTTTATGGGCGAGATAGATATTAAAAGACAAGCACCAAATGTGGCTAGAATGAAAATGTTAGGTGCTGAAGTTAGACCTGCTATTTCAGGAAGTAAAACCTTAAAAGATGCAACAAATGAAGCAATAAGAGATTGGATCAATAATCCCATTGATACACATTATATTATTGGTTCTGTTGTAGGACCACACCCATATCCTGATATGGTCGCTAGATTTCAATCCGTTATAGGTAACGAAGTTAAAAATCAATTGAAAAAGATGGAAGGAAATGAAAACCCTAATTATATTATTGCTTGTGTTGGCGGAGGAAGCAATGCAGCTGGAATTTTTTATCCTTATTTGGATAATGAAAAGGTAAAAATAATTTGTGTTGAAGCAGCTGGAAAAGGAATAAATTCTGGTGAAAGTGCTGCAACTTCTGTGTTAGGTAAAGAAGGAATAATTCATGGCTCTAAAACACTTTTGATGCAAACTCCAGATGGTCAAATAACTGAACCTTATTCTATTTCTGCAGGACTTGATTACCCCGGAGTTGGTCCTATGCATGCAAATTTATTTAGATCTAAAAGAGCAGAATTCATTTCAGTGACTGATAAAGATGCAATGGAATGGGGTTTAAATTTATCTAGAATGGAAGGAATTATACCTGCAATAGAAACTTCTCATGCATTTGCTGTTTTAGATAAAATAAATTTTTTAAAAGACGATGTAATTGTTTTTAACTGTTCAGGAAGAGGAGATAAAGATTTAGATACTTATATAAATTATTTTAAATTATGAATCATTTAACCTTAAATTACTCGTTTTAACATGTTTCTTAAATTTTAATAAATTGAACTATAAAAATTAACAACTATGAAATTCATCAAAATTATTTCCACTATTTGTATTACACTTATAATTTTTGGGTGCAATAAAAACATTTCTGTTAAAGAAAATACCAAACCTAATGTGCTTTTTATAATAGCAGATGATTTAAATTGTGATTTGGGTAGTTACAATCACCCTTATGTAAAGAGTCCTAACATTGATAAATTAGCGGAGAATGGTGTTCTCTTTGGTAATGCACATAATCAGTACCCACTATGTGGTCCATCAAGAGCTTCTTTTATGACTGGAATGTATACTGATCAAACAAAAATGACTAATAATAATGTTTTATTAAGAACTACAGTTCCTGATGTTATTACAATTGGTCAAAGATTTAGACAACAAGGCTACAGATCTGTTAGAATTGGAAAAATTTATCACTTTGACAATCCTAGTTCTATAGGAACCTCAAGTGCAGATGATATATATACATGGGATCAAACAATTAATCCTTATGGAAGAGATAAAATAGAAGAATACAAAATAAACACCCTTAAACCTAGACAATACGGAGGAACTCTAAGTTGGTTAGCAGCTGATGGAACTGATGAAGAACAAACTGATGGTATTGGAGCAACTGAAGCAATTGAACAATTGGAAAATTTTTCCAAAACAGGGCAAAACTTTTTTTTAGCAGTTGGTATGTATAGACCACACACTCCATATGTTGCTCCAAAAAAATATTTTGAAAAATATGATCGTGAATCTATTAAAGTTCCTGTAAGTTCGGACAAGTATTTAAAATCTATTCCTGCTCCAGCCGCTAGATCAATCAGAATAAAAAAAGAACAAATCAATCTTGAGGAAAGTTTAGCTCAAGAAATTATGGAAGCTTATTATGCGACGACTTCTTTTGTTGATGCTCAAGTTGGAAGAATACTTAAAAAATTAAAACAGACTGGATTAGATAAAAACACAATTGTAGTTTTTACTTCTGATCATGGTTACCATATGGGAGAGCATGGTCATTGGCAAAAGCAAACTTTATTTGACAATGCTACAAGAATACCATTGATTTTTTCTGGTCCTGGAATTGAAAATGGAATTCGAATACCTTCATCGCCAGTAGAATTAATTGATATTTATCCAACACTTATGGATTTAACTGAAATAGAAACTCCTGATCATGTTGTAGGAAAAAGTTTAAAAAATATGTTGAAAGATCCTAATGCCATTGTTAGAAATAGTGCCCTTACTAGGTGGAGAAATGGTTACTCTATAAAAACAGACAGATATAGAATAACAAAGTGGGGAGAAGACGGTGAATTAGGTTATGAACTTTACGATCATAATTCTGATAAGGAAGAGCTAAAAAACCTAGCGAATGACTCTAACTATTTATCTATACTTGATTCATTAAAACAAGAAATTGATGTAAGAATAGCTGATGCAAAACTCAAACCTAAAGGTGTAGGAAGACAATTCGAACAGAAATCCTATTTAAAAGCTCCAAATTTAACACCTGGAGATTTATATGATAAAAAAGGGGAAAGAACATATATAAAACCTGCAGATGAATAGGATAAATAAAGTTTTAAATAATAAAAGTGATATACTTTCAATTTATTTTACAGCTGGCTTTCCAAATCTTTCGGATACAACAACAATAATAAAAAACTTGGATAATTGTGGTGTGGACATTATTGAAATAGGTCTCCCATTTAGTGATCCACTAGCCGATGGACCTACTATTCAAAATAGTTCCAATATAGCATTGAGTAACGGGATGACAACTAAAAAGTTATTTGAACAACTTAAAGGTTTAAGAAAAGAGACAGATATTCCTCTTATAATAATGGGGTACTTTAACCCTATAATGCAATATGGTATTGAATCTTTTTGCAAAGATTGTGAATTAGCAGGTATTGACGGTCTTATAATTCCTGATTTACCAGCAGAAATTTATTCTAATGACTACAAAACAATTTTTGAAAAATATAACCTTCTTAATATGTTCTTAATAACTCCTCAAACGTCTGATGAAAGAATAAAGTTTATTGATAAAATTTCTAGTGGTTTTATATATATGGTCAGTAGTTTTAGCATTACTGGAGCAGTTAATTCTTTTAAAAAAGAACAAAAAGAATACTTTGATAGAATAAATAAAATGGATTTAAAATCATCTTTACTTATAGGTTTTGGAATAAGCAATAAAGAAACTTTTAAAGATGCTATAAATCACAGTCAAGGAGCAATTATCGGATCTGCTTTTATAAAATTTATTTCAGAAAATGGAGTAAATAAAATTTCAGATTTTATCAGAAAAATTAAAGGCTAATTATCTTATAAAAACAAGCTCATTTGAAATTTCTGTCTCTTCAGAACTAAAAGAATAGCCTCCGTGATTAAAACCTTTTAAATCCTGTTCATTATTAATTTCATTATCTAGGATATATCTCACCATCATTCCTCTAGCCTTTTTAGCATAAAAAGAGATAATTTTTAATTTTCCATTTTTCATATCTTTAAAAATTGGAGATACCATGTTGGTAACTAACTTTTTCTTATTTATTACTGATGAATATTCGTTGCTTGCTAGGTTTATAAACAATTCATCTTCAATCAACTCATCATTTAGTTTATTAGTTATTTTTTCTTTCCAAAATTCATATAAATTAGATGAATCTTTTACATTTAGCTTAGTACCCATTTCTAATCGATAAGGCTGCATTAAGTCAAGAGGTCTTAATAACCCGTACAAACCAGATAATATTCTTAATGAGTCTTGAGCTTTAATTACTTTATCTAAACTAAGAGAAAAAGCATCTAAACCATTATAAACATCTCCAGCAAAAGTAAATATTGCAGGTCTAGCATTTTCGCTATTAAATGGTGTTTTAAAATTTATATTTCTTTTCCAATTTAAATCAGCTAACTTTTCAGAAATACCCATCAAATTTTTTAATTCTTTTGGAGAATGTAATCTTAATGACTCATTAATAACACAAGAATCATTTAAAAATAACGGTATTGAAAAATCTTTAATAGGTAATGCTTTCTGAAAATTCAAAGATTTAGCTGGAGAAATTATAATTTTCATGAAACTTAAATTAAAATGTAAATTTAAAAAATATCAAATATTATTAGAGTAATTTCTCCATTTATTTAAACAATCCAAAAAATCATTTGGCAAATCACACTCAAAATTTAATTCTTTTTTGGTTTTAGGATGAACGAAACCTAATGACTTTGCATGTAGAGCTTGCCTTGGTAATATCTTAAAGCAATTTTGAACAAACTGTTTGTATTTATTAAAAATAGTTCCTTTTAAAATTCTATCTCCACCATATCTTTGATCATTAAAAATAGGATGACCAATATGTTTCATATGAGCCCTTATTTGATGTGTTCTCCCAGTTTCTAATTGGCATTCTAATAATGTCAAATAATTAAATCTCTCCAAAACCTTATAATGTGTTATAGCTTTTTTGCCTAATTCATTATTTTCAGGCACACTCATAATTAGACGATTTTTTGGGTCTCTTGCTAAATTTTTATTGATTGTTCCTTCTTCATTCTCTACTATCCCCCAAACTAATGCATGATATTTTCTTTTAGATGATTTCAAGTAAAATTGTTTTGCAAGGTGAGTCATAGACTCTTCAGTTTTTGCAACAACTAATAAACCACTAGTGTCTTTGTCAATTCTATGAACAAGACCAGGTCTTCCATCCTTATTTGATGGTAAGCTTTCAAAATGATTAATTAATCCGTTTAATAAGGTTCCACTATAATTACCATGGCCTGGGTGCACTACTAATCCTGGAGGTTTATTAACCACTAACAATAAATCGTCTTCATATGGAATTTTAAGAGACATTTCCTCACCTACCAATAAATTTTCATATGGAGGATGAGAAAACATAACTTTAGCTATATCTCCAGGTTTTACTTTATAATTCGACTTAACGTTGTTTCCATTAACAAAAATAAAACCATCTTTTGCTGCTTGTTGAATTTTATTTCTAGTAGAATTTTCTATCCTATTCATTAAGAATTTATCAACTCTTAAAGGATCTTGTCCTTTATCAGCTTTGAACTGATAATGTTCAAATAAATCACTATTAAATTCTTCTTCATCTTCTTTTTTAATCATAATCTATTTTTTAATGCCATTGCCAAGAATTAAATCAATTTTAGACATTTTTGGAATCATTAAACCTGGTAAAACAACTTCATCTTGAAACGATAATTCAATAACCATATCCTTACCAATATTATCAATAAAAGTTACATTCCCAATTTCTAAACCTGATGCTAATAATGCTGAAATTGCACTTCTTTTAGTAATTTGAATAACGTTAGGAATAACGACATTCCCATAATTATTTGGATTAATAGTTAAATATATTATTCTATTTTCTTTTACTTTAGAATTTGCTAATGGCATTTGCTCTAATACAGAATATTTAGGAAATTCTGGATTATAAAAAGTTGAATCGACTATTTCATATGTTAATTTTCTTTGATTTAAAATTTCTTCAAACTCTTCAATTTGAAAACCAACCAAATCTGGAACTACAATATGGTTATTATGATTAGTATTTATATTTAAAAAAATAAATAAAATAAATATCAATAACCCTGTAATAATAGAAACTATAAATATCTGTTTGAAAAAATATTTACTAAAAAAATACTTCATTAAAATCATTTATAAATTTTAAACAAAGATATAAAATATGAGTTCTCTGTGGTTTGACTTAAAATAAATGATATTTTTGTTTATATGAAAAGAAATATTGCTGTTTTAATGGGTGGATTTTCTTCTGAAAAAGAAATTTCAATTAAAAGTGGAATAGTTATTTATAATCATATAGATAGAGACCTTTACAATCCCTATAAAATAATAATCAGTAAAGAAAAGTGGATTTATATAGATGATAATGATAATGAACATAATATTTCAAAAAATGATTTTTCTGTTAATATTAATAACAATAAAATCAAGTTTGATATTGCATTTATTATAATTCATGGATCTCCTGGTGAAGATGGATTAATTCAATCATACTTAGAATTAATAGGGATTCCTTACACAGGATGTGATCCATACAGCTCCGCAATAACATTTAATAAAAGAAATTGTATTTCATTTCTTCAAAAATATGATATTCCCGCTGCAAAATCCATTCATTTAAATTTAGGAGATGAAATAGATGAAAATCAAATTATTAAAAAAATTGGCATTCCTTGTTTTGTAAAAGCCAATAAATCTGGAAGTAGTTTAGGCGTTTACAAAGTAAATCATAAAAAAAATCTTATTAGCTCTATTGAAAATTCATTTAAAATTGATAACGAAGTGCTCATTGAATCCTTTTTAGATGGTATTGAAGTTTCTGTTGGGGTTATGAATTATAAAAACGAAATTATAGTTTTAGGAATAACTCAATTAATTACTGAAAATGACTTTTTTGACTATGAAGCGAAATATCAAGGAAAATCTAAAGAAATTACACCTGCAAATATTTCTGAAATACAAAAAAATAATGTTACCGAAATGGCAATAAAAATTTATAAAAAGCTAGGTTTAAAAGGTTTTTCTAGAAGTGAATTTATTTTTGTTGGTGACATACCTTACTTCCTTGAAATAAATTCTATTCCTGGTATGACAAATGAAAGTATATTTCCTAAACAAGCTGAAGTTAATGGAATTTCATTAAAAGATTTATGTAGTGAAGTAATTGCGCAAGCGGTAAAATAAATTAATTATATTTAAAAAATGAGAAAAGCTATTTTTCCTGGTTCCTTTGATCCTTTCACATTAGGGCATTTAGATGTTCTAAAAAGAAGTCTTTCATTATTTGATGAAATAACCGTAGGTATTGGTAAAAACGATCAAAAAAAAACAATGTTCAGCGAACAACAAAGAATTGAATTTATAAAAAAATGTTTCATAAACGAATCCAAAATAAAGGTCGAAAGTTATGAAGGTTTAACAATAGATTTTTGTAAAAAAATTGGAGCTAAATTTATTGTTAGAGGCATTAGAAATAATGGTGATTTTGAATTTGAAAAAGCGATTGCAAGAACTAATAGAAAGCTTTCAAAAATTGAAACTATTTTTCTATTAACTTCAGCGAAAACATCTTTTATAAGTAGTAGTATAGTTAGAGAACTTATTGTGAATAACGGGAATTACAAACTACTTGTTCCCGATTCGGTTAGAGTAAGTTAAATGTCAAGTAACAATCTAATATTTGGATAAATATTTTTTTTCTTTTTAATTTCTGATTTAGTTTTCCAAACAACTTTTGTTATACCTTCTTTTTCTTCTGGTTTGAATTTACCAACAAAGTTACTTTTCATATTATACCATGCTGTTTCTTTTAAACAATACTTTTCATCATTTTTAAAAATATGATAAGTAATAGTATTAAAATTTACTATTTCTAATTCATTAACCCCCGTTTCTTCACAAACTTCTCTAAGAGCTGTTTGATCAATTGATTCACCCTTATCCACTTTCCCTTTAGGTAAATCCCATGTTTTTCTTCTGTAAATAAATAAAATTTGATTTATAGAATTTTTTACTATACCCCCACCTGCTTTTATTACTTTTATTTTTTTTTTAAACAAAGAAAGTAGCTTATTTGTCTTGTGGTGATATAGATATATATTTTTGTGTTTCTTAGCTTTCAGCACTATTTTATTAATACTCGTTTCTTTTAAAGAGTAAGTTTTAATCTTTGAATCAAGTTGTATTTGACTAGTTAAAACTATTAGATTTTGATTGACAAAAACTTTATACATTTGTGATATGATCTTAGATTTAGATACTGCCAAAAAAACAGCAGAACTTCTTTTACAAATTAATGCAATAAAATTGAATCCAAAAAATCCCTTCACTTGGGCTAGTGGATGGAAGTCTCCAATATATTGTGACAATAGAATAATTCTATCTCACCCTAAAATAAGAATTTTTATAAGAGAACAAATGGTTAAGCAAATAAATAAATTGTATGCTAAACCTGATCTTATAGCTGGAGTTGCTACTGGAGCCATTGGAATAGGAATGTTAGTTGCTGACTTAATGAACTTGCCTTTTATTTATGTTAGACCAGACTTAAAAAAACATGGTAGAAAAAATCAAATTGAAGGTCAATATTCTAATGGACAAAATGTAATTGTAATTGAAGATCTAATCAGCACAGGTAATAGTAGTTTAGTAGCTGTGGAAGCACTTAGAGATGCAGATTTAAAAGTTAAAGGAATGCTAAGTATTTTTACATATGGATTTGAAATCTCCTATAATAACTTTAAGAAAAACAATGTAGAATTACATACCTTGAGCTCATACGATATGCTATTAGAGCAGGCACTTTCTTCAAACTACATAAATGATTCTGATTTTCAAACACTGTCAAAGTGGAAAAAAAATCCTGAAAATTGGCATAATAAAATTTAAATTATGAACTTAACTAGTGAAATTAATCAATTAAAAATTCAAGATTTAACTTTATTTAAAAAGCTAAGTGTCATTGAAAATTATAAAGAAATTATGCCTGATAATGTTTCGAAATTTGAAATAATTGATTCGAATTCATTTATATTTTCTATTAAAGGTATGCCTTCTATCAAATTAAAAATTGGAAAAAAAGTTGAACCATCTAAAATAATTTTAGAATCATTAGAGTCTAAAATTAATTTTACACTAACTGCCTTTATAAATAAAGTAGATTCTGAAACTTCTTCCTTTCAACTTGAATTTAATGGAGATTTAAATCCAATGATTCAAATGATGGTAAAAACTCCTTTACAATCATTTATAAATGACCTTTCAAATAATATTAAAAACTTAATTTAAATTTAGCAGCTATGAATGATTTGTATGCTTTGGTTACTGGATCTTCTTCAGGAATAGGCCTAGAAATAGCTAATTGTTTAGCTCAAAAAGGTTACAATTTAGTTCTAACTGCTAGAAGAGAAAATAAATTAAAGGAACTTACTAATGAATTAATAACAAATTATAAAGTAAAAGTAGATTATATTTCATGTGACTTAAGTGATCCCAAATCTCCTAATAAAATATTTGATTTTTGTGAGTCTAAAGGTTACTTCATTGATTTGCTTGTTAACAATGCTGGCTATGCAATTCCATCTACTTTTGATAGTACATCAATGGAAGACGAAGAAAAATTTATAAGAGTTTTAGGGATTTCAGTTATAGCTCTTTCAAAAATTTTTATTCCTAAAATGATAAAAAATAAACATGGCAAAATAATGATTGTATCTTCTGTTGCAGCATTTGCCCCACCTTCATCTATTCAGACCTTATACGGTCCAATTAAAACTTTTATGAATAGGTTTAGTGAATCAATTAATATAAATTACAACCATATAGGCATAACTTCTACGGCAGTATGCCCCGGTTACACCATTACTGAATTTCACTCATCAAGTGGGGTTCAAGATGAAATGGACAGGGTGCCAAGCTTCTTAAAAAAATCTGCTAAAAGAATTGCAAAAGAAGCAGTTGAAGCAACTTTAAAAGGGAAACAAGTTTACGTTCCTACTAAAACCTATAAACTAATTGTATTTTTGATTAAGACGGTTCCTAAATCAATTTTTTCTTTACTTAGTTCAGGGATAGCTCCTGGAAGGTATGATAAAAAATAACTATTGAAGCATTAAATTAATGAGATTCCCCAAACTGTAAAAAGTGACCAAATTATATATCTGAAAATTTTTCCAAATAACATCCATGTAGCAACTAAAATGTAATTAATTCTAAAAAATCCTAAGCTTACTGCTATAGGATCTCCAATTATTGGCAACCAGCATAAAAAAGCTAAAGTACTTCCCCATTTATCAATTTTAGTTTTTAAATGAAGTATTTTTTCTTTTTTTAAATTAAAAAATCTTTCTAAAGTTTCCCACCTACCTAATCTTCCTAAATAATAACTACTAAGTCCTCCTAGCCAATTTCCTATAGTAGCAATTAACAAACTTAATTTAAAATCATAACCATTTAATATTAAAAAGCTAAGTACTATTTCAGAACTAAAGGGAATTATTGTAGCTCCTAAAAAACTAGCAAGAAACAAACCTAAATATCCCCATTCAATAAATGATTCCATTTTAATTGTTTATTTAAAAATCATTTGTATTTCTTGGAAATTATAATTCATGATACTATTATCCTCTTTTTCAATTTTAATAATCCCGTTTTTATTGACAGAAACTATTTTTCCAATAAAAATTTCTTTTTCTTTATTTGTAAATTGACTTTTCTCTCCTATTTTATATAAATTTTCATGGTAGCTATAATTTAAATCTTCTAATTCCTGATTAGAAAGTAATCGTAAACTTTTAGATAAATAATCATATTTTTTTAAATTTTTGATAATCAAAGAAACTAATTTATTTAAATCATAATTGATATTATTAATTAATTTCAAAGATGATGCATTAGGAAGATTTTCAAAATTTTCTTGATTAACATTTATTCCAAATCCAACTATAATACTTTCAATTATATTACCCTTAACTGTTATTTCATTTAAAATTCCACAGATTTTTGTGTTTCCTGACATTATGTCGTTAGGCCACTTTATTTTTAAGTCAGGTATTTTTAATGATTTTAAAGTATTTAAAATAAATAAAGAAAATAGCATACTTAGTGTAAATTGATTTTCAACTTTTAAATTATCAGGGAATAATCCTAAAGAAATAGCTATATTTTTCTCTGGCTGACTCTCCCAACTATTTCCTCTTTGACCTTTTCCTTTTGTTTGATTAAAGGTATAGACAACTTGTAGTTCTTTTGATAATGTTTTTTGAATATTATCTTTTAAAAATTCATTAGTTGAGTTAATGGCATCAAGTTTGATTAAGTTCATCTAGAAACTAAATTTTTATAAAACTAAAATAGTAGGTTTAAATATCCTAAATTTACATCTTTAAATAACTAATTTGAATACAGATAATTTAATATCTAACATAATAGAAGGAATTGAAAATGTTAAAGGAGTCAATGTTAACATTCTAGACTTAAGAGAAATAGAAAATGTTGCTTCTCAATATTTTATTGTTTGCACCGGAAATTCTAGTACTCAAGTTAATGCAATAACTAATTCAGTTAAAAAATGTGTTAGTAAATCAATGTCAGAAAAACCGTGGCATGTAGAAGGGTTAGAAAATTGTAAATGGGTTCTAATGGATTATGTAGATGTTGTTTTACATATATTCAATGAAGAAACTAGAGAATACTATAAAATTGAAGAACTATGGGAAGAAGCAACTTCTACCCTAGTTGAAACTAAATATTAATAAATGAATAAGAAAAATAAAACGACTAATAAACCTAAGTTTAATTCATACTGGATATATGGATTAATATCTGTATTTTTTATAAGCACTTATTTTATTGGGGGTGATAGTTCTGTTAGTACTTCAAAAAATATTAATATTTCTAGTTTTGAGAGATTTTTAAACAAAGGTGAAATAAAAGAAGTCACGGTAGTTAATAAAAATATTGCTCAAGTGACTTTAAACAGAGATGCCTTAAATAGTCCTGATCATAAGAACGCAAATTCAACAAATTTTTTAGGACAAAAAAATATTAATGGTCCTCATTACATTTTTGAAATAGGAAATTTAGAGCTTTTTCAAAACAAACTTGAATTAGCAGAAAGTAAAGGAATACAGTTCAATTATAATTTTAGAACGATTGAAAACAAATGGTTTGATGTTCTAATTGGATTCTTGCCTCTTATTATATTAATTGGCCTTTGGATTTTCTTTATGAAAAGAATGTCGGGAGGTGCGGGAAGCGGAGGAGGTTCTCAAATTTTTAATATTGGAAAATCTAAAGCAAAACTTTTTGATGAAAAAATAGATGTAAAAACTACATTTAAAGATGTTGCTGGTCTAGAAGGTGCTAAAGAAGAAGTGCAAGAGATAGTTGATTTTTTAAAAAACCCTACAAAATATACGAAGTTGGGTGGTAAAATTCCTAAAGGCGCTTTACTAATTGGTCTTCCAGGTACAGGAAAGACTTTACTAGCTAAAGCAGTCGCTGGAGAAGCTAAAGTCCCTTTTTTCTCACTTTCTGGATCTGATTTTGTTGAAATGTTTGTTGGGGTTGGTGCTTCAAGAGTTAGAGACCTTTTCAAGCAAGCAAAAGAAAAATCTCCTGCTATTATATTTATTGATGAAATAGATGCGATTGGAAGAGCGAGAGGAAAAAGCAATATGACTGGTGGTAATGATGAAAGAGAAAACACACTTAATCAGCTTTTAACTGAAATGGATGGTTTCGGAACCAATACTAATGTAATAGTTGTAGCTGCTACAAATAGAGCAGATGTATTAGATAAAGCTTTAATGAGAGCCGGAAGATTTGATAGACAAATTTATATAGATCTTCCTGATGTTAGAGAGAGAAAAGAAATTTTTGCCGTTCACTTAAAACCAATCAAAACTGCCAAAAATTTGGATACTGACTTCCTTTCAAAACAAACTCCTGGATTTTCGGGAGCTGATATTGCAAATGTATGTAATGAAGCAGCACTTATAGCTGCAAGAAAACTAAAGAAATCTGTTAATAAACAAGATTTTCTTGATGCAGTGGATAGAATAGTTGGAGGTTTAGAGAAAAAGAATAAAATTATTACTGAATCTGAGAAAAAAACAATTGCTTTTCATGAAGCTGGTCATGCAACTGTAAGTTGGATGTTGGAGCATGCTGCTCCGCTTGTTAAAGTGACTATTGTTCCAAGAGGAAAGTCATTAGGAGCCGCATGGTATCTTCCTGAAGAAAGACAAATTGTTAAGCCAGAACAAATTTTAGATGATATGTGTGCTGCACTAGGTGGAAGAGCTGCAGAAAAAGTAATATTTAATAACATCTCTACAGGCGCTTTAAGTGATCTAGAAAAAGTAACAAAACAAGCTAGAGCAATGGTAACTGTTTACGGATTAAATGACAAAATTGGAAATTTAACTTATTACGATTCTAGTGGTCAAAACGACTATGGTTTTACAAAACCATATAGTGATGTTACTGCTCAGGTAATAGATAAAGAAATTTCAAACATTATTGAAACTCAATACCAAAGAGCTATCAAACTTCTTAAAAAACATAAAAGTAAGTTAATAGAGTTGGCTGACTTTTTGTTAGATAAAGAAGTTATTTTTAAAGAAGATTTAATCAGAATTTATGGTGAAAGACCATTCAATATTAAAAAATCTTTAAAAGGATCTTAATTGAAATAATAGTTTTATCTATAATTATTAACATTTCTTCTGTTAACAACAAGTTTTTTTATCTTTACTTCGTAAAAATATAAAATTGAAAAAATTTATTAAATCTTTTTTTAATAAGAGTTCTGATGAGCAATCTGAAGAAAATATTGAGGGCCAGTATATGCCTAAAAAGAAAGCGCCGATTGAAGAGAGGTTCACATTTAACTTTACAGAAAACGGAGGAAAGTTTTTATATTGTGAAAATAAATCGGAATGTGATAATTTCTTTTCTCAAATAATTGATGAAAATCAATGGGAAAATGTAGAAATACTCTGCTATGATGAATCGCTTCTAGATTTCTTTAAAGAGAAATCAAAATTAAATATTTCAAAAACTAATTTAAACTCTAAATTCTTCTTAACCAGATGTGAATTTTTAGTAGCTATTGATGGAAGTTTATTAATATGTGCAGAACAAATAAAATCACACAAAGTTAATGATCTGCCTAAAAATTTTATTGTTTTCGCGAAAACTAGTCAATTTACCGAAACATTAAGTGGAGGCCTTCATGGAATTAAAAGTAATTATCCTAACAACCTGCCTACTAACATTACTACAATAAAGAATTTCAATAGTCAAGACAAGGAAAATAATAATTTTTTAACTTACGGAAGTGCAGCTAAAAACCTGTACCTTCTTTTATTAGAAGATTTATAAATGAAAGAATTTTATACAAGATCTTTAACAGCTATTGCTTATGCTGCAGTGTTATTGTTTTCCTTATTTTATAATCAATATCTTTTTTATTTTGTTGGTTTTATATGTAGTTTAATTCTAGTTTTCGAATTTATCAAACTCATTACAGACTATAATCATAAATTTTTGTCTATAGATTCTGGAAAATCTAATCTTATTCTCTATCTAACTTTTCCATTGTATATTTTTCTTTTTTTATTATCAAAAAATTCTACATTTCAACTTGTTTTTTTACTAATTATAATCTTAACTAATATAATTCTTGGGTTTTCACTTCTTAAAAAAAAACTATTCTCATTTTCAATTCTTAAAAATCGTTTTATAGGTCATTTTTATTTAGTAGGTTCTCTTGTTATTTTTTTTACAATGTCTAACGTTACGAATTCTCATAATCCATTAATTGTATTTAGTTTTTTAATGTTAATATGGGTATCTGATTCTGCAGCTTATGTATTTGGAGTAAACTTCGGCAAAAGACCTTTGTTTAAGTCTGTTTCTCCAAAAAAAAGTGTAGAAGGATTCTTTGGGGGAATCATATTTTCTATAATTCTTTCATTATTTTTTCACAAATATCTAAACTTAGATTTTACAATTATTCAATGGTTAATTATAGGTCTTTTAACGAGTTCTTTAGGAGCATTGGGCGATCTAGTTCAATCACAATTTAAAAGAGAGGCTGGAGTAAAAGATAGCGGGAAATTTCTACCTGGCCATGGTGGTCTTTATGATCGAATGGATAGTATTATATTTGCCGCACCATTTATTTATCTAACTATAAAAATATTTATATATGTTTCATAAAGAAGGCTATACGATAATTGTAATATCTTTAATTATTACTATAATTGTTAATCTTATCTCTGCACAATTAATAACTAGTCCAATGATAACTAAAACCATTGGGATTATTACATTAATAATAATGGGATTAATTCTACAATTTTTTAGAAATCCAAAAAGATCAACTATACTAAATGATTCTTTAATAATATCTCCCGTAGACGGAAAAGTTGTTGCAATAGAAAAGGTTTATGAAAAGGAATATTTTAAAGATGAAAGAATTCTAATATCTGTATTCATGTCTCCATTAAATATACATGTAACAAGATATGCGAATAGTGGAATTGTAAATTTCAGTAAATACCACCCTGGTAAATATTTGGTGGCATGGCATCCTAAATCATCAGAAAAAAATGAAAGAACGACAGTAGTAATCGAAAATAAAATTTTTGGTGAAGTACTTTATAGACAAATTGCCGGAGCAGTTGCTAGAAGAATTGTTAATTATGCAAAAGTTGGAGATATTGTAACACAAGGAACTGATGCAGGATTTATAAAATTTGGGTCTAGGGTTGATCTTTTTTTGCCATTGAATTCAAAAATCAAAGTTAAATTAAATCAAACAGTAAAAGGCGGGAAAGATACTATAGCTGAAAAATAAATTATTTTTTTAATTTTAATTCAAGCATTTTAATTTTAATTAATGTGTCTTCTTCTTTTTTTCTTTCATTTTTAATCACATTTTCCGGAGCATTATCAACAAATTTCTTATTGATTAATTTCGCTTGTATGGATTTTAAAAATCCTAAATTATAATCTAAATCTTGTTTGATTTTCTCTAAATCTTCTTTTTGATTTGACAAGTTATTAATAAAGTATTCTTTGCTGCTAACAATTATAGAGTGAGCTTCATCAGATTTATTTAAAAAATCATCTCTTAGCTCAGAATTAGATAACTTCATGACAATACTCTTTAGCTGAGAATTTAGATTTATATTACAAAACAATTCTAATTTTTCTTTATAAGAAATACCCTTTTCATTTCTATACTTTCTGATACTTGTAATAAGAGCTGAAATATGATCAAAATTATCTAGAATTATATTATCAACTTTTTTTAAACTTGGCCAGTTTGAAATAATTAAAGGATGGTCTTTTTTGTTTTTTATTCCATCCCAAATCTCTTCACTAATAAATGGCATAAATGGATGTAAAATTATTAAACATTTTTTAAGTAAATACAATGTTTGATTATAAGTTTCTAAATCAATTGATTCACCATGTCCTGGTTTTATAATTTCTAAATACCAGGAACAAAAATCATCCCATACTAATTTATAGATAGTCATTAAGGCATCTGAGATTCTATATTTTTTAAAGTGATCATTAATTTCAATTAGTTTAGAATTAAATTTGTTTTCAAACCAATTTAGTCCAACCAAAGATGATTCACTTTGCTTCAAAGTGTTAGAAACATTCCATGATTTAACTAACCTGTAAGAGTTCCATACTTTGTTAGAAAAATTTTTGCCCTGCTGACATAATGATTCATCAAATAAAAGATCATTTCCTGCTGGTGCGCTTAATAAAAGTCCTACCCTAACGCTGTCAGCACCAAAATCTTCAATTAATTTCAATGCATTAGGTGAATTCCCAAGTTGCTTAGACATTTTTCTACCTTGTTTATCTCTAACTAAACCAGTGAAGTAAACTGAATTGAAAGGTTTTGTTTTTTTAAACTCTAAACCGGAAACAATCATTCTAGCAACCCAGAAAAACATGATATCTGGACCGGTTACTAAATCATTTGTTGGGTAATAGTATTTAAAATCTTCATTTTCTGGATTTCTAATTCCATCAAATACACTTATAGGCCACAACCATGATGAAAACCAAGTGTCCAAAACATCCTTATCTTGTATTAAATTCTTTTTTTCTAATTTTGAATTGCCACTTATCTCTATAGCTTTATCAAGAGCTTGATCAATATTTTCAGCAACAACAAATTCATTTTTTTTGGTTCCATAATAATAAACTGGAATTTGATGTCCCCACCAAAGTTGTCTTGATATATTCCAATCTCTAATGTTTTCCATCCAATTTTTGTAAGTGTTTTTAAACTTTTTAGGAAAAAGCTTAATCTCATCATCCATTACCACTTTAAGAGCTGGTTTTGAAATTTTATCCATTTTCAAAAACCACTGTTCAGACAATTTAGGTTCAATAATACATTTGGTTCTTTCAGATTTGCCAACTTTATTGGTATATGATTTAACACTTACTAAAGAATCTAAATCTTTTAATTCATTTAAAATTTTAGATCTAACAACAAATCTATCTTGTCCACTGTAATGTAATCCAAAATCATTTAATGTAGCATCATCATTAAAAATATCTACAATTTCTAAATTATGTTTGTCTCCAATTATTTTGTCATTTTCACTATGGGCTGGAGTTACTTTTAAACATCCAGTTCCAAATTCAATATCTACATAATCATCTGTTATAATAGGAATTTTTTTATTTAATATTGGAATTATTGCATGCTTACCTATTAAACTCGTATACCTTTCATCATTAGGATTTACCGCAATTGCAGTATCACCAAAAATTGTTTCAGGTCTAGTAGTTGCTACTGTTATACTTTCACTAGAGTTTGATATTTGATATTTGATATAAAAAATTTTACTATTCTCTTCTACATAAATCACCTCTTCATTTGATAAAGTTGTCTTGGCTTCTGGATCCCAATTTACCATTCTATAGCCTTTATATATTAAGTTCTTCTCAAATAAATTGATAAAAACTTTAATTACTGACTCAGACATATCTTTATCTAAAGTAAATTTCGTTCTATCCCAATCACAAGAACAACCTAATTTTTTTAACTGCTCTAATATTAATCCTCCATGTTCTTCTGTCCAATTCCATGCATGATCTAAAAACTCTTCACGAGATAGATCATACTTGCTTATACCTAAATTCTTTAACTTTTCAACAACTTTAGCTTCCGTTGCAATCGAAGCATGATCTGTACCTGGAACCCAGCATGCATTAAACCCCATTAGTCTAGCTCTACGAACTAAAATATCTTGAATAGTATTATTCAACATATGACCCATATGAAGAATTCCCGTTACATTAGGAGGGGGAATTACAATAGTGTATGCAGGTTTATCATTTGGTTTAGAATGAAAATAGTTATTATCCATCCAAAATTTGTACCACTTTGATTCCAAAGTTTTAGCATCAAAGTTTTTAGCTATTTCCATCTTATAATTTAGTTATTCTATAAACAAAAGTAGTCAACTAAAAAGTAATTTAAAAGGTAAGTTGTATTTTTGTAATATATTTAAAAGTCATAGTTTTAATTAAAATAAATAAAATGAAAAAAATCATATTAATTTTTACATTAATTTTTACCTCAAGTCCATTAATATCTCAAGAAAAATTAGCTGAAATTGAATTTAAAGAAACAATTATAGATTATGGAACTATTGAAAATGGAGAAGATGGGGTTAGGATTTTTGAATTTAAAAATACTGGGAATGCTCCTTTAATTTTTTCAAGAATTTTTTCTTCTTGTGGATGTACTATTCCTAAAAAACCTGAAAAACCTATATTGCCAGGTGAATCCGGAAAAATAGAAGTGAAATACGACACTAAAAGAACTGGAATTTTTCAAAAAGCAATTACCATTAACTCAAATGCTAAAACTTCAAATATTATCTTAAGAATTAAAGGTGAAGTTTTGCCGGAACCTGATGAAGATATTGAAGAAGAAAAATAACAAGTATAAAATTCTTTTTTATTATACAATAAATTGAAAACAAAAAACAAAACATCACTAAAGGATTTAAATAGTTTTAGAGTAGATTGTTTTTCTTCAAATTTCAATATAATAAATAACGAAAAAGAAATTATTGATTTTTTAGTTTCAAATAAAGAACCTGACTCGATAATATTAGGAGGAGGAACAAATACGCTCTTTAAAAATAATATTGATAAACCTATCCTAAAAATTCAAATAAAAGGAATTGAAGTAATAAATGAAAGCAATAATAGTATTCTAATTTCTGTTGGAGCTGGAGAAGTATGGGATGATCTAGTTAATTGGTGTTTAACTAATAATTATGGTGGATTAGAAAATTTAAGTCTAATTCCTGGAAATGTAGGCAGCGCACCTATTCAAAATATTGGGGCTTATGGAGTTGAATTAAAAGATGTGTTTAAAAGTTGCAGAGCTATTTCAATAGAAACAGGTTCTCTTAGAATTTTTAAAAATATTCAATGTAATTTTTCTTATAGAAGTTCTATTTTTAAAGAAGAATTAAAAAATAAATATATCATTACTAATGTGATTTTTAAACTTTCAAAAAATAATCATGTAATAGATTATTCTTATGAACCTCTAAAAAATGATTTAAAAAATAATAATATACTTAATCCTACTATTAATGACATTTCAAAATCTGTAATTAATATAAGATCTAGCAAACTTCCCGATCCAAAACTAATAGGTAATTGTGGGAGTTTTTTCAAAAATCCTGTAGTTGATAATATTAAATATAAAAAACTTAAAAAGAAAGAAGACAATATTCCTTATTATAAAATGTCAAAAAATAAAGTAAAGATTCCAGCAGCTTGGCTTATAGAAAGTTGTGGTTTTAAAGGATTACGAGATGGTAATACCGGAACTTACGACAAGCATGCTTTAATTATTGTAAATCACGGGAAAGCATCTGGACTTGAAATTTTTAATTTTTCTCAAAAAATTAAAAATAAAGTTTTAAAAAAATTTAATATCTTGCTTGAAGAGGAAGTAAATATTATTGATAATTAAATGTTTATATGTTATTTGTAATCACTTTTATATTATTAGGTCTTGCCTTTGCAGGTATTGCCATTAAAATTTTAGTTAAAAAAAATGGTAAATTTTCCGGCACATGTGCAAGTGCAAGTCCATTTCTAAATAAAAACAATGAGCCATGTGGAATTTGCGGAAAACTTCCAAACGAAACAGAGTGTAAAAATCCTGAAATGAATTTGAATTAATAATTTGAAAGATAATACTATTATTAAAAATCAAATAATCCTCGCAAAGGAAAATAATCAAAATGCATTTAGCTTCTTATTAAACAGATATTGGGATGATGTCTATAATTTTCAATTAAAAAGAACAAATAATGAATCCTATGCAGAAGACATAACAATTGAAAGCTTTGCTAAGGCTTTTGAAAAAATTAAAACCTACAACGATAAATTTGTTTTTAAAACTTGGGTAATTACTATATCTAAAAACCTTCATATAGATCAATTAAGAAAAAACAAAATTAAGCTCAATTTTAATGAATCAGATGAATTTAATATAATTATTGAAAGTTCTCCTAGTGCAGAAGACAATCTAATTAATGAACAAAAATTAAAATCTTTAAAATCAAAAATAAATAAGTTAAAACCTAGCTATAAAAAAGTAATTGAACTTAAATATTTTGATGAATTGAGTTATAAGGAAATGTCTACAAAGCTAAATCAACCGATAAATAATATTAAAGTTAGGGTTTTAAGAGCAAAAAAAGTTTTAGCTGAAATAATACAAGAATAATGAGAGGATTAATAAAAAAATTAGGACCTGGATTACTTTTTGCAGGAGCTGCCATAGGGGTTTCTCATTTAGTTCAATCAACTAGAGCTGGAGCAGATTTTAGTTTTGGATTAATATGGGCTCTAGCTCTTTCCACTTTATTTAAATACCCTTTTTTTTTATTTGGACCAAAATATTCGATGGCAACAGGAGAAACATTATTAGATGGATATAAAAAATTAGGAAATTATGTATTAGTTATTTATCTAATTTTATCTCTAATTACTATGTTTACCATTCAGACAGCTGTTACAATAGTTACAGCAGGCTTGGCTATAGAGTTATTCGGAATAACAACTAATATTACTATCTGGGCTGCCATAATAACATTTTGTTGCTTAATCATTTTACTAGTTGGTCAATATAAATTTTTAGATAAATTAATGAAATTTGTCATAATAATCTTAGCAATTAGCACAATAGTAGCAGTGTTTTTTGCAAGTATTAATTCTTCAAATACAATTGAAATATCACAAGTTTTTCCTAAAGATCAAGTTAGCATTGCATTTATTGTTGCTTTTATGGGCTGGATGCCTGCTCCACTAGATGTCTCAATTTGGCAGTCTATCTGGACTTTAGAAAAAAAGAAAAATGAAAAAAACATAAATGATAATGATATAATTCTTGATTTTAATATTGGATATTTAACTACAATCATTTTAGGAATTTGTTTTATTGCTCTTGGGGCATTTGTAATGTATGGAAGTGGAGAATCATTTTCTAATCAAGGAGGTGAATTTGCCAAACAATTAATTAATTTATATACAGATTCTATTGGAAGTGGAGTCTTTATAATAATTGCTATTGCAGCATTTACAACTATGTTTAGTACAACTATAACTTGTTTAGATGCCTCACCAAGGGCTATGAAAATAACTTCTAGATTACTTGGTTTTAAAAAGGTTGACAATTATAATTTTTGGATTATAATATTAGCTTTAGGAACACTTTTAATTTTTATATTTTTTATATCAGAAATGGGATTTTTAGTTAAAATAGCTACTATACTATCTTTTATTACAGCTCCATTTTACGCATTTATTAATTTCAAACTTATAAATAGTCATCATACTCCAAAAAACTGTAGACCTTCTCTAATGATAAATATTTTAAGTGTTTTAGGACTACTTTTCTTAACATTCTTTAGCGTTTGGTATCTAACTATTTTATAATATAAATCTATCAATAGTTTGTACATTTGAATAGAAATTTTTTTTACAGCTTATGTCCATTTATTCTACTAATATTGACTTTAAAATTCCTAAAAAACCTAAATGGATTCGTGTTAAGTTACCAACTGGCAAAAAATACACTGAGTTAAGATCATTAGTAGACAAATACAGTTTAAATACAATTTGTTCATCCGGAAGTTGTCCTAATATGGGAGAATGTTGGGGTGAAGGAACAGCTACTTTTATGATATTAGGTAATATATGTACCCGATCATGTGGATTTTGTGGAGTAAAAACTGGAAGGCCTGAAAGTATTGATTGGGAAGAGCCAGAAAAAGTAGCTAACTCAATTAAAATAATGAAAATTAAACATGCAGTGTTAACATCCGTTGATAGAGATGATCTTAAAGACATGGGCACTTTAATTTGGACCGAAACCATAAAAAGTATAAGAAGGTTAAGCCCTAATACTACTTTGGAAACTCTTATTCCTGATTTTCAAGGAATTGAAAAACATTTAGATAAAATTATATCGGTAAATCCAGAAGTTGTTTCACACAATGTGGAAACGGTTAAAAGATTAACTCGTGAAGTTAGAATACAAGCTAAATATGACAGAAGTCTTAAAGTTTTAAAATATTTAAAAGACAATGGAATTCAGAGAACCAAATCTGGACTAATGCTTGGTCTAGGAGAAAAAGAAGAAGAAGTATTTAACACCCTCACTGATTTGAAAAATAATAATGTCGATATTGTTACTCTGGGACAGTATTTACAACCATCAAAAAAACACCTTCCTGTTAAAGAATTTATTGAGCCATCACAATTCAAAAAGTATGAAGTTTTTGGAAAAAGTTTAGGATTTAGACATGTGGAAAGTGGACCATTAGTTAGATCATCTTACAAAGCTCAAAAACATATTACCTAGACAGCGTTTCTTTAACTAAAATCTTAAAAGATTCTTCTTCTTTTAAAAAATCAATTTCCATTTGTAAATAATACCATTTATTTTTCCTCTTTATTGATTGTATTTTTTGATAATCTTTTTCAGTTGTAATAATTACTCTATCATTAAATTCTGATTCGATTTTTTGAATATCTTTAAAAGTATAGTTATAATGATCTGAAAAAGAAATTTTATCAAATTCAATATTTTTAGATTCTAAATAATCAATTATTACTTTGTCATCAGCAATTCCAGTTACTAATAAAACTTTTGATTTTTTTAAATCACCTATTTCAATATTAATTTTTCCTAATAATTCATTATTATATTTGATTGAAGTAAAGAATAAGGTCTGATGATTTTTTAAATTTATTACTTTTCTAATTCCTCTCATTTTTTCATCAGTTAGATCATGTGGACATTTGGTAATAATAATTATGTCAGCTCTTTTATACCCAGATCTTGATTCTCTTAAATTTCCACATGGTAAAATAAAATCTCTGTAAAATGGAAATTTATAAGTTGTTAAAAGGATGTTTAATTTCAAAGAAATATTTCTATGTTGAAAACAGTCATCTAAAACTATCGATTGAAGATCTACATTTTCTTTTAAAAGATTATATACTCCTCTTGGCCTATGTTCATCAACTGATACATTAATGTTTTTAAATTTATTATATATCTGAAATGGTTCATCACCAATTGTACTTGAGTTTGAATTTGTATTAGCTTTAACATAGCCTGATGTTGTTCTTTTATATCCTCTACTTAATAATGCCAAATTATATTCATTTGAAAAGTTTTTCAATATATATTCTACCATAGGCGTTTTTCCTGTCCCACCAGTACTCAAATTTCCAATTCCAATTAATGGAATATCAAACTTTTTAGGTTTAATAAATTTTAAATTAAAAAGACTATTTCTTACACTTGTTATTAAATAATATAAAATAGCAAATGGGAAAAGGATAAGTCTAGTTTTTTTCATTAAACTAAATTACAAACGAAAACGTTTTTTAATAAAAATTGTTTAAAACTTTTTTTGGTTCGTCAATTGATAAATATAAAGATATACATTCACATAATTATTATTCTAATAAATGAAAAAAATTACAATATTATTTGGTCTAATGTTTATTCTACTTTCATGTTCAAGTGAAAACACAAAAGAAGAAGAAAACAATTCTGTGGATAGTTTAAATTACCCAGAATCTAACATATGGTGGAATGACACAGTTTTTTATGAAATTTTTATTAGAAGTTTTTATGATTCTAATAATGATGGAAGAGGAGATATTAATGGAATTATTGAAAAATTAGATTATCTAAATGATGGCGATCCTAATACCAATAGTGACTTAGGGATTAATGGAATTTGGCTAATGCCTATTTCTCCATCACCAAGTTATCATGGATATGATATAATTGATTATAAAGAAATTAATCCTGAATATGGAACGTTAAACGACTTTAAAAATTTAATTAAAGAATGCCATCAAAGAGGAATTAAAGTAATTATAGATTTTGTTGGTAATCATAGTTCAGATCAGCATCCTTGGTTTAAATCTTCTGTTGAAGGTTCGTCAAAAAGAAATTGGTACAGGTGGTCTACAACTAAACCTAATTATAAAGGACCCTGGGGACAAGAGGTTTGGCATAAAAAAAATAATGCTTATTATTATGGTGCTTTTTGGTCAGGGATGCCAGATTTAAACTATTCTAATATTGAAGTTACTAATGAAATTAAAAACTTAATTAAATATTGGTATCAGGATATTAAAGTTGATGGATTTAGGGTTGATGCTGTTAAACATTGGATAGAAGAAGGAAGTAATCAAGAAAACACAACTTCTACTTTAAATTGGTGGAGAGATTTATATGCTTTTCAAAAAAACCTAGATCCTTCTATAATGATGGTTGGTGAGGTATGGTCATCTTCGTCAGAAATAGTAAAATACTCAGATGATCGTTTAGATTATTGTTTCGAATTTGATCTTTCAAGTTCAATAATTAATGCTGTAAAAAATAATAGTTTTGGAAATTTAAAATCTAAAATATCCGAGTTGCAAGGTTTGTATCCAAACTCTCAATATGGAAGTTTTTTAACAAATCATGATCAAAATAGAAGTTTTGAGCAAATAGGATATAACTTAAATAAATCTAAATTAGCTGCTAGCCTTCTATTGACTTTACCTGGAATTCCTTATGTATATTACGGAGAAGAAATAGCGATGTTAGGAAAAAAACCAGATGAAGATATAAGAAAACCTATGCAATGGTCTGATGCAATATATGGTGGATTTTCTAATTCTAATCCATGGAGAAACTTAAATAATAATTACTTAGAATATAATGTTGAAAAAATGCAAAAAGACAAAAATTCTTTATGGTCTCATTATTCTAAATTCATAAAACTAAGAACAAAAAATAAAGTTATATCTCAAGGTAAAGTTAAAATGCTTGAATCAAATAATACGGATATTTTTGCTTATATAAAAAGTTTTGAAAATAGCAATATGTTAATTATTCACAATTTTTCTTCATTAGACAAAAAGTCTTTTAGCATAAATATTAATAATTCTGTTCTTAGCGCTGGAAATTATAATTTCAAAGAAATTTTTAATAACTCCAAGATTGATGGTGTAGAAATATCTTCTAGCTCAAAATTAAATTTTGAAAATGAAAGTTCAGTTATAAAAAAGCATGAAACTTTAATTTTTAATATTATTAAAAATTAAAAAAATCTAACAAAAAACTCAATGATTTAATATTTTTTAACTTTACATAATAATTATGATTCTTAAAGAAATTATTAACATAATAGAGAAATGGGCTCCTGTTAAACATGCTGAAGATTTTGATAATGTTGGGCTATTGGTTGGTAACCCTACTAATAGTGTAAAAAAGGCATTAATTACAATCGATACTTTAGAAAATGTTGTAGATGAAGCAATTGAGAATAAATGTGATTTAATAATATCCTTCCATCCGATCATTTTTACAGGATTAAAAAAATTAACTCAAGAAACCTATATTGAAAGAGTAGTTATAAAAGCTATTAAAAATAACATAAACATTTACTCAATACATACCAATCTAGATAATCATCCTAAAGGAATTAACTATCAATTTTCAAAACATCTATCATTGATAAATACTGAAATATTAATTAAAAAAAATAATTCAGAATTTGGAATGGGAATGATAGGTGAGCTAAATAAAGAATTAGATGAGTTGCATTTTTTAAACTATTTAAAAGAAAAAATGAATGTTAAAATAATTAAACATTCTCCCTTATTAAATAAAAAAATTAAAAAAGTAGCTGTATTAGGTGGTTCTGGAAGTTTTGCAATTGAAGATGCTTTGAATAATGGTGCTGATTGCTTAGTCACAGCAGATTTAAAATATCATGATTATTTTAAAGCAGAAAATAAAATATTATTAGTTGATATTGGTCATTATGAAAGTGAACAGTACACAAAAGACTTAATTTTAAATTTACTTAACAAAAAAATTCCTAAGTTTGCGTGCATTATATCAAAATCAAATACAAACCCTGTTAATTATTTTTAATTATGGCTAAGAAAAAAGAATTTTCTGTAGAGGATAAACTAAGAGCTTTATATGACTTGCAATTAATTGATTCTAGAATTGATAAAATCAGAAGTGTTAGAGGAGAACTTCCTTTAGAAGTTGAAGACTTAGAAGATGAAGTAGCTGGGTTTGAAGTTAGAATTTCTAAAATAGATGAGAATTTAAAACAATTCTCAGATGATATTAAAGCTAAAGAAATATCAATTGATAATGCTAAAACAATGATTAAAAAATACAATGATCAACAAAAAAATGTTAGAAATAACAGAGCTTTTGAGTCATTGAGTAAAGAAATAGAATTTCAAGAACTTGAAATGGAACTTTGCGCAAAACAAATTAAAGAATTATACGCTCAAATTGAATTAAAAAAAGTTTCATTAGAAGAAAATAATTCAAAACTTAGTGAGAGAAAAGATCATCTTGGTCACAAAAAAAAGGAATTAGGTGCTATATTAAAAGAAACAGAAAAAGAAGAAAACGATCTTTTAAAAAAATCTAAAGATTTTGAATCTAAAATTGATGAATCTTTAATTATTTCATATAAAAAAATTAGATCTAGTGTAAGAAACGGACTTGCTGTAGTGGCTTTAGAAAGAGGTGCATCTGCAGGGTCTTTTTTTACAATCCCTCCTCAAGTGCAAATAGATATAGCTTCTAGAAAAAAGCTTATCACAGATGAACATAGTGGTAGAATATTAGTTGATAAAGTTTTAGCAGATGAAGAAAATGAAAAGATGCAAAAACTTTTTACTAGTATTTAAAATCGTTATTTAAATTATTTTACAAAACCACTCAATTGAGTGGTTTTTTTTTGAATTTGTATTAATATTACAAAATGATTTGTATTAAGACTGAAATTCCTAAAGAAATATGTGATATTGATGATGAATTAAAAGCAATTTATCACAGTAGAGATTCTGTCTGTATTTGGGTTTTTAAAACGAGAAAAGATAGAAATAAGTTTATAGATGAAACTATTGGAATGTTAAAGAAAGAAAGAGAGGAGTACTATTTAAAATTTTATTCGTAAATGAAAAATTATTTTTTTAAATGGGTATTTGGCTTTTTTGCTTTACTTTCTTTAGACTTGTTTATGGAAGGGCTAGTATTTGAATGGTTAGGATGGAATAGTACGACAAAAAATGATTGGTTTTTTGTATTATGGTGGGGATTGGTAGTAGTATGGTTTATTTTTGGATTAGTAATTTTTATAAAAAAATTAAAAAAATCTAACTAAATGTTGAGGTTAAAATGGTAAAGATTATGGTTAAGAATTAGAGCCAGTTATTGCCTAAGTTTAATTTCTACTAAACCTTCAACTTTATAACTTAAATGATTAAATACTATTTAAGATTTAAGTTTGAAATAATGTGTTCATATGCTTCATCTACACTACTGGTAATAAAAAAAAGATCTAAGTCCTTCCTTTCTATTACTCCATAATCAACTAAAGTTTCAAAATTAATTAATTTAGACCAATACTCTTTCCCAAAAAGAACTATTGGTTGATCTTTCTTGATTTTTTCAGTTTGGATTAGAGTAAGAATCTCAAAAAATTCATCTAAGGTTCCAAAACCTCCAGGCATAATCACAAATGCTTCAGCCAGATAAGAGAACCAGAATTTTCTTGTAAAAAAATAATGAAATTCGAAATTCAAGTCTGGAACTACATATGGATTAGGGCTGTTTTCAAAAGGCAAGGAAATTCCTAAAGCAATAGATTTTGTTTCTGCCTCACTTGCACCACGATTTGCTGCTTGCATGATTCCAGGGCCCCCACCTGAGCAAATGACATATTTTTGATTTACCTGGTTTAAATTCTTAGACCATTCAGATAATCGTTTTGAGAGTATTCTTGTTGCATCATAGTATTCTGCTAGTTTAAGGCTTTTACTTCTTCCTTTGATGGATTCTTCCTTGCCGCTTACCTCCTCAGGTGAGGGTGCTCTTGCTGAACCAAAAATGACGATCGTGTTTTTTATCTTTTCTTTTTCAAATTGTTTTTTTGTGTAAAGATATTCAGACAGAATCCTTAAAATTCGGGCATCTTTACTATTTAAAAAATCTAGGTTTTTATAAGCTTTTTCTGGTAGAAGATCTTTTGTATTTTTAGTTTTATTCATAACTTGACTATAATCTTTAGATAATATTTAAGGATAAGAAATGGATCAATAAGATATCCAAACCTGGTGGGCGCTAAGGGATTCGAACCCCTGACCCCTTGGGTGTAAACCAAGTGCTCTGAACCAACTGAGCTAAGCGCCCAAATAACTGTGTATCAGCTACTTAACACACTCTTATTAGATACGCAATTTGGGCTTGGTCATTGTATTGGTCATTACCTACACCCATTTTCTAATAAAAATGCTTGGCAAATATACTATTTAACCATTATTACACAAACCTTTTTTTGCCTTAATCATCCTCTATAAACCTCTCAACTTGGTCTTTAAATGTATATGGTTTTACTAACTTTTGTTTCTCATCATCATTAATACAAAAAATAGTAAATTAGAAATATGAAAAAGTATTTATTTTTTTTTCTATTTTTTTCTTTACTGATTATTTCCTGTATTAATGATGATGATGATGATATGAATCTTAATAGTGCAGGCTTATTTTCAACTGAAGCAAGAGTAGTCGGATATTTAGCCAGATATGAGAAAAAAGATGAAATAAATTTTTGTAAAATCACTCATTTAAATATAGCATTTGCAAATCCATTACCTGACGGAACAATTAAACTAAACAACCGTCAATATGATTTGTCAGAAATAATTAATACTGCTTTATCTCAAAATAATAATATTAAAATTTTTATTGCACTGGGCGGTGGATGGCTTTCAGAAGAGATGGTGATTACTTGGAAGTTTTTTTTAGCAAACCCAAATGAAAGAAAAACACTAATTGATAAGATTGTTTCATTTGTGCTTGAACACAATCTTGACGGAGTTGATGTAGATTTAGAATGGAGTCGTGTTACATCTGGATATAGTGATTTTATAATTGAATTAAAAGATGCTTTAAAGATTCATTCTAAAGGCATTTCCGCAGCTTTACCATCAGAAACAAAATATGATAATCTAAACTCAAATGCATTAAATGCTTTGGATTTTATTAACATAATGTCATATGATTTTACTGGGCCATGGAATCCCTCAAAACCTGGTCAGCACAGTTCGTTCTATCACGCCCAAAGGGGGATTAATTTTTGGAAAAATACTATTGGGATTCCAGGAGAAAAGTTAACTCTTGGTGTTCCGTTTTATGGCTATGATTTTAAAAACTCAACAACGGTGGAATCTTTTAAATATGGATCAATTGTAGCGTCTAATAAATCAAATGCGGATAGAGATAATATTGACAATAAATTCTATAATGGAAGGCCAACAATCAGAAAAAAAGTTGATTTGGCAGCTAAAAATATTTCTGGCATTATGATTTGGGAACTTGGATCTGATTCATTTTCAGAATACTCTCTTTTAGAAACCATTCATAAAACTTACACAGATTTAGGAGTTAAGACAACTGAACTTTGTGGAAATTAGTTGTCTATTTACCAATACAGTAATTATTATATTCATAATTAAACGATAAGAATTATCTTTTAAAAACCCTCACAAGTAATCATAAAATATAGTTATTTTCACTCTATACTAATACTTCATATATATTATATTGGTATAGAGTTATGCTGTTAGTTTAACATATTATTTTAGAACTATGGATAAATTCAAAAGTATAAATTAACTCAATTCGTTCACAGCTCTTGATGCCATATTGATTGCAGCTTTAACATCAGCACTACCTGCAGAGTCGCAATTAGCTATTGTAATTTGTCCAAATGGTTGTCGTCCTATTTTGGTAGAGTTTTTTGGACCGCTAACAGTATACCCGTGTGCCCAGCGATTGACCGTAATACTTTCTACATCTTTATCGAAATCAAATAATTTCTTCGGAAGCATACCACTCAAATGTGATCTAATTTCCTCTTCGTAGTCGCTGAATTGCAAACCTAACATTCTGTATCGTGCTTCACGATATTGCTCGATTCGTGGTGCACCAACGGTTTCTCCATATGGACAGCTAATCATCTGAATAATACAGGGGTCGTCCGGTGTCTTGGTATACTTATATCCACCCATACTCACAGGAAAATCCATGAAAATTGCTTGGTGCATATTTCCTGGGGACATTGCCATTCCAATTTCCATTTCTTTCATTGCCCTCCAATTCTTTAAGCTAACGCTACTGTATTGCAATGGACTTTTCGATTGAAGTCTTAATGCCGATGCTTGTTCTTCTGGAAGATCTGAAACGATATGCGGAATCATCATATTGTAACAGGCCATCACCACACTTTTAGCTTTTATCATGTGTGACTTGTTGTTATTGATATATTTTACAAAAATTTCACTTGAATTTTTTGGATCACTACCATGTCGCACATTTACAACTGTACTATTTAGCCTTATACGAACAGCGTTGCTGAATTTATCTAACTCGGCATATTTAAATTTTGATAATACAAGCTCTTCGGCGTTCTTTCCCTCAGCTACACCAGGAATCATTTTTTTTACCAAAGCACGTGCAATGCTAGCATTGCCATCTGGAAAATGATAAATGTATGGATTATCTTCATCGTATACAGTTTTGGGAATGAAACCGAGAGCTCCACAACTCTTGGCAGTTTCTATAGTCATCACGTCTGTTCCTGAGACTGCCCAATCTAAAGCAGAATGTCTAGCCATTCTTAATATACCAGGATCATCAACACCCAAAATGTCTTTTAAGTAATCGAAGTATGAATGAGAACGAATATAATCATTCAATTTATTTTTGGGTACATCTATTTTATGCAGTCCACCATTCAATACCTTAAGTAATTGTTTTTTACCTTTCTTGCTTAAAGGAGCTTCTTGTGCAGCATCTTCATTGGATAATTTTCCAGCCATAAGTCCTTCTATATAGTTTGGATAATTACAATAAGGGTGTCTGACCACTTTATCTTCACCAAATATTTTTTTGTTGAAGTAAGTAACGGACCCTAAATTATTTCTTTTATAAAAGTCGCGATCATAAGCTGTATTAAATCGCTCTATCTCTACACCTATATCTTTTAGAAGATCATGCACAACTTTATTGCCAAGTTTTGGTTCTACTATAGATTGTGAACCGCCATAGGATATTAGAGTTTTTCCATCTATTGTATGCTCATTTCGTTTGGCATGACCACCAAAATCATCATGATTGTCCAGGATAAGCACCTTCTTATCTTTACCATATTTTTGTTGGTAGAAATATGCAGCTGATAGTCCACTGATTCCTCCGCCAACAACAACTAAGTCATAACTTTCTTTCAATTTGTTAGTTGGTCCCCAGTCTGATTTTTTACTCAATGCTCTGTCATGTGCATGGGTATTTGACCCTGGGTGACTTCCTCTAAGGCCAGTAAGTGACGGTGGATAATACAATGAGTTGAATTTGCCTAAAAAAGGATTATGTGTACACCCTGGAAACATAGATGCTCCAGCCACCATTAAAGTTCCATTAATAAAATCTCTTCTTTTCAATAAAATTAATTTTTGATTTAGTTGCTTATTATCTCAGAAACTACAAAACTGCTTCCACATATAAAAATCAAATCATCCTTACTCGATTCATTTAGACAAATTTCATACGCAGTTTTTACACTTAAAAAAGATTTAGAATTAAGTCCTATTTCATTTGAATAATTAAAAACTTCTTCCACATTTAAGGCTCTATTTATTTTAGGTTGACAAAAATAAAAAAAAGCATCTTTAGGGAATAAATTCAATATTTTTTTAAAATTTTTCCCCTGAACAAACCCTATTACTATTCTTAATTTATTATAAGAAGTTTTATTAAGTTCTTCTATATTTAATCTAAAAGCTTCAATGTTATGACCAATATCTAGTATAGTTTTTGGACATTGATTAATCATTTCCCACCTTCCTCTTAATCCTGTGTTTTTAACTACTTTCAAAAGCCCCTCTTTTATATTCTTATTAGTAATTATAAAATCTTTCAGTAGCGACAACGATTTAACTACACAATTAATATTTTTCTTTTGAAATAAACCATTTAAATCAGTTTTATAGTCATTTAAATTATCCTTTTCTAAGGAATAAATTTGAGAATTTAATTCAAAAGCTTTTTCTTTAAAAATACCATAAACTTCTTCTTGATATTCACTAATTACAATTGGGACCTCTTTTTTAATAATCCCTGCTTTTTCTTTAGCTATATCAAAAATATTATTTCCTAAAAATTCCTTATGATCTAATCCAATATTAGTAATTACGCACAGTTCTGGAATAATAATATTAGTTGCATCTAATCTTCCCCCTAACCCTGTTTCAATTATAGCTATATCAACTTTAGACTTTGAAAAATAATCAAATGCCATAGCTACGGTCATTTCGAAAAAAGATATATTATTTTGATTAAAATAATCAAATTGATTTTTTACAAATGAAACAACAAAATCTTTATCAATTTTTTTTCCATTTATGCGAATCCTTTCTCTAAAATCTTTTAAATGTGGAGATGTATATAGTCCTACTTTATAACCTGCTTCGTATAAAATTGAGGCTAACATATGGCTTGTTGATCCTTTACCATTAGTTCCTGCAACATGAATGGATTTAAAATTATTTTGTGGATTGTCAAGGCTTTTACAAACTGATTTTATAGAGGACAAATCCAGTTTATACTTAAAAAAACCATCTCTTTGGTAAACAGGTAATTGATTAAAAAGCCAATTAACAGTTTTTATATAGTTCATTATATTTTATATCATGAAAAATCTTAAAAACATAAAAGTACCATAGCCTGCCCAAAAGCCTATCATTGCTAGAATAGTTATGTTCTTCATATACCAAAAGAAATCTATTTTTTCCATACCCATTGCAACAACTCCTGCAGCTGAACCAATTATAAGCATGCTTCCTCCTGTTCCAGCTGAATAAGCTATTCCATGCCAAAGCGGATCATCAATAGGGTTTGGGAACATTCCAATTGATGCAGCAACTAAAGGGACATTGTCTATTAAAGCTGAGAGATGACCTAGAAGTACAATAACAACGTCAGAATTTGGAATTGCTTCGTTAATCCAATCAGCAAAATTGAACAAAATACCTACAGATTCTAATGCCCCTACAGCCATTAAAATTCCTAAAAAAAATAAAATACTAGGTAATTCAATTTTAGTAAGAGATGCATGTACTGGACTATCATCAGCTTTCATATCATGATCAAAATCTACTTTGGATATATTGAATTTTTTATTACTGTAAAATTCTGCAACTGTAGCAACAAAAGCTAAAGCAAGCATCATTCCCACATAAGGAGGCAAATGCGTAACTGTTTTAAAAAATGGAACAAAAAGAATTGAGCCTAAACCGATAAACAACATTTTATTACCATAAGGATTTAATTCAGTATCTATCAAATTAGAAGGAATTTTAAACTCTCCTTTAAAAATTTTAAATTTTGAAGAAATTAAAAATGGTACAACCATACATACTATAGATGGTAAAACTAAAAATTTGATTATATTAAGAGTAGTAACTTTATCAGCAATCCATAGCATAGTAGTAGTTATATCTCCAATTGGTGAAAAAGCTCCACCTGCATTAGCTGCTATAATAATTAAACCTGCGTACCATAATTTCAATTCTTTATTAGTCACTAGCTTTTGAAGAATAGTAATAAGTACTATAGTTGCTGTAAGATTATCAATAATTGCTGACAAGCCAAATGAAAGAAATCCAAAAATCCATAATAAAGTAACTTTACTTCTAGATTTAATTAATTTTTTTATTCCAGAAAATCCACGAAAAAAATCAATGATTTCAACTATGGTCATAGCTCCAAGTAAGAAAATTAATATTTCTGCAGTTTTTCCAAGATGGTGTAATAAAACTTCATCTAAATGGGCAGGTTCTAAACTCAATAATTCTAAGTTTATCTCAAAAACAGGTAAATGATTTAAAGCAATGACTGCCCATAAAACACCCATCATTCCCAAAGCTGGAATTAACTTGTCAATTTTGATTGAATGTTCTACAGTTATTAATAAATAACCAACAACAAATATTAAAATAAGTAAAATTTCCATTTAAAAAGTTTAGAATAGTAAACATATTAAAAAATAAATAAATTGTAATTACATTATTACTAATAATTAAGTGATAAAATAACAAATAATCAAAATTTATCTTTATTATTATTAAGTCAATATTAATTTTTCATTTAAGGCCAAAAGGTTTTTAAAAAGCTTCTCTATTTTATAATTTTGCAGGTTCCTAACTTATAGCATGCTACCAAACAAACAAGGATTATACTCTCCAGAATTCGAACATGATAATTGTGGTGCTGGATTCATATGTAGTTTGAAAGGAAATAAAACTAATGATATAATTCATAAAGCATTAAATATTTTAACTTGTCTTGAGCATCGTGGAGCAGTAAGTTCAGATGGAAAAACTGGAGATGGAGCAGGTATTCTAATTGAAATTCCTCACGAATTTTTCATAAAACAATGTAATTTTAAATTGCCTGAACCCTATGAATATGCAGTCGGAATGGTTTTTCTTCCAAAAAAAAATAACCAACTTAATTATTGTGTTGATATTTTTGAAAAAGAAATAAAAAATCAAAATCTTTCAATTTTAGGATGGAGGGAAGTTCCTGTTAATTCAAAAGTTGTTGGAAATATAGCAAGTCAAACACAACCAAAAATAAAACAAGTTTTTATTGGTAAAAACAATCAAAAATTATCAGATGTCGAATTTAATACCAAATTGTATGTTGCTAGAAAAATTACAGAAAATACACTATACAACATAGATTTTTCACAAAAAAATTACTTTTATTTCTCCAGTCTTCACAATAGAACATTAATTTATAAAGGATTACTTGTTCCAGAAGATATTGATAAATTCTTTGTAGACTTATCAAATCCTGAATTGGTTACTAGACTTGCTTTAGTTCATCAAAGGTTTTCAACAAATACTTTTCCGACATGGGATTTAGCTCAACCTTTTAGATATATGTGTCACAACGGAGAAATAAATACTTTAAAGGGTAATTATAGTAGAATGAATGCTAGAGAAGAACTTTTAAAAAATGAATTTATAGGTGATGATTTAAAAAAAATATTTCCAATTATTTTAAAAGACAAATCTGATTCAGCTTGTATGGATATGGTTGTTGAGTTATTACTTACAACAGGTAGATCTCTGCCTGAAATAATGATGATGCTGGTTCCTGAAGCTTGGGAAAAACATAAATCCATGTCTGATGAAAAAAAAGCTTTTTACGAATTTAATTCTTGTATTATGGAACCCTGGGACGGACCAGCTTCAATTCCATTTACTGACGGAAAATATATAGGAGCTCTTTTAGACAGAAATGGGTTAAGACCCTCAAGGTATAGTATTACAAAAGATGGATATGTTATTATGTCATCAGAAACTGGAGTAGTTGACATAAAGCCTAATAACATTGAAAAACATGGAAGGCTAGAGCCAGGTAAAATGTTTTTAGTTGACATGAATGAAGGTAGAATTATTGAAGATGAGGAAATAAAAAATAAAATAGTTTCAAAATATCCCTATAGACAATGGTTAAACGAAAATATTCTTCCTTTAAAACAGGTTCCATACACTGGTAATAAAACTCCTAAAGAAAAAATAGATTTTGAAACTAGGCTAAGAGTTTTCGGATATACTGAAGAAGATTTAAAAACACTTATACTTCCAATGTGTATTTCAGGAAAAGAAGCCATTGGATCTATGGGTACGGATACACCACTTGCTGTTTTATCTAAAAAACCCCAATTACTATTTAACTATTTCAAACAATTATTTGCACAAGTCACTAACCCTCCATTAGATGGAATTAGAGAAGAAATAGTTACCGATACCAGTCTAGGCCTTGGTAGTGATTACAATCTTTATGACATAGTTCCTAAACATTGTAAAAAATTAAAAATTGCTAACCCAATAATTTCAAATGAAGATTTAGATAAAATAAAATTCATAAAAAATAAAGACTTTAAAAGTTCGTCCATAAGTGCTCTTTATAAACTAAAAAAAGGTCATAATGGTATTGAAGAAGCTCTTCAAAATATGGTAAATGAAGTAAGTAATAAAGTTAATAACGGTATTAATATAATAATCATAAGTGACAGGGGAATTAATAAAAAAATGGCTGCAATTCCTATTCTATTAGCTTGCTCAACTATTCATCATTTTTTAATAAAACTTAAAAAAAGATCGAAATTTGGAATTGTCATAGAATCTTCTGAACCTAGAGAACCTCATCATTTTTCAATGCTATTTGGTTATGGCGCCAGTGCAATTAATCCATATTTAGTTAATGAGATTATTGAATACCATCATAATCAAGGCTTTTTCAAAGATCAGGCATTGAATATATCTATAGAGAAATATAATACGGCTATTGCTAAAGGAATTCTAAAGGTGATGAACAAAATTGGAATTTCTACACTTCACTCCTATCGTGGTGCTCAAATATTTGAAGCTCTTGGTTTAAGAGAAAATTTTACAAAAAAATATTTTAGCAATACACCTAGTAGAATACAAGGGGTCGGTTTATATGTTATTGAAAAAGAGTTGTCAATTCGACATAAAAAAGCCTTTGAAAAACAAAATTCTTTTACCAATCTTGAAATTGGAGGTAACTATAGGTGGAGAAGAAATGGAGAAGCTCATATGTTAAATCCTTCTACTATTTCTAAACTACAGCAATCTGTTAGAGAAAACAAATATGAAACATATAAAGTTTACTCTGATTTAATTAATAAGCAAAATGAACAACTTATGACTTTGAGAGGAATGTTCAAGTTTGTTGATTTAGATCCTATTCCTATTATAGAAGTAGAGCCATGGACAGAAATTGTAAAAAGGTTCAAAACTGGAGCTATGTCTTATGGGTCTATAAGTAAAGAGGCTCATGAAAACCTAGCAATTGCAATGAATAAAATTGGAGGAAAAAGCAATTCAGGAGAAGGTGGAGAAGATCCTGTTAGGTTTAAAAAAGAAGCTAATGGAGACTGGAAGAATAGCGCTATTAAGCAGGTTGCTTCAGGAAGGTTCGGAGTTAGTTCTTATTATCTTTCAAATGCAAAAGAAATTCAAATTAAAATGGCGCAAGGTGCCAAACCTGGTGAAGGTGGACAATTACCTGGTCCAAAAGTTAATCCGATGATTGCTAAGGTAAGAAATTCAACTCCATACGTTGGTTTAATTTCTCCTCCTCCCCATCATGATATATATTCGATTGAAGATTTGTCTCAATTAATTTATGACTTAAAAAATGCTAATAGAGATGCTAGAATTAATGTTAAATTAGTCTCTGAAGTAGGAGTTGGAACCATTGCTGCTGGAGTTGTTAAAGCAAAAGCAGATGTCATATTGATTTCAGGCTATGACGGAGGAACTGGAGCTTCTCCTCTTACCTCATTAAAACACGCAGGTCTTCCATGGGAGCTTGGTATTGCTGAAGCTCAGCAGACTTTAGTAATGAATAATTTACGAGGAAGAGTTGTTTTAGAATGTGATGGTCAATTAAAAACTGGTAGAGATGTAGCAATTGCTTGTCTTTTAGGAGCTGAGGAATTTGGTTTTTCTACAGCACCATTAGTTGCTTCAGGGTGTATAATGATGAGAGCATGTCATTTGAATACATGCCCTGTTGGAATAGCTACTCAAGATCCTGAATTAAGAAAAAATTTCAAAGGAAAGCCAGAACATGTAATAAATTTTATGCATTTTGTTGCTGAAGAACTCAGATCAATAATGGCAGAACTTGGATTTAGAACAATGAATGAAATGATAGGTCAGAGTCAAAAAATTAATATGAATGAAGCATTAGATCATTATAAAACAAAACATATTGATTTGTCTAATATTTTATATAAACCAATTATAGGAAAAAATGTTTCTATAAAAAACAACTCTAAACAAGATCATAATCTAAAAAATGTTTTAGATTTTAAGATTATTAATAAAGCTAAAGCAGCAATTCAAGGTAAAAATAAAATAGATTTATCATTCAAAATAAAAAATACAGATAGAAGTGTTGGAGCTATTTTAAGTAATGAAATATCGAAAATTCATGGTTCTAAAGGGCTTTTAGAAGATTCAATAACAATTAATTTCAATGGAGTCGCTGGGCAAAGTTTTGGAGCATTTAGTGTTAAAGGATTAACCTTAAAAATAGATGGAAATACAAACGATTATTTGGGTAAAGGGCTTTCAGGTGCTAAAATAATTGTTAAAATTCCTTCAGAATCAACTTTTAAATCATATAAAAATGTAATAACTGGTAACGTTGCACTTTATGGAGCAACATCTGGTGAGGCTTATATTAATGGTATGGCTGGTGAAAGATTTTGTGTAAGAAATTCTGGAGCAACTGCAATTGTTGAAGGAGTTGGAGATCATGGTTGTGAATATATGACTGGAGGCATTGCTCTTATTCTTGGGAAAATAGGAAGAAATTTTGCTGCTGGAATGAGTGGGGGAATTGCTTTTATTTACAAAGGAATAAGTAATTATGATATAAGTAATTTCAATATGGAAATGATAGAAATTGAAGAGCCATCAATTCAAGATTTAGATTTAATTAAAAAATTGATTAAAGATCACTTAAAATATACTTCAAGTGAGATAGCGCAGGATTTACTTTCTAATTGGGCAAAAGAATCAAAAAACTTTGTTAAAATATTGCCTACAGAGTATAAATTAGCTTTAGAAAAAATGGCAAATGAAAAAATATCTAAAATTATTAATTAACTGAAATGGGTAAATTAAAAGGATTTATAGAATATGAGAGAATTGATGAAGATTATGTTCAAGTTAAAAAAAGGCTAAAAAACTATAAAGAATTTACCATTAAACCTTCTGAAGAAAAACTTAAAAAAGAAGGTGGAAGATGCATGGATTGTGGAGTCCCTTTTTGTCATAGTGGATGTCCATTAGGAAACTTAATTCCAGATTTTAATGATGCTGTTTATAATAATAAGTGGGAAAAAGCTTTACATATATTACACTCCACTAACAATTTTCCAGAATTTACAGGTAGACTTTGCCCAGCCCCATGTGAAGCAGCTTGTGTCCTTGGCATAATTAACCCTCCCGTTTCAATTGAAATGATTGAAAAATACATAGTAGAAAGAGGGTTTAAAGAGGGATGGATTAAAGCCAACCCACCATTAAAAAGAACAGGGAAAAAAATTGCTATAATAGGATCAGGTCCCGCTGGATTAGCTGCCGCACAACAATTAAATAAAGCAGGTCACTTTATTGATTTATTTGAAAGAGACTCAAAAATAGGAGGGCTATTACGATATGGTATTCCTGATTTTAAAATGGAGAAAAACATTATAGACAGAAGATTAGAAATTCTAATTAATGAAGGAATAAATTTTAAAACCAATATTGAAGTTGGAAAAAATTTACCAATTGAAGAATTGAAAAAATATGATGCTGTTGTTTTATGTGGAGGTGCAACTATAAAAAGATCATTAGCTATAAAAGGGTCTGAACTAAATGGAGTTAAACAAGCAATGGATTTTTTAAAACTTCAAAACCAAGTTGTAGATGGAATTGCTAAAACAAGTCAAGAATTAAATGCTAAAGGAAAAAATGTGATTGTCATTGGTGGTGGAGACACTGGGTCAGACTGTATTGGAACATCTAATAGACAAGAGGCGAAATCTGTAACAAATTTTGAAATTATGCCTAAACCTTCATCTAAACGAAACGATGATAATCCATGGCCATACTGGCCTTTTAAACTAAAAACAACAACATCTCATAAGGAGGGAATACATAGAGAGTGGTGTGTTTTAACCAAAGAGTTTGTAGGAGATAAAAAAGGAAATGTAACAGGGCTAAAAACTGTCGAAGTAGAGTGGATAAAAAAAGCAGGTGAAAGACATCAATTAAAAGAAATTAAAGGATCTGAAAAATTATGGCCATGTGACTTAGCATTATTAGCCTTAGGATTTACTGGACATGAGACAAGTCTTACAAAACAATTAAATATTAAAACAGATGATAAGTCTCAATTAATATGTCATAATTATCAAACAAGTACTCCCAATATTTTTTCAGCAGGTGATATGAGAAGAGGACAGTCTTTAATAGTTTGGGCAATATCCGAAGGAAGAGAGGCCGCTGTTCAAGTTGATAAATTTTTAATGGGTTATTCTAGTTTAGAAACAAAAGAAAAAGGGGATCTTCCCTTAGTTAGGTAAATTTTGTTTAATTAAAAAAATTCCAAACCAACCCAAATCTAATAGAAAAATCTCTATAAGGATAAGAAGGTGAAGAATAAAAATTATTTCCTGTTAAACTTGAATTAAAATGTTCTGCTTTTAAAAACAATCTAGTCTGTTTTATTTTTGCATTAACAAAAAAATCAATTAAAGGGAATCCTCCAATTTGCTTTTTATTTTGAATATGAAATGAACTAATTAATGGGTTATATTCATTAGAATAATACTTCGAAAAATACTTAACACTTACTCCAGTTTGAAAAAACATAGCTCCTTTTAAAATAGTATTGGAATAATAAATTGTATTTCTAGATAAAAATTCAGGTAAATTTAAAATATTGCCATTTTGGTTAACTTTTTGATATACTAATGAATTATCTAAACTAAACTTTCCTAACTTAAATTCTTTTTGCCATTTGATTTTTAAATATTCTATAGTTGAATCCAACTGATTAACTTTTGGAATTAGACTTTTGTTTTCAGGCTCCCCTACTTTATCTTCACTAAGTAAATAAAAATAAGTGTAATCATTAATTATTCTAAAATCAAATCTAAAATATCCTGCTAAATGAGAATTAATACTTAAATAAATATTATTAGTTTGTGTTTTTTTTAATTCATTTTCCCAATTTAAATCATCATAACTACTTTTATATAATTCATAATAAAATCCAGGATGTTTAGTGACAATGTTTAACCCTATTAGATATATAAAATTTTCGTTTTTTAATGAAGTAATATTAAAATCGATTAGATCTCCTAGCCTATCGCCAAAAAGATTTTTTGTGATTTTTCCTTTTAATTTATGCTCAAAAATATTTTTATTTACTTTAAATGAAATTGCATTTTCATTTTGATCAAAACCTTTGGAATCATTTGATAATGAGTTTGATATATAATTGTAATTATAATTAGTATAAATTAGTTTGATTTTTCCAAAAAGATTTGAATTTAAATATGTATAAAACTCGTTTAAAGTACTTTTAAGTTCTGTTTTATCATTTACTACATTTATTCCTAAGCTGAGATTACCATAATAATTACTAGCAGAGCTTTGATAAAAAGAGTTGTATAAAGTTTCATATTCAAATTTATGCCCAATTGATAAATTATTTTGTTTAACAGAGTCTTTCTTCTTAGATAAAGAAAATTGATGATCAAAATAATATCTTTTACTAGAAAAATTATTTATGGCATCTTCAAATTTCACGGAAAGTTTAGATCTCTCATTAAATAATTGGTCTTCAGATTCAAAATCAACTATTGAAGAATCCGTTAATCCTCCATTTTCTTTATTCTCATAATTTTGATTAACAACATGCATTTTAAAATTATATCTGTTATAAGTTGAATTATAATTGACTGTGAATCTAAAATTTTTTGAACCAGCAAGAATATTTTGATAGTTTCCCAAAGATCTCAATCCTTTAAAAGCAATAGAAAAATTTAATTTTTCTGAAACATTTGAAGTAAAAAAAGCATCAGTAAATTGTCCTTGCTCCATTACTGTTTTAAACAATAGTTCAGTCAATGGTGTAGGAACATAATAATAATTAATGTCCTCTGATTTCAAATAAGCATATTTTTTAGAAGAAAAACTAACTGATGGTAAAAAAGATTGTTCATCATAATGGTGTGTCAAAGCATTGTAAGTTTGACCGATATTAGAAAATTTTAGAAGTTCAAAATCATCTTTTCTTATGTAATTAAACTTATAATGTTTTTTAATAGACAAGGTTGTATCAAGATAAGTAGAGTCCTTAATAGTATTTAAAATTATGTATTTTTTTATATCAGGTAATTTAGATTTAGTAATAGAATCCGAATTAGATTTAAACATATTCTTAAAAGAACTAATCCCTTCATCTTCTTGACAATACAAAGCACCTATACAGAAAAAAAATATTAAAGAAAATAAAGAACAAGCTCTCATTGAAATAATTTAGAGTAAAGTTATTAATTTCATTTTACTTATATTTTAAATATTATCTATTTTTAGATTAAATAAAATTATGTTAAAGCCTTTTTTTTCTAGCTATATTGAATGTGGAACTGATGAAGCTGGGAGAGGATGTCTTGCCGGCCCAGTAACAGCTGCAGTAGTGATTTTGCCAAAAAATTTTAAAAATAAAATTTTAAATGATTCAAAATTACTTTCTATAAAATCAAGAAATATTTTAAAAAAAATTATAATTGATAATGCTATTGACTATGCTGTATCACATGTTTCTGTAAAGAAAATTGATGAAATAAATATTTTAAAGGCTTCAATTTTAGCAATGAATCAAGCCATTAGAAAGCTAAAATTAAAACCAGAATTCATAATTGTTGATGGAAATAAATTTAATTCACATAATAAAATTCCTTTTAAATGCATAATAAAAGGAGATTCTAAATACATGAGCATTGCAGCTGCTTCAATTTTAGCTAAAACAAGCAGAGATGATTTAATGTTTAAGCTTTCAAAAAATAATCCGGTATATGGATGGGGTCAAAATAAAGGCTATCCTACGAAAGCCCACAAAGAGGCTATAAGAAAACATGGTATTTCAGTACATCATAGAAAAAGTTTTAAGTTGATTTAAAATCAATTAGAAATTAATTTAAGAGTTCATTACATTTACACTTATAATTGAAATGAAAAAAATATTATTAATTCTGTTGACTTTATCAATTATTAGCTGTGAAAATAGTTATCAGAAAACAACAACTTTATTAGATCTTGTTCCCACCAACCCTTTGCTTTTAATTAAGTATGAATCTATTAAAGAAACTAAATCAGAAATTTTTTATAATAATTTTAAATCTATAGTAGATATTAATCTTGACTCTATTTCAAATAAATTTTCTAATAAACCTATCTTAATTAGCTACCATAATATTGGCAAGAATAGCCTACAACACATTCTATTAACAGATTTAGAAAATGTTATAGAATTAAAAAATGAAATAATAGAGGATTCTATAAAATATAACGGATTTCTAATTAAAAAATTAAATAAAAACAATAAAACATATTACTCATCTGAAAAAAATGGGATTTATATAGAATCTATAAATAAACTTTTAATTGAAAACTCTTTAAGAGACTCTAACCATATAGCTAGCAATAGAGGCAATGATTTTGATAAATTATATAAAATATCTAACACAAATATTTCATTATTCATTTCTGATAAATTGAAGCAATATATTGACAAATTTGAATTTTTAGATTTTTTTAAAATTTCTGATATTTCAGATTGGTTTCAATTTGACATAGATTTTAATCAAAATCAATTAATGATTAATGGACTATCATTTAAAAAAGATTCTATTCCAAGAAAAATTAATAACTTGAGTGAAATAGATCCAACCATTTCAGACATTATTCAAATTGTTCCAAATAATTTTAATCAATTTGAAAGATTTAGTTACAACCACTCTCAATATTTAAAAAATGTTGAAAAAAATTATTCAATAGACAAGCTTGAATTAATTAAAAATGATTCTTTGTTATTGGATATATTTGAAATTGGTTCTATTGTTTTAAATAAGGATTCAATCTCAACTTTTAGTTTTAATAATAAAGAATTATTGAATTTTAAAATTCAAAACTATACAGAAAGTAGCTATACCTATAGAAATAAAAAAATTTATGTGCTTTCAATTCCTCTATTTAATTCAAATACAATTGATAATTTTTACAAACCTTTTGATAAAAATTATTTAACAATATTAAATGACATTCTGATTTTGACTAAAAATAAAGGTACTATAGAAAAAATGATTTTAAATTTTACTAACGAATCAACCATTAATAATTCTTTAAAATTTAATGAAATCTATTCAAAAATTCCTAAAAAAAGCAATCATTTAAAAATTTATAATCTTGAAAAATTTAACGATAATTTATTTAAAAAATTTGGTGTTTTAAAAGAAGATTTTCCTTTTTGGATTAATCATTTACTATTAGATGATGAAATAATTTACAATACTCATACAATTGAGAAATCAGAGAATATGACTAATTATTTAGGAGCTAACCTGTTATTCAGTTTAAAATTAAAGAGCCCAATTCATTTAAATCCTAAGCTAGTAACAAATTATATCTCAAAAGAAAAAGAAATTATTACTCAAGATAACTTGAATAATTTATATTTAATTTCCAACAGTGGAGAATTAATTTGGGAAAAGCAACTTAAATCTAGAATAATAGGAGAGATTTTTCAAATAGATCTTTATAAAAATGGTCGTTTGCAATACGCATTTAATACCGAAAATAGTTTCATTATTTTGGATAAAAATGGGAATACAGTTAAAAAAATTAATCATAAAAAAAAATCAAACCAAGGTCTTGCTATTTTTGATTATGATAATATAAAGAATTATAGATTTTTAACGAATAGTGGGGGAGACATTCAAATGTTGGATTCCAAATTAAAAAGAGTTAATGGTTTTAATAAAAAGAATATTAAAAGTAAAATTAGCAACCCTCCAAAACATTTTAGAATTGGATCAAAAGATTACTTAATAATAAATACTGAGAAGCAATTATATATAACAGATAGAAGAGGAAATATTCGAGTAAAAATTCATGAAAATTTGAATGTAAGTGGTCAAGAAATTTTTATTAACCAAAATTCATTTATAACTATTGATCGATTTAATAATTTGGTAAGAATAGATGTTAATGGGAAAATATCGAAAAAACCCCTCCCACTTGAAACATCATATTTAATTACAGCTAACAATGATAACCTAGTTACTATTTCTGAAAATATTGTAACAATCAATGACAAGATAATTGAACTTCCTTTTGGCAATTACACAAGTCCAAAAATATTCAAGATTAAAAATCAAGATTTTATATCGATTACTGATAAAGATCAAGAAAAAATATACCTCTTTGATTCTAAAACTAATTTAATTGATAACTTTCCAATATTTGGAACTAATTCAATTGATTTCTCTATTAATAAGAAAGGGGAGAAATTCATTAGCTCTTCTGGTGAATCTAATGAAGTTTTAGTTTATTCAATCAATTAATTTAGCTGAAAAAATAGTTAAAAAATTATCAATTATTTTATTTTTAACCAAATCTATATCTATTTTTTTATTTGATTCTTTTGCAATAGAAGTTATTGATTTATTTGAAATTCCACATGGTATAATATTGTCAAAAAAGCTTAAATCATTATTTACATTTAAAGCTAAACCATGCATTGTAACCCATCTGCTTGCCTTAACACCCATAGCACAAATTTTTCTAGCTTCAAAAGAATTAGTGTCTAACCATACACCCGTTTCATTAATACTTCTTTCTCCATTAATTCCAAATTCATTTAAAGTTAAAATGACAACTTCTTCTAGAAACCTTAAATATTTATGTATATCTGTAAAAAAATTATCCAAATCAATAATTGGGTAACAAACTACCTGACCTGGTCCATGATAAGTTATATCGCCACCACGATTAGTATAATAAAATTTGATACCCTTCTTTTCTAATTCTTCTTTATTTAATAACAAATTTTTAATTTCTCCACTTTTTCCTAAAGTATAAACATGTGGGTGCTCCACAAAAACTAAATGATTTTTCGTTATAATATTAGAGTTACTTCTTCTATTGCTTAATTTAGACTCTATTATTTCATTAAATAGATTTAATTGATATTCTAAAGCTTTTTCATATTCAACTAAACCTAAATCATGGACTATAATAGATTTATTCATTTATAAAATTATTTTTAGGATTATTTAAAATAACTAAAGCTGCAATAACACCTGGCACCCAACCACACAAAGTTAAAATAAACACTATTAAAAAGGAACCACAACCCCTATCTAAAACTGAAAAAGGTGGAAAAATGATAGATAATAAAACTCTCCAAAAACTCAAATTGTAAATTTTAATGCTAATATATATTATCTATATGAAAAAAAATATCTTAGTTGTAGCTTCTATTCGATTCCTTATCTTTGATAAAAAAATAAACTTTAAACTATGCTATCAGAGCAAGAGATTATAAGAAGAGAAAAGTTAAATAAACTTCGTGAATATGGATTAGATCCATATCCTGCCGCTCTATTTCCTGTAAATACTTATACTAGTAAAATCATTTCAGATTTTACTGATAATCAATCTGTTTCAATTGCCGGTAGATTAATGTCAAGAAGAATTCAAGGAAAAGCTAGTTTTGCCGAAATTCAAGATAGTCAAGGAAAAATTCAATTATACTTCAACAGAGATATAATTTGCCCCAGTGAAGATAAGTTGATGTACAATGAAGTTTATAAAAAACTTCTAGACATTGGAGACATAATTGGAATTGAAGGAAATTTATTTACAACAAAGGTTGGTGAAAAAACAATTTCAGTCAAAAAATTCACTGTTTTAAGTAAATCTTTAAGACCTCTCCCCCTCCCTAAAAGTGACTCAGAGGGTAATGTCTTTGATGAATTTACTGACCCTGAACTTCGTTATAGACAGAGGTATGTAGACTTAATTGTAAACCCTAAAATAAAAGAGACTTTTTTAAAAAGAACTAAGATCATCAACATAATAAGATCTTTTTTTAATGATAAAGAATATCTTGAAGTTGAAACACCCATTCTTCAATCAATTCCAGGTGGCGCTTCTGCTAGACCATTTATTACACATCATAATGCTTTAAATATTCCACTATATTTAAGAATAGCCAATGAATTATATCTTAAAAGATTAATTGTTGGAGGATTTGATGGAGTATATGAATTCGCAAAATCATTCAGAAATGAAGGTATGGACAGAACACATAATCCTGAGTTTACAATGGTTGAGCTTTATGTTGCTTACAAAGATTATTTCTGGATGATGGAAACTACTGAAAATTTACTTGAAAAAATTGCAAGTGATTTAAATGGAACTTCTAAGGTAAAATTGGGAGATGCTACAATTAATTTTAAAGCTCCATATAAAAGAATTAGCATTTTAGATTCAATAAAGGAGCATACTGGAATTGATGTATCTAATTTTGATGAAAAAAAGATGTTTGAAACTGCAAAGAATTTGGGTATTGATGTTGATAAAACTATGGGAATGGGAAAATTAATTGACGAAATATTTGGTGCAAAATGTGAACACCATTATGTACAACCTACATTTATAACAGACTATCCAAAGGAAATGAGTCCATTAACAAAAGAGCATCGTGATAATCCTAGACTTACTGAGAGGTTTGAACTTTTAGTTAATGGGAAAGAACTAGCAAATGCATATTCTGAATTAAATGATCCTATTGATCAATTATCTAGGTTCGAAGAACAGCTTAAACTTTCTGAAAAGGGAGATGATGAAGCAATGTTTATAGATAATGATTTTGTAAGAGCACTAGAATATGGAATGCCTCCAACTTCAGGAATCGGAATTGGAATCGACCGTTTGGTTATGTTATTTACGGATAATAAATCTATTCAAGAAGTTATTTTTTTCCCTCAAATGAAACCAGAAGTTTCTAAACCAAAGCCAAAAAAAGAGGGTTTTATTAAAATAGGAGTTGATGAAAAATGGATTGAACATATTATGGAATTATATTCAAACATAGAAAATTTACTTTCTGAAAAGCCAACTCAAGTTCATCAGAAACTAAATGGATATAGAAAAAAAAACAAATTAACTATAGACCCGCTACAATTAGAAGATGTAGAGGAATGGTTTAATTAAAATCTATTTTTAAATCATATTTTTCTTATTAAGTTCATTGTCAAAACATACTTACGCATATCTTTTTATTATTAATTAATTAGTTTTTGCACTTCTTTATTATCAAATAAATAATAATTATATAAAAAATTAAGATTAATTTAATATCTTCTACTGCATAAAAAATAAATCATGAAAAATTCATTAGTATATTCTCTAATACTCATCTTATTTGTTTCGTTTGAGTTAAGTGCTCAACGACCTTCAGCAGATGACAAAGAAAAAAAAGAAAGTAATAAAGAAGCGAGTAAGCCTAAATCTTACAAAGATATAATTACAAAAGATGCTGTCACTGATAAAGGCCTTTTTGATGTGCATAAAGTTAAAGAAAAATATTACTATGAAATAAATGATTCTTTACTAGGTAGAGAAATGTTGATGGTAACAAGAATTGCTAAGACTGCGTCTGGTATTGGTTTTGGTGGGGGAAAGCAAAATACTCAGGTTTTGAGATGGCATAAAAAAGATAAAACTATATTATTAAGAGTAGTTTCACATAATGTTGTAGCAAATGATTCCTTACCTGTAAGTGAAGCTGTTTTAAACTCTAATTTTGAACCTGTTTTATATAGCTTTAAAATAGCTACGGTAAATAAAGATTCCACAGCATCAGTTATCGAGGTAACAAAATTATTTACTGATGATGTTAAGCCTTTAGGATTCCCGCAATCTAGAAGAAAAAGTTATAAAATTTCAAACCTTGACTCAAAAAGGTCTTTTATAGAATCCTTAAAGAGTTATCCACAAAATATTGAATCAAGATCTGTAAAAACTTACAATTCTTCCGATCCTCCATCAAATGCTAGTGTTGGTGCTATTTCTTTGGAAATAAATAACTCTATGATTTTACTTCCAAAAGTTCCAATGAAAAGAAGGCATTTTGATCAAAGAGTTGGATGGTTTGCTCGTAGTCAAGTAGATTATGGTTTAGATGCGCAAGAAAGTAAATCTTTGAAGTATTTGGACAGGTGGAGATTAGAAATAAAAGAAGAAGATTTGGAAAAATTTAAAAATGGAGAACTTGTCACACCAAAAAAACAAATTGTATACTATATTGATAGAGCAACCCCCATTAAATGGAGGAAATACATAAAACAAGGAATTGAAGATTGGCAAGTCGCTTTTGAAGAAGCAGGATTTAAAAATGCAATCATAGCGAAAGATCCTCCTTCAAAAGAAGAAGATCCAGACTGGAGTCCAGAAGACGTCAGGTATTCTGTAGTAAGATATTTGGCATCACCTATCCCCAATGCTAATGGTCCACATGTAAGTGATCCTAGATCTGGTGAAATTCTCGAATCTGATATAAATTGGTATCACAATGTAATGACTCTGCTAAGAAATTGGTTTTTTGTACAAACTTCTGCTATTAATGAACAAGCTAGAGGAGTTGCATTTAAAGATGAAGTTATGGGTAGATTAATTCGATTTGTTTCAGCTCATGAAGTTGGTCATACAATAGGATTGCCTCATAATATGGGTAGTAGTAGTGCCTACCCAGTAGATTCTTTAAGGTCTGCAACCTTTACTAAAAAATATGGAACTGCTCCATCAATTATGGATTATGCTAGATTTAACTACATAGCTCAACCAGAAGATAAAGGTGTAGCTCTTATGCCTAATATTGGAGTTTATGATAAGCATGCTGTCAAATGGGGATATAGACCAATTCCTGAATCAAAAAATGTTGAAGATGAAAAGGATACTTTGGATAAATGGATTCTTGACAATCAAGATAGTCTTTTACATAGATTTGGAAGTGCTGGTATCGACCCAAGTTCCCAAACTGAAGACTTAGGAGATAATGCGGTAAAGGCTAGTGAATATGGGATTCTTAATTTAAAAAGAATTGTTCCTAATTTAATAAAATGGACTTCTGAAGATGGTAAAGATTATGCGGATTTAAACACAATATACGGTCAAGTTCTATCACAATTTAATAGATATATGGGTCATGTCACATCTAATATTGGAGGTATTTATCAGTATTACAAAACCTATGACCAATCTGGTGCTGTTTACACTCATGTAAATAAATATCATCAGAAAAGTTGCATGAATTTTTTACAAAAACAATTATTTGAGACACCCTCTTGGATGATTGATAAAAACATTTTAAATAAAATTGAATTTGCTGGAAATACTAATAGAATAAGAGCAACTCAATCTAGAACATTGAATAATCTTTTAGATTTTGGAAGAATGGCTAGAATGATTGAAAATGAAGCAATAAATGGTCCAGAAGCTTATACATTATTAGAAATGATGTCTGATTTAAAAAGAGGAATCTGGAGAGAAATTTATACTAATCAAAAAATTGATGTTTACAGAAGAAATTTACAATTAGCTTATTTAGATAGAATTAACTACGTAATGACTGAAGAACAAAAGCCAGTTCCTTCCTTTTTTCGTAGCCGTGTAACCACTGTTAAGGTTAGCCAATCTGATATAAGAACAATTGCAGTTAGTCAATTATTAGAATTAAGAAAAGAGATTAAAAAATCTATGAAAAAAAATTCTGATAAAATGAGTAAAATGCACCTTGAGAATGCTGCTGCAAAAATAAATAAAATTCTAATGGGCAAACCTATTTAAAAGGATTTGCAAACTTTTTTCAATGCATTTAGATTGAAGTTGATATCTTCATAGTGAGAGCATCGTTTTATTTTGATACAAAAACAGGAGAACACTCAACTGCCTTAAATCCTTTTACACGTGAATTAATCCCACATAGATCATCTATTCTAATTTTAAAACTTGTCCAATACTTATATTATTACCAGATAAATTATTAATACTTATTAAATCTGAAGGATTCATTTTTAATTTTTTAGAAATAGAATATAAAGTATCTCCTTTTTTTACTATATATTGTTTAGAGTCATTTTTATTTTTTTTATTAACTTCAATTTTATATTTTTTATTCTTTATCTCTTTTTTGGAATTTAAAGGTCTTTTTGATCCATCTAATTTCCATAATTCATACCTCTCAATAATTGAAATTAATTTATTGGCATAACCCTGGTCAGTTGCATAACCAGCTTTTTTTAATCCATTAGCCCATTTTATATAATTATCTTTTTTTAATTTAAATAAAAAATTATATCGATCCCTAGATTCTAAAAAAACTGAATGATCACGATAGGACGTTTCTGGATTTCTATATTTTCTAAAACATTCTCCTTTTTCATCATCATCATGATAAACTTTTTTACCCTTCCAATTTTTATGACATTTTATTCCAAAGTGATTATTTGACTTCATAGCTAAGCCACCCTTTCCTGAGTTTGATTCTAAAATTCCTTGAGCCATAGTTATGCTCGCTGGAATTCCAAATTTTTTCATTTCATTTATAGCAGTTTTAGAATATGTGTTCACATACCAATGAGTTCTTTGTTCATTTGTCATTGTGTTAAAAAAACGATTAACAGATTTTTTAGATTTATTTTCAATTTTTTTTGGACTATTGTCTCTATAAGAAACTTTTTTAGTCCCACATGAACTTAAAAAAAATAAACAAAAAAATATTATTGCTTTATTATTGAACATCCTTTTCTCTTTAACTTAATATTTATTTCTTTTATGGATTGTAATCCTCCGGTGTTAATAATTAAAATTTTTTTTCCAAATTCCCATTTTTTATTCTCTATAAGATTAATAATTTTAAATAACATCTTAGAATTATATATAGGATCTAACATTAAACCTGTCATTTCAAAAAAGTTATTTATAAAATCAACCAATTTATTGTCAATTTTCGAATAACCTCCGAAAAAATCATCATCATATATTTCCCAGTTTGATTTCTTTACAAATTTACTAATTACATTTTTTATTCCACTCCCTTTTAAAGCAGAAAACCCTATTATTTTATGACTATCATTACTTGAATTAATTATTCCTGAAATTGTACCACCAGATCCTACAGGGCAACAAATAACATCAAAAAATGAATCTTCTGAACTTAAAATTTCTTGACAACCTAATACACCCAACTCGTTAGTTCCCCCTTCTGGTATAATATAAGCACTAGTATATAAATCACTAATTGACTTGGTATAATCTAATTCGTTTCTTTTTCTATAATCATCTCTTGAAATAAAAATAAATTTCATTCCTAATTCTTGACATTTGTTTAGTGTTGAGTTATAATTTAATTTTTTTAATTCCTCCCCTCTAATTATCCCGTAAGTTTTTAATCCTTCTATTTTTCCCATAAAAGCTGTAGCTAATAAGTGATTTGAATGAGCTCCACCAAAAGTTAATATTTCTTGCTTATTCATTTCTTTAGCTTTTTTAATATTATACTTTAATTTTCTAAACTTATTTCCAGAAACTGTTGGATGAATTTGATCTTCTCTTTTAATATAAAATTTAAAATTATTTTCATTAAATATCGGCAACATAATTTGCTGATTTACAGATTGAATATTTTTAAAAAAAGACATTTATAAAAAAAGGAATATATTTACAAAAATAGATAGTCATTTAAAGATAGTATAAATTTTAGGCACACTTTTTGATTATTTTATTTTAAACAATTAATTATGAAAAAATTCTACTTCAACATTTTATTCTCATTTTTTTTAGTCTTAATTTTTAATAGTTGTGGAACAATAAAAGTTGCTGCAGATTATGACTCAGAAGTTGATTTCACTAACTACAAAACTTATGCCTTCTATAAAACAGGTATTGACAAGGTAGAAATTTCTGATATTGATAAAAAAAGAATTTTAAAATCAATAAAAAAATCACTTACAAATAAGGGAATGTCTATAAATGAAAAGCCTGATATATTAATTAATATATCAACTAAATCTTCCGAAAATATTTATATAGACAATTCATTTTATAGCCCATACTACACTGGATGGTATCCGTATTACGGTAGAAGCCATAGTAGGGTGGCTTACTCCACTTCTGAAGGAGCATTATATATAGATGTTATTGATACTAAATCAAAGCAATTAATATGGCAAGGAAAAGGAATTGGAGTTTTGTCTTCTAAAAAAACTAATAGAGATGAATTGATTGAGAATTTTGTTAATAAAATTCTGGATGTATATCCTCCAACAATTGTAGAGAATTAAGTTTTTAAAAAAGAACTTGCTTCTTTTAAAATTTTACTAATTCCATTAATATTGTTTCCACTTGCAGAGGCAAAGAATGGTTGACCACCTCCAGAACCTTCTATATGTTTTCCTAGTTTTTTAACAATTAAATTCGCATTTAATTGTTTAGATTCCACTAAGTTTTTTGATATATAACAAACTACATAAGCTTTTCCATCAAACTTAGTTGTTAAAACTAAAAACAAATCATCTATCTCTTTTCCTGTATTAAATGCTAAATTCTTTAGCAAACTAGGCTCACATGAAAGTTCATACTTACAAAAGTTAACACCTTCTACTAGTTCAGCTTTTAATTTAAGCTCTTTTATGTAAAAACTAGATAATTCATTATTAGTCTTTTCTAATTTTTTATGAACTGCTATACTTTGATTTTTAATTTTATTTATAGCTTCTAAAGGGTCTTTATCATTTGATAAAAGAGAATTAACTTTTTTTAATGTCTTAGATTGATTGATTAAAAAACTAATAGCTTCAGATCCGCTTATCGCTTCAATTCTTCTAATTCCTGTAGATATTGCAGATTCAGAAGTTATGATAAAAGCTCTTATTTGACTTGTATTAGATACATGTGTTCCACCACATAATTCATGAGAATTTCCAAACTTCACTAACCTAACGGTTTCGCCATATTTCTCTCCAAAAAGTGCAATAACCCCCTGATCAATACAGTCTTTGTATATAGCAGATCTGTTTTCTTCAATAGGTAATTGATCTATTATTTTTTGATTTACAAAAACCTGAATTTGATCAATCTCCTGTTCACTTAATTTAGAAAAATGTGAAAAATCAAATCTTAAATACTTATCTGATACCATAGATCCTTTTTGTTGAACATGAGTTCCTAAAACGAATCTTAAAGCTTCATGAAGTAAATGAGTGGCAGTATGATTACTAGAGCTAGATAATCTACTTTTATTATCCACCATTAAATTAAAGCTAGAATTCAGATTTTGAGGAAGTATGTCGACAATATGAATAACAGTATCATTTTCTTTAATTGTATTACTAATACTAATTTTTTCTTTTTCAAAAGACTCAAGTATACCTATATCTCCAACCTGACCTCCACCCTGTGCATAAAAAGGGGTTTTATCAAATACTAATTGAAAGACACTATGCCCCTTTTTAGAAATAGATTTTCGATATCTAACAAGTCTAGCTACAGAGCTAAGTTCATCGTATCCAACAAATTTCGTTTGGTCAGAATCTAATAGTTTAATCCATTCTTCATTTGAAGTGTTTAAGGAAAATCTTGATCTATTTTTTTGTATTTTCATAAGAGAATCAAACTCTACTAAGTCAAAATTCATTTCATTTTCTCTTAAAATAAGAGCTGTTAAATCTATAGGAAAACCAAATGTATCATACAGTTCGAAAGCATCAGATCCTGAAACTATTTTATTACTACTAGTTAATATTATTTCATTCAGTTTTAAAATACCTTTTTCTAAAGTTCTTAAAAATGATGATTCTTCTGCTTCAATAACGTTTTCTATAATTTCAATTTGGCCTTTAATTTCTGGGAATGCAGTTGAAAATTGAGCAGATAAGATTTTTACTAGTTTATATATAAATGGTTTCTTCTGGTTCAAAAATGTATATCCATACCTGACTCCTCTTCTTAAAATCCTTCTAATGACATATCCAGCTCCAGTATTTGATGGTAATTGACCATCTGCAATTGAAAAAGTAACTGCTCTTAAATGATCAACTATTACCCTAATAGCAATATCAATTTTTTCGTTTGAGCCATATTTAAAATCAGTTATTATTTCGAGTTCCTTTATTAAAGGACTAAAAACATCCGTATCGTAGCTTGACTTAACACCTTGTAAAACCATACATAATCTCTCAAAACCCATTCCAGTATCAATATGTTTTAAAGGAAGATTTTCTAAAGAACCATCTATTTTTCTGTTAAATTGTATAAAAACTAAATTCCAAATTTCAATAACTTCTGGATGATCCTTATTAATTAAATCTTTCCCAGAAACTAAAGCCTTATCCTTTTTAGATCTAATATCTACATGTATTTCTGAACAAGGGCCACAAGGTCCATTATCTCCCATTTCCCAAAAATTATCTTCTTTGTTACCTAAAATAATCTTATCCTTTTCAACAATTTTACTCCAAATATCATAAGTCTCTTGATCTATTAGGGTATTATCTTCTTTTGAACCTTGAAAAACAGTTATATAAAGTGAATCATTATCTATTTTATAAACTTCTGTTAATAACTCCCAAGCCCAACTAATTGCTTCTTTTTTAAAGTAATCTCCAAAACTCCAATTCCCCAACATTTCAAACATAGTGTGATGATAAGTATCTATACCTACCTCTTCCAAATCATTATGTTTACCCGAAACTCTTAAACACTTCTGAGTGTCAACAACTCTTTTATCATTACTAACTCTATTTCCAAGAAAGTTATCTTTAAACTGATTCATTCCTGCATTAGTAAACATTAATGTGGGATCATTTTTTATAACCATAGGAGCAGATTCAACGATCTTATGATTTTTGTTTTTGAAAAAATTTAAAAATTCTGAACGTATAAGATGCGAATTCATTAAGTGTTAATTATTAATTGACATTGACAAAAAAACAATTTTATATCTTTACTTAAATTTTATTAAATAAACAGATTATAAGTCATCAGTAAAAATAGTATATTTTAGTTAATGTTTAAGACCAAGTATTATTACGATCATAAAACTCTTTCTTATAGAAAAATTGAGAAGACTAAGGGAACTCAATTAAGAAATATTTTAGCATTTTTATCTGCTTCAATATTTTTTGGCATAATAAGTCTATTAGTTCTTCTTAATTCTTCAATAATTAATACTCCTACTGAACTTTCTCAGGCTAGAGAAATATCAAATTATAAATTTCAATTTGATTTATTAAATAAAAAAATAGAACAATTAAATATTGTTCTGGAAGATATTGAATTAAGAGATAATAATGTTTATAGAGTTTTATTTGAAACAAACCCCATACCAAGTGAAGTTAGAAAAGCTGGTTTTGGTGGAATAAATAGATATGAGAATCTTGAAGGTTTTGATAATTCTAAACTTGTAATAGAAACTACTAAAAAAATTGAAATTTTAACTAAACAGATAGTTATTCAATCGAAATCTTTGGATGAAATTGAAAGATTAGCTACTGATAAAGAAAAACTTCTTTCAGCTATTCCTTCTATTCAACCAATAAAAAATAATGATTTAACTAGAATGGCTTCTGGTTTTGGTTATAGAACTGATCCTTTTGATAAATCCAGAAAAATGCATTCTGGAATGGATTTTACTGCTCCAAGAAATACACCAATATATGCAGCAAGTGATGGTAAAGTAATTAGAGCTGATTCAAGATCATCAGGTTACGGAAAACACATAAGAATTGATCATGGGTTTGGTTATGTAACTTTATATGCTCATCTAAACAAATACAATGTTAGAAGAAATCAACAGGTTAAAAAAGGAGATATTATTGGATATGTAGGAAGTACTGGAAGATCACAAGCTCCCCACCTTCATTATGAAGTTCAAAAGGACAAAAAAAGAATAAATCCAATTAATTTTTACTATGGTAATCTTTCACCAGATGAATTTGATGCCTTATTGAAATTAGCTAATCAAGAAAATCAATCCCTAGATTAATGCATGTCAATCTTCCTGAAAAATTATATTATAGTATCGGGGAAATCTCCGAAGCATTTAATGTAAATACTTCATTAATTAGATTTTGGGAAAAAGAATTTGAAATTCTTAAACCAAAAAAAAATAGTAAAGGAACGAGGCGTTACTCTTCAATTGATATTGAAAATTTTCAAACCATTCATCATTTAGTAAAAGAAAAAGGATATACTCTCGAAGGTGCAAAAGAGCAATTAAAAATCTTAAATAAAAATTTTAAGGTTATTAAAAAGCTAGAAAAAGTAAAAGCTGCTCTTATTAATATTAGAAGCGAGCTTTAATTGAATTTATTTTTTTCTAAAAAATATATTAATTGGAACTCCATTAAAATCATATATTTCCCTTATTTTATTTTCCAAATATCTTTTGTAAGGATCTTTAATATATTGAGGTAAGTTGCAAAAAAAAGCAAATTGCGGATATGAAGAAGGTAATTGGGTGCAAAATTTAATTTTAACATATTTACCTTTATATGCAGGCGGTGGATTCTTTTCAATAACAGGCAGCATAGATTTATTAAATTTTCTAGTAACAATATTTGTCTTTCTATTTTTATAAACTACCATAGCAGTTTCTATAGCTTTAAAAATTCTTTGTTTAGTTAAACTTGAAATAAAAACAATAGGAATGTCTACAAATGGTTCAATTTCTTTTCTTATTTGTTCTTCAATTAATTTAATAGTATTGGTTTTTTTATCAACTAGATCCCATTTATTAACTAAAATGACTATTCCTTTATTATTTCTAGCAGCAAGCCAGAAAATATTTACAACCTGAGCATCAAATGATCTAGTAGCATCAAATAAAATCAAACATACATCTGAATTTTCAATCGTCCTTATAGATCTAACAACAGAATAGAATTCTACATCATCACTGATTTTTGATTTTTTTCTAATTCCTGCTGTATCAATTAATTTAAAATCAAATCCAAATCTATTAAAATGAGTATCTATACTGTCTCTAGTGGTTCCTGCTTCATCCTTAACCACATATCTATCGTTACCAAGTAAAGCATTTATAAATGAAGACTTACCAGAATTAGGCCTGCCAACAACAGCAAAACCAGGAACATCCTCTTTTATAATAGTACTTTCATCAGGTAAAAACCCAACTAATTCATCTAATAATTCTCCTGTTCCACTTCCGCTAATAGCAGAAATATTAAATATTTTAAAACCTAAACTGTGAAACTCATTAGTCTCTAATATCCTTTTATGGTTATCGACTTTATTTACAGCAAGAACCACATCCTTATTAGATTTATGAAGAAGTCTTGCTATTTCACTGTCCATTGAATTAAGACCGCCATCAACATCAACGACAAAAATAATTACATCTGACTCCTCTATAGCGATCATCACTTGATCATTTATTTCTTTTTCAAAATTATCACTACCTCCTAACATATATCCACCTGTATCAATAACAGTAAAATCTTTACCATTCCAATAAGAAAAACCATAATGCCTATCTCTAGTTACTCCACTTTGAGAATCAACTATCGCCTCTCTTTTTTGAATTAACCGATTAAAAAGTGTTGATTTTCCAACATTAGGACGACCTACAATTGCTACTACAGAACTCATATCATATATTAAAGGGGTACAAATCTAAACTTTTATCTGTTATAAAATCATTTTTGATTATATCCAAATCTTTTAAGTTGTTTCTCACTTGACCTCCAATTCTTATTAACCTTTACTTGAAGGTCTAAAAATATCTTTTTATCAAAAAACACTTCCATATCAATACGAGCTTGAGTTCCTACAATCTTAATAGCCCCTCCCTTATGACCAATAATAATACCCTTTTGACTTGTTCTTTCAACCATTATTATAGATCTGATTTTAATTATATGTGGTTCTTCATCAAAAGACTCCGTGATTACTTCCACAGAATAAGGAATTTCCTTTTTATAGTTAAGTAATATTTTCTCTCTAATTATTTCATTTACAAAAAATCTTTCTGGCTTATCGGTTAATTGATCTTTAGGAAAATAAGCAGGTCCTTCAGGAACTATTTCTATTATTCTATTTAAAAGCTCATCTATATTAAACATTTCTTTAGCTGATATTGGCCATATTTCCGCATTCGAAAGTTCATTTTTCCAATAATCAATTTCAGATTCCAATTTTGATTGATTAATATTATCTATTTTATTAATAATTAAAATTAAAGGCGTTTTAGTGTTTTTAATTTTATTAAATAAATGAGCATCTTTAAGATTGTAGTCCTTGTATTCCACCATATAAATAAGAACATCTGCATCCTCTAAAGTCATATTTACTGAATCCATCATTGATTCATGAAGTTTATGTGCGGGTTTTATAATACCCGGTGTGTCAGAAATAACCAGTTGATAATTGTCATTATTTATTAAGGCAAGTATTCTATGTCTAGTGGTTTGGGCCTTAGATGTAATAATAGAAAGTTTTTGACCTACTAAAGCATTAGTAAGAGTTGATTTTCCAACATTAGGATTTCCTATAATATTTATAAAACCTGACTTATGCATTTAATTGCAAATGTAAGACGGTAAAATTATAATTAATATAACTTTTCAATATAAATTAAAAAGTTGTAAATTCGCCCTCACATCGCGGGATAGAGCAGTAGGTAGCTCGTCGGGCTCATAACCCGAAGGTCACAGGTTCGAGTCCTGTTCCCGCTACTAAAACAATAAAACGGTTATACTATTATAAAGTGTAACCGTTTTTACTTTTTATTTCATTAGCACAAAAGATTATCCACAAGACAAAAACCAATTCTATCATTCTTTGATATAGTCCAATATATTCAGAAGTCAAGTCTGAACTTATCACACATACTAAAAGAAAACTGACTATTCCAAGTAAAATCGATTGCACAGAGAAACTATAATAGGTTGATTTTTTCAATCCTAATCCAATTAAAATCATTAAAAAAGGAACAAATAGATACGTTAATAATCCTGTAAAATTATGAATTAGTTGCGAAAAACTTGGATCGATTAACGCCTTATTACATCCACTATCACATGGAAATATTCCAACAACTAATGTGGCTAGCCCATAAAATATTCCGATTCCGTAAAATCCTATTTTGATTAATATGGAAGGTTGAAAATATTTAACTCCAAGAAAGCAAAATAAGGTAATCAGAATACCGCTTGGGATGTAACCAAATATTCTTAAAATTATTCCATATTCAGTGTCAATTGCATATGATTCACTTATTAATTGACTTGCCATATTATAATTTTCAATTAAAAAACCACCTAAAACAGAGGAAACAACAAAAAGACTAACTCCTATGATTCCAATTAAAAAAGTTGTTTTATTGTTCATTGATTTTTTTAAATTAATTCTATCAAAAATAGTGTTTTAAAAATAATCTTTGGACACAAGTTTTCCGATTAAATAGTTTGTTAATTCAAAATCTCTTGGCGTAAAATAAATGTTCGATATTTCGAATGAGTTATCTACTAAGGAGTAATCAGAAATGATTACTCTTTTTTTTGCTTTAAACTCAATTATTCAAAGGGTTTAAGAGTATATTAATTTTTGGTTTTATTAGGATAAGCTGGTCGTTTAATCTTTTTTGTAGGATTAGCTTTTAGTTGTTTCATGGTTATTTCAATGGCTTTTTCTAATTGTGGATCATGACCTTTAATAACTAATTCGGGCCATTGCTCAACTTCAATATCTGGTGCAACACCTTCGTTCTCTACTCTAAACCCTTTATCTGAATAGAAGGCAACATTTGGAGCTGTAACAATGCCACCATCAATAAATTCTGGATAACCCAATACACCTACTAGCCCACCCCAAGTACGTTTACCAACTATAGTTCCTATATTGAATTTTCTAAACATCCATGGTAAATAGTCACCACCAGAACCTGCAGTTTCATCAGTAATCATCACTTTAGGACCTTGAATTGAAGCACTTGGTGATTTTAAATCTTTACCATATCTAAAATTCCAATAAGCTTGTTCTGGACGTTTTAAAATATCTATATAATAATCGGCAAGCGAGCCCCCTCCATTAAATCGTTCATCAATTATAATTGCTTTTTTGTTTGCCTGTGGATAAAAATAACGTTTAAAATAATTAAAACCTGCAACACTGGTATTTGGTACGTATACATAAGCCACATCTCCATTGGTAGCCTCATGAACTTTTTTCATATTCCCTTCAACCCAATCTCTATTACGTATAGCCAATTCTGTTGACAATGGTGTTACTTTATAAGTTCTGGCTTCAGCACCATTTGCATTTTTACTTACTTTAAGCGTTACAATTTTATTGGCTGTATTTTCAAAAAAACTATATATATTATCAGTACCTGATACGTTTTTTCCATTAACAGTTATTATATAATCACCTTTGTTAATAGCCACTCCTGGTTCTGTTAAAGGAGAGCGCAAATTCGGTGTCCAATTTAGACCGCCAAATATTTTACTAATTTGATAACGCTTATTTTTAACCACATAATTGGCACCTAATAAACCGCCGGCAATACGTTTTGGAGTATTGAGATTATCACCACGACTTGAAAAACGATGATGACCAACGGAAAGCTCACTAAACATCCATTGCATAACACGATACAAATCGCTTCTACAAGAGACATCTTTTAAAAACGGTTGGTATTTAACCTTCATAGCATCCCAATCTACACCATGCATTCCTGGATCGTAAAAATAGTCTCTATTAACACGCCATGCTTCTTTAAAAATATTGTTCCATTCGTCTTTCGGATTTATTTTTATACTAATAGCATTTAGATTAATTGGGTCTTTTTTTGATTTGGCACCTAAATCTGAAATGTACCAAGACCCTTTATCTAAATAGAGCATTTTTTTGCCATTCCCTGAAATTTGAAAATTGCTTGCTGGAATCAACTCTTCACTTTTTCGTTTCTTGAAATCGAATTTATTTAGGCTTGATTTTGAAGAATGAAAAGAAGAGGATAAGTAATACAATTCACCTTCTTTGGCTAAACTTAAATTGCTAAAAATACCAGATTCTATTGGTAAACTTAGCATACGTTCTTGAATACCATCCCAATCTATTTTTAAAGTGGTTATTGTTTTGTCTTCTTTCTTATCATCCTCTTTTTTATCAACTTTAGGTTTTTCCTCATCGTTTTCTTTTGCTAAAGGAGATTTCACATCTTTTTGAAGAGTTACTAAATAAATAGATTGTGTTAATTCTTTATCAACATTAGATTGATCAAACCAGTTTACTAAAGGTCCAGCATCAGTTGAAGCTAACATATATAAGTATTTTCCACTTGGATCAAAAACAGGTTCAGAAACATTGGATAAGCCATCAGAAAGTTGATGTGATTTATTTTCAGAAAGTGAATACGCATAGGCTCTTTCAAAATTTGAATCTGTTATTATGGTGTACGAAATCCAATTTGAATCGTGTGACCAACTTCCAAAAAGGTCTCTAATATCTCCTGGAACAAACAATACATCTTGTGCTATTTTTGTTATTTTTTTAGATAAAATATCAGTGACATACAAATTACGTCCATTATCAACATAACTTACTTTTTTACTGTCTGGAGACCAATGTATATTGGCATAAAAACCTGTTCCCGTTAATGGAATGGTGTTAACGTTTCCAGAATTCATATTTTTAATATGTAATGTGTATTCGCCAGATGCATCAGAGAAATATGCTATAGATGTTCCGTTTGGTGACCATTCTGGATATTTTTCATGCACTCCTGTGGTTGCAGTTGTATTTTCAGGATCGCCTTTTTCAGCAGGAACTGTAACAATGTCACCTCTAAAATCAACAACAGCTCTTGCTCCTGAAGGAGAAATTGATCCTGAACGTACATAGTTTTTGCCAGAAATAAAACGTTCTCGAAGCTCTAATAAATCTGTAGTAATGTTTATGTTAAAGTGTTTATTAGCTCCAGTTTTAGTATTATAAATGTGCAAAGTTCCAGCCTGTTCATAAATTACAAAACCATTATTTGCTGCAATATTTATAACTGGAAAATCTTTGTAATCTGTCAGTTTATCAATAGCCTTTGTGCTTGTATTGTAACTGTATAAATTAAATTCGCCATCTCTATCACTTTTAAAATAAACATCGTCGCCCATCCATTTTGGTTGTGAGTCATTGCTTCCACCAGCAGGTTTTTGAATTTCTTCTACTTTGTGGGACTTCGTATTGTACAACCAAATACGAGTTGTTGTGCCACCACGATAATGTTTCCATTGGTTGAATCTATCAGGAATAGGTGTATAAGCAATATGGGAATTGTCATCAGAATAAGATGCCCAAAATGCATTTGGAATATCCAATTGCGTCGTCGTTCCTCCATGAATCGAAATGGTAAATAGTTGCATATATCTATTGGTAAACGAATTTCGTTGGGATGCAAACAGGATTGTTTTTCCATCGCCAGAAAAATCTCTAACTAAATCATTATAAGGATGCCACGTTAAACGCTTTGGTATGCCACCGTTTACAGGAACAATAAACACATCGGAATTGCCATCATATTGCGCATTGAAAGCAATCATGGAACCATCGGGCGAAAATATTGGATTCGATTCAATGCCTTCATCAATAGTTAATCGTATAGGATTAGATCCATCCTTATTAGCTATCCAAAGATCTTCAGCATAAATAAAAGCGACATGAGTATCGCTTAATACAGGTTGTTGCATGAGCCTTGTCTGTGCTTTCAAGTTATAACCTGAAAAAAAAATTATAAAAAGTAGTAGTACAGTAATCCTAGGAATTCTAAATATTATTAGGTATTTCTGAATATTAATTGTTTTGTTCATTGTTTTGTTCTAATGGTCCTTTAAATTTAGTATAAAATTAATTTAAAAAAAATTCTTTCAAATTCTTTAGATATAAGCTATTTTTACAATCCAAAATAAAAAGTAAATGGCATTCAATATTGAAATGATCGAGAAAGTTTATAAGCAAATCAAAAATAAAGTTGATAAAGCTCGAGCTATAAAACAAACTCCATTAACTCTCTCTGAAAAAATACTTTATGCCCATTTGTGGGATTCTGAATTAGATTCTCCTTTTAAAAGAGGAGGGGAATATGTTAATTTTGCTCCCGATAGAATAACTTGTCAAGATGCAACTGCTCAAATGGCATTATTGCAATTTATGCAAGCTGGAAAAAATAAGGTAGCCGTTCCAACAACCGTACATTGTGATCACTTAATTCAAGCATCTCTTGGAGCGACTAAAGATCTTCAGTCAGCACTAAATAGCAGTAATGAAGTATTTAATTTTTTAGAGTCCGTTTCAAATAAATATGGAATAGGATTTTGGAAACCTGGTGCTGGAATAATTCATCAAGTAGTTTTGGAAAACTATGCATTTCCTGGTGGAATGATGATAGGGACCGATTCACATACTGTAAATGCTGGAGGATTAGGAATGATCGCTATTGGTGTGGGTGGAGCAGATGCTGTTGATGTTATGGCTGGCATGCCTTGGGAATTAAAATTTCCTAAATTAATAGGAGTAAAACTTACCGGTAATTTATCAGGATGGACAGCCCCTAAAGATGTTATATTAAAAGTTGCTGGTATTCTAACTGTAAAAGGAGGAACTGGAGCAATTATTGAATATTTTGGGCCTGGTGCTAAATCTATGTCATGTACTGGAAAAGGAACTATATGTAATATGGGTGCTGAAGTTGGCGCGACCACATCTACTTTTGGTTACGATGACTCAATGGAAAGATATTTAAGATCAACAGATAGAGATGATGTCGCTGATGCTGCAAATAAAGTAAAAGAACACCTAACCGCTGACCCTGAAGTATATCAAAATCCTGAAAAGTATTTTGATCAAGTTATTGAGATAAACTTATCAGAATTAATGCCTCATATAAATGGTCCATTTTCTCCAGATATTGCAACTCCAGTAAATGAAATGGCCGAAAAATCAAAAAAAAATGATTGGCCGTTAAAAGTTGAATGGGGATTAATTGGATCTTGTACTAACTCATCTTATGAAGATTTATCTAGAGCTGCTTCAATAGCCCAACAGGCTATTGACAAAGGCCTTGAGACTAAATCTGAATTAGGAATCAATCCTGGCTCTGAACAAGTAAGATTCACTGCAGAAAGAGATGGATTCTTGGATATATTTGAAAATATAAATGCGAAAATATTTACAAATGCTTGTGGACCTTGTATTGGGCAGTGGGCTAGAAAAGATGCAGACCTACAAGAGAAGAATACAATAGTTCATTCTTTTAACAGGAATTTTGCTAAAAGAAATGATGGAAATCCAAATACCCATGCTTTTGTGGCTTCACCTGAAATGGTTGCCGCTATTGCAATTTCTGGAAAATTAGACTTTAATCCATTAACTGATTCTTTAATTAATTCTTCTGGAGATAAAGTAATGCTTGAAGAACCAACAGGTTGGGAACTTCCCCCAAAAGGATTTGAAGTTAAAGATTCCGGATACTTAGAACCAATTTTTGATGGGTCTAAAATAAATATTACTATAAATAAAGAATCTAAAAGACTACAATTACTTGAACCGTTCAAACCTTGGGATGGTAAGAATATAACAAATGTTAGGTTATTAATAAAAGCTTTAGGTAAATGTACAACTGATCATATTTCAATGGCAGGTCCATGGTTAAAATTTAGAGGGCATCTAGACAATATCTCGAATAATTGTTTAATTGGTGCTGTTAATGCTTTTAATAAAAAAACAAATTTTGTAAAAAATCAATTAAACGGCGAATACCAAGGGGTTCCTGACGTTCAAAGAATATATAAAGAAAATAATATTGACACAATAGTAGTTGGTGACCATAATTATGGGGAAGGCTCTTCTAGAGAGCATGCTGCAATGGAACCTAGACATCTAGGAGTTAAGATTGTGCTTGTTAAATCTTTTGCAAGGATTCATGAAACCAATTTAAAGAAACAAGGCATGCTAGGGATTACTTTTAATAATGAAAGTGATTACGACTTAATCCAAGAAGATGATTTGTTTAATTTTACTGATTTTGAATCCTTTAGTCCTGGCAAACAAATCAGCATTGAAGTAATTCATATAGACGAGTCTAAAGATTTAATTATAGCTAACCATACTTATAATAACCAGCAAATAGAATGGTATAAAGAAGGGTCTGCTTTAAACTTAATTAAGAAACAAAATTTGGTGTAATTTTTATTCAGGTGCTAATTCAAAATAACAACCATCAATATCTTTATTAATTTGAATTTGACAACCTAACCTAGAATTACTTTTAACATAGAATGCTTCAGAGAGCATAGCTTCTTCATTTAAACTTTTATTTTCTATTAACAAATCTGAGTCAACATATACTTGACAAGAAGCACACATGGCCATACCACCACAAATACCTTCAACAGATAAGTCGTGACTTTTACAAAGTTCCATAATATTCATATTCATATCTGTAGGAGCAGTCAAAGAATGTTTCTTGCCCTCTCTATCTATTATATGAATTGTAATATCTTTCAAGTAAATAAAAGTATAAAAAAAGGGGCTATCAAGCCCCTTTTTAAATCAAATATAAATTATTATTCTTTTCTTAAAGATATCATTTTCCATCCTGTCTCATTATTAACATGTTCTCTCAACCCCTGTATTTTTTTATAGGCTTTATTAGGAGCTTGAGTAGCTTGATTTCTTTGATTATGCCAATCTTCTCCATTAGCATAAAAATCAAGAGTAATATAATTCCAATACAAATCTGAACCATATCTACCAATTCTTTTTAATAATCCCCAGCCAGCAACATTTTGATTATTTTCATGAGCTGACTTAAAAGTAATAGTCTCCATATCTTCATAGGCTTTTTCATTTCCAGGAGCTACTTTCATATAATTAATTGTCATCAAATTTGGCAAAGAATCTGTTGACTTAAAATATTTATCCACGACCATAGTATAAGCTGCATCTTTAATAGTTCTTGAAGCTCTATTATTTTTCATAAATAAATCCACATCAGCATCTGTCATATCTGGGAAAATAGATTTTAGACCTGGATTTTTTCTATTCATTGGGTCATCTGAAATAGTAGCGATAACATAAGTATGATGTCTATCTTCATTTATACCTCCAATAATTTTCCACACATCCCAGCCATTAATATAGCCATCATTTATTCTCTGTTGATGTAGTTTTGCCCATTTATCATTTAGAATTTTGTCATATTCAACTGATTGATCTGGAGTTGATTTAATAAAAGAGAGCTCAACATATTCTTGTGAGTTAGCTAAATTAAAAGTTAAAATGGTAATAAGTAATAAAATTATTTTTTTCATATAATTAAATTTAATATATAAATATAATAAATTTTTCGTCTAAAACATACTTATATGTATGTTTAATTATTGTTAATAAAAAATTTGTAACAATTATATAACAACTAAAGTATTAAAATAATTAATTTATAAAAATGTTATAATTAAAAACAATTTTAAAATTATTAACTCATAAAAAGTAATATATATATATATAATAATATTAGTTCGTAAATTCAGATGTAAAATGAGATTTAAATATAATACATTGAAACACTATCTGTTCCACATGTCTTGCTCAAAATCAAGAATTTCTTTTTTAATTCTTTCTGATTCAAGAATGGACTCCAATCCAGGTTTTTTATAATCCTTTATTGACCTATCACCATAAATATTATCCTCTTTATATATATAGGAGCTGAATCTTCTAGAAACAAGCAGTTGATCAAAAGAAATTCTGTTAGCATTATTTATATCGTTAAACACTAATTCTTTATGTAATATTTTTCTAATACTTGGATACCATATCCAAAACAAATCAGTATTGTTTTTACCATCGTCATCCTTAATGTTTTTACCAACAGGCATTATCCCTAAAAGCCTGTATCTCATCTCTCCTTGCCTTTTGTCAAAATACCACATTCCTTTTATTCTATAAGCACTTATATCTATTGATTTCAGAACTTCAGGTTTCATAGCTACCCCATTAATCACTTCATTCAAATAAATAACTTCCATGACATCATTGTAAGTCATAGGATCTTTAAAATTGTCGTTTCTATTAAAGTATAGTTTAGTAATGTTTTGGTTCACTATATTTTCTTTTAGAACTCTCCATAAAGACTTTCTGTTTCTCTCATAAGTTTCGTCATTAATAGGAAATAGTAAAGGAAAATTCAACCTTTCGTTTAAATCTATTTTTTCATAAACAATCCTTGACCAAAGAATATCTCTATCATCTATATAATCATATTCAAGGAAAGAATCATGATCAGATTGTATTTGATCAAGATTCTGAATTCCAATTTCTGCTGGATTATTAGCATTCAAAATATTAGACTGGCCAAAAATATTAGCACAAATCAAAATAAAAACACTACTAAAAACTATATTTTTTTTCATTCTAGTATTACTATAAAATCATTAACAGTATAATTAGGATTTACAAAATCTCCATCTTTTGCATTAGCTTTAATATTTGATATCCTTACCACAGTTCCCCTACCTAGACTATTTATATCAGCAACTGCTTCACTATTATTTCTAGCAGTATTACCCTTCACCGATTTTGAAGGAGAATTTCCTACTTTTATATCAAATGACGTGACTTCTATAATAAAATCATATAAAAAATCTTTTGGTTTATTACCAGTAATCATCCCATTTGCAAGGTATTTTTTAGAAATATTTTCTGTTGGTTTATAATATTTATCATTAACCCTAATAGATCCAAAACCTGGTGGCGGCTCTAAAATTCTAAACTCTCCACCATCAAATTGCTTTCTTTCACCATTTAATATACCTGAAACCATTACTTTCATTGTTTTCTTAGAAAAATCACTGGAAGGTATCGCACCCCACACTCCTTTTGTCTGCTTAATAAATTTGCCATTATTACTTGATGGAATTATAGTATTTTCAGCAACTCCTGGAATAGAAATTGAACTAGGATTTCTCAAACCTCTATAAAAAACTTTCATATTATCAGCTGACACAACTGCAAAATTTGGTTCTTCAATTACAATTATTTTTTGATTTACAGGAATTGAAATAGACTCTTGAGTATCTGCATTTTTTTTGGTAATAGTTCCAGATAATTCATATGTTCCAGGAGATGATAGTCTTTTGTTTAAAACTACTTTACCACTTTCAATATTATATTCGCTTGGATTTAATAGTATTCCTCTTCTACCTTTTAAATTTATAAATAATTCAACTTTATCAGGCCTAAAACTTTCATCTTTTTTACCCATTACAATAGCAGCATCAATTACATCACTTGTATAATAAACTGGCTTAGTTGTCTCAAGTAATGTTTGAAAGGTGCTGAAATTCAAACCCTTATTTTGTACAGCATCTAAAATTTGAGTAAGCACTTTGTTTTCAACATACCTAATATCAGTCTGAATTTTAGTTAATTTAGAAATTGAAGCAATCATTGGAAATCCTTTATAATGATACTCCAAATAAGGCTGTAGAGTTCCTTCACTGGTAACTACATTTTCAGAATATTTAAATCTGTTATTTAAATCTAATATTGTAAATGAAAAATCATAACCAATCTTAGTCTCTTTAAGACTTTCCTTCTCTTTTATTAAAATTTCATCCAAAATTGAATTAATTACAATAGGATAATTTATAAATTTTTCAAGAAATAAGTTGCCATTTTCAGTATTTCTATCTTTGATAAATAAATAGTCGTCCAAAACTTGAGAATTATCCATAATTTGATAATCTGTCATATTAATGATAGAGTCTCTATTAGATTTTACCTTAACTTCTTTTTGGAACTTTTTTGAATCAGAATTTATTAAAGAGTCTTTTATGGTCTGAATGAAATAATAAAAATCATTCGAAACCATTTTCATTTCACTTACCTTACTAGCTGCAATTTTATAATCTAAGTTTTCAGAATTATCATCTATTTGATTATAACTTACTTTTGATGAAGATTCTAATTCACGAATAGAAGACTCCAAATCATCATTTAAAATACCTAGGGTGCCTAATACTTCTTTACTTATATTTAAAGCAAGCATAGCAATAAACACAAGGTACATCATGTTTATCATTTTTTGTCTAGTATCTACTTTTTTTATAGCCATATTTACTTATTCATACCTGCAAGCATTGCACTATATTTTGCATTAAGCTCATTAATGATTGCTTTCATCTCGGTTAATTCTTCACCAAGTCCTTCAGGGATGTTCATAGAACCTGTAACCAAATTAATTTCGCTTAATTTTTTATTTAAGGAATCGTATAATTGATTGATATCCTCTAATTTAGACGCAGCAGAAGATAAATTTGCATTATAACTGTTTATGTTATCTTTTATATCTGTTGGAACGGAAAAGGCGCTTGTGGCAGCCGTAGCAGCATTAAGATTTTTATTTAATGATCCCAAACCGCTCACAGTCTGATCAACTGCTGCTTGAAGAGATTGTGTTTCTGCTTCAATAGTTTGTAATCCTTTATCTTCAATAGAAGAATTTCCTGTCATATAACCTTGGATTCCAGAAATCGCAAAGATAATAGCTTCGGTAACTAAACCAATTGTAAGCATGGTGTTTCCTGTAATAATTCCAGGAATTAAATCAGCATGTATTATTTTAAGCAGTGCTCCAATAATTACAATTGATGCTCCAACTCCAAACATCAACTCAATTACATTTTCAGGTAAAAATTTTCTTTTATTATTCATTTTTTTAGAATTTAAATGATTAGAAATTGTATAACTTTAATTAAGACAATAACTATTCACAATAGTTTATTTAAAATATTTTATTAGGGTTTTGATTCAAACCTATATCCTCTCCTAAATAATCTTGAACTGTTCTAAAGCCAAGATAAGATCTCTTTTCGTCTTTATATTCATAATCTCTTGTACTAACTCTTAAAAAATAAGCTACATCTTTCCAAGAACCTCCTCTTATTACTTTTCTTAAATTAGTTGAATCTGAAATATTTGGATTCAAGCCTGAGTCAAAATTGTAAGAACCTTTATCATAAGAAGATTCTGTCCATTCAGAAACATTACCAGACATATTATAAAGCCCATAATCGTTAGGCCAATAAGATTTTGCTTCAACGGTATAAAGCGCATTATCAGAAGCATAATCTCCTCTATTAGGTTTAAAGTTAGCTAAAAAACATCCTTTAGAATCAATAGTATAGGGTCCACCCCAAGGGTAGGTTGCAGATTCTAAACCTCCTCTAGCAGCGTATTCCCACTCGGCTTCACTAGGTAATCTAAACGAAGCAACTCTTTGGTTTTTTTTCTTTTTAGACCTTTGATATTGATTTTTGTACATGGTTCTCCAATGAGCAAAAGCTTTTGCTTGTTCCCAAGAAACACCAACTACTGGGTAATCAGAATAAGCATCATGCCAGAAATAATCATTGTGCATTGGCTCATTATAGCTGTATAAAAAATCTTTAATCCAGGCGGTAGTATCTGGATATACAGAAATAGTTTTTTCTTTAAAGAAATTTTTTCTTGACTCACTATTAGACTTAATAGCAGCTTCAGCATCAAAAGTAGTATAGGTATATTCTATTTTTTTAGTATTAAAAGTTCTTTCAGCATTATAAGATTCTTCCTTAGGAAGAAAAAAGCCTGTACCCTCTTCAAATTCACCTTCCATTACTTGAGCATAAGCTAAATCTGGGTAATCTTCTCTTTCCCAAATAAGATCAGCATTATAATTTAATACAAAAGTATTTTTATCTGAGAAATCAATGCCTATTAGATTATCTTCCTTATACTTAACATAGCCTCCCTTTTCATCGTCTGGAATATCATCTTGAATTTCATATTTTGGATAAAACTGATTAATACTATTATCCATATCTAGATCTTCCTGAGAAGGAGCATCTCCTAAATCAAAAATTGCTCTTTTAGCTAAAGCATCTCTTACTACTGAATCTCTCACCCAGTTAACAAACTGCCTATACTCCCCATTAGTAATTTCTGTCTCATCCATATAAAATGCTTTAACAGAAACTGTACTTATTGGAGCATTTTGCAATTGAACCATGTCATCATCTGACATACCCATTAAAAAAGAACCACTAGGAATTAGAGTCATTCCGGATGGCTTATCAGGGAAAAACTTTTTGGATTTTAACCCAGTAAGTTCTCCTCTATCAGATTTAGAACATGATATTACAAATATCGAAAAAATAAAAAATAAAAATATTTTTTTCACTAAAATTTAATTTTATTCAATTTTTGAGTTTATAAAAATAACAATATTTAATACACTAAACATAAACATCTAATTTAATTGTATAAAATTTCTTTTTAAACATATTAATAATTTATTTGAAATATTATTGTTACAAGCATCAAGATAGTCTTCATAACTACATGGAATTAACGAAAAATCAATAGATTTATTGTTCTTTTCTAATAATTCAAACCACCATTTTTGACTTAAATCACTTTGATAAAATTTTATTTGATGATTTCCAAGATCTATATGATAGTATTTTCCCTTAAAATGTTCTGATTTTGGATCTTCTTCTATTCTCAAGCAAAATCCTTCAATAAAATACCAGACTGTTTGAGCTAATAAAGCATTCGAAATATCATTTTCAAAAATCTCAAAAATTCCTATAGTGGAAATTCTATTACTCAAACCTGCATATCTAGCTATAGAACATATCTGACTGCTTTCAAAACCGTTTGGATAATTATGAATAAAATTTAATTCCGAAGCTTTAATAGATCTAAAATCAATTGATAAAATATCTGTAAACCTTAAACTTGGCTCTACTAAATCTATTTTTCGGGCTATTTTCCCTAATCTATGAGATTCAAAATGTAACTTTTCTAGCAAATCAATTTCTTCTTGAGAATTTAAAAATGTTTGAAAACCTAAATTACAATAATGACTAAGTTTATTTTTTTCATCCATTATTATTTTGGACATATAAGATGTCGAATCAAAATCATTTTTAATCTGACCAAAATCAAATTTATTATCAATGGAAGTTAAATTTACATACTTTACAATAGTTGCATAAGTTTGATAAATTGGAAATGATAAATCTTGAGTTCCTCCTATAAAAAAGGATATTATATTTTTCTTTAATAGCGTTTCATTAATAGTCTTAACAGCATAGTATGTGTCCGAAATACTTTCTCCATTAATGACATCACCCATATCAATGATATTGACTTTCCAATCTCCAAAATAAAGAGAATAAAACTCCCTTCTAAATGAATTAAGATCTATATACTTTTTTTCTTTTGATTTGCGAGATTCTTTTAAACCAATAATAGCAATATCAATATTATTTAAATTTGATGCTTTAGAATTATAAAAAGAAATACTTTTACCTATTGCTAAAGGAGATAATTTTTTATTAAAATCTATTATAGATTGATTAACTGGTAAAAGATACTCAGCTATCATTTTTATTTTTTAGATTTAAAAGAAGACTTCTTCTTTTTCTTCTTTTGAAATAAAATTTTGACATCATCTATAGTAAACTTATCTACATCAGTTCCTTTAGGTAGTTCTACTTTAAATTTTCCTTTAATAACATTGAATCTTCCCCATCTAGCTTTCTCAATTCTAATTCCTTCATCTTCCCATATTCTAACAAGTTTTTCTGCTTCTTTTTTCTTTTTATCTTCAATTAAATTGACGCAATCTTCTTGAGATAAATTATCGAAATCATAGCTCTTATTAACATTAATAAATAATCCTTTCCATTTTATAAATGGTCCAAATCTTCCTTTACCTTTACTAACATCATGACCTTCATAATTACTTATCGGAGCATCTGCTCTTCTTTTTTCTAAAATTAATTCTATTGCTTGATCTAAAGAGATTTGCAAAGGATTTAAACCTTTAGGTAAAGAAACAAAAAGGTTATTATGTTTAATATATGGTCCATACCTGCCAGTATTTGATTCTATTTTTTCATTTTCAAAATCACCTACATAACATGGTAACTTAAAAAGTTCTAAAGTTTCTTCTAAAGTAATTTTACTTATTTTTTGTTCTGGCAAAAGTCCAGCAAAAATTGGCTTATCTTCTTCATCGACACTTCCAATCTGAGCCATAGGTCCAAATTTACCTAACCGAACACTGACTTTTCTTCCCGAAACAGGATCAGTACCTAATATTCTTTCTCCAGATTCTCTAGAAGCATTCTTTATAACATCTTCAACTATTGGATGAAAAGAAGAATAAAAATCTTTTAAAATATTAGTCCACTCTTTTTCTCCATTTGCAATTTTGTCAAAATCTTCTTCCACACTAGCAGTAAAATTATAATTCAATATATTTTGAAAATTATTGACTAAAAATTCTGTAACTATAATTCCGACTTCAGTAGGAACTAATTTTCCTTTATCAGATCCTGTAATTTCTTTACTTGTTTTGGACTGAATAGATCCATTTTGCAAAACAAGCTCCCTATACTCTCTTTCATTTCCTTCGAATGAACCTTTAACAACATATTTTCTATTTTGAATAGTTGTAATTGTTGGTGCATAAGTAGATGGTCTTCCAATTCCTAGTTCTTCTAATTTTTTTACAAGTGCTGCCTCAGAATATCTATATAGAGGACGAGAAAATTTTTCAGAAGCAATCATTTTTAAATTATTTAAACTTTCTCCTTGTGAAAGAGCAGGTAGTATTCCACTATTTTCTTCTTCATCATTGTTATCTACTCCATCAATATATAGTTTTAAAAAGCCATCAAATTTTATTACTTCACCGTTAGAGCTAAATTCATTATTATAATTATTTGATGCTATTTTAAAAGTTGTTCTTTCAAGAATAGCATCACTCATTTGAGAAGCAACAGTTCTTAACCATATTAACTTATATAATTTAGACTGGTCAAATTCCATATTAACTTCCTTATTCTCAAAATTAGTTGGTCTTATAGCCTCGTGAGCTTCTTGAGCTCCTTTATTCTTGTTTTGAAATTTTTTTCTTCTTGAATATTGCTCTCCATAATTATTTTTAATTACAGCCTCAATAGATTTTAATGCATCATCTGATAAATTAACACTATCAGTTCTCATATAAGTAATATTCCCTGACTCGTACAACCTTTGAGCAGCTAACATAGTCCTGCTAACGTTAAAACCTAACTTTCTTGAAGCTTCCTGCTGTAAGGTTGAAGTAGTAAAAGGAGCAGATGCTGATTTTTTAAAAGGAGTTTTATCAATAGATAAAATGCTGAAATTTGAATTAATACTTTTTTCTAAAAAACGATTAACTTCTTCCAATGAGGAAAAACTACCAACATGCTGAGCGGTGAACTCTGCATTGTTTGAATTCTTAAACCTAGCTAAAACTTTAAATGATGAAATTGGTGTGAAATCATTAATTTCTTTTTCTCTATCAACTAAAAGTCTTACAGCAACAGACTGTACCCTTCCAGCTGAAAGTCCACCCTTGACTTTTCTCCATAATATTGGTGAGATTTCAAATCCAACGAGCCTGTCAATGACTCTTCTAGCTTGCTGGGCATTGACTAAATTGTAATTTATTTCTCTAGGATTGTCAATTGCTTTTAAAATAGCACTCTTTGTTATTTCACGAAAAACTATTCGTTTAGTTTTATCTTTATCAAGCTTTAAGCTTTCAAACAAATGCCAAGCTATAGCCTCACCTTCTCGATCTTCATCACTTGCCAACCATACAAAATCAGCAGCTAATGCCTTCTTCTTTAATTCCCTAACAACATCTTTTTTGTCTTTAGGTATTATATATTTAGGTTTAAAATCATTATCTACGTCAACTCCTAATTCTTTTGATGGCAAATCAGAGATGTGCCCATAACTTGAAAAAACTTTAAAATCGCTTCCTAAATATTTTTCAATAGTTTTTGCCTTGGCAGGAGATTCAACAATTACTAAGTTTTTAGACATTTGTATTGAAATTTAAGATCACAAAAGTATATTATTTTTTTTATTTCTTTTTTTATTACACTAAAAATGACTTATTACTAACTAAAGTATTTACTAAAATTACAATTGAAATAATAGCAATAATCCCTTTTAATCCTCTCAAATAACAATTATTAGTAACTAAAAATATTACTGACATATTGTCATAATTTGATTTTAATATTATATTTGCGTCAGATTATAATAAAAAGATCTATGAGCATTGGATTTGAAACTAAAAATGAAATATTAAAAACTGATAAAGAAAAAAATATTTCTAAAAAATTTTATATAGAAAGTTACGGATGTCAAATGAATTTTGCTGATAGTGAAGTAGTGGCATCTATAGTATCTAACAATGGATATAATTCAACAACAAATTTAAATGATGCTGATTTAATATTATTAAACACTTGTTCAATAAGAGAAAAAGCTGAGCTTACTGTCAGAAAAAGATTAGAGAGTCTTAATAAATTAAAAAATAATAATAAAAATTTAAAAGTTGGTGTTCTTGGATGTATGGCTGAACGTTTAAAAAATAAATTTTTAGACGAAGAAAAAATTGTTGATTTAGTTGTCGGGCCTGATGCCTACAAAGATCTTCCAAACCTACTTGAAGAAATAAATGAAGGAAGAAATGCAGTAAATGTTCTTTTGTCAAAAGAAGAAACTTATGGAGACATTAGTCCTGTACGTTTATCATCAAATGGAGTAAATGCTTTTGTGTCTATAACAAGAGGGTGTGATAATATGTGTACCTTTTGCGTTGTACCTTTTACAAGAGGAAGGGAAAGAAGCAGAGATCCTAAAAGTATTTTAAAAGAAATTCGAAAATTAGTCGATTCTAATTATAAAGAAGTTACTTTATTAGGACAAAATGTAGATAGTTACCTATGGTATGGCGGAGGTTTAAAAAAGGATTTTAAAAAAATTAGTGATTTAAGAAAAAAGACTTCTATAGATTTTTCAAAATTATTGAAATTAGTTGCTGAATCTTTTCCAAAACTCAGAATACGATTTTCAACATCAAATCCTCAAGACATGAGTTTAAGTGTGATTAAGACGATGTCTAATTATGAAAACATCTGCAACTACATTCATCTCCCGGTTCAATCAGGCAGTGACAAAGTATTAAAAGCAATGAATAGACAGCATACTAGAGAAGAATACTTGACACTAATTAAAGAAATTAGAAAAGCTATTCCTGATTGCGGAATTTCTCATGATATGATAACTGGTTTCCCTAATGAATCTGATAAAGACCACAAGCTTACTCTAGATTTAATGAAACAAATAAAATATGATTTTGGCTATATGTTTAAATACTCTGAAAGACCCGGAACTTATGCAGATAAAAAATTTGATGATAATGTAGCTGAAGAAATAAAAAAAGTTAGGTTACAAGAAATAATTGACTTACAACAAAAGCATAGTAATTACAGAACTATGCAATATATTGGAAAAGTTGTAGAAGTTTTAATTGAAAAAGAATCCAAAAAATCGAATATTCAATGGAGTGGAAGAAATCAACAAAATACTGTTGTAGTATTTCCAAAAGGAATTTACAATATAGGAGATTTTGTTGATGTGATTATTAATGACTGTACTTCAGCAACATTGATTGGTTTAGCTATAGATTACTCAAAAAATAAATTATGGAATCCTCAACAATAAATATTAAACAACGTTTTGGAATAATTGGAAATAATCCAATTTTAAATAGATCAATTGAAAAAGCAATGAGAGTGTCTCCAACTGATATTTCTGTACTTGTTACTGGAGAAAGTGGGGTAGGAAAAGAAAGTTATCCTAAAATAATACATCAACTTTCTCATAGAAAACATAATAAATACATTGCTGTAAACTGCGGAGCTATACCAGAGGGAACTATTGACTCCGAACTATTTGGTCATGAAAAAGGAGCATTTACTGGTGCAGCTAATAGTAGAAAAGGGTATTTTGAGGTAGCAGATGGAGGTACAATTTTTCTTGATGAAGTTGGAGAGTTGCCGTTAACTACTCAAGTGAGACTTTTAAGAGTATTAGAAAATGGAGAATTTATTAAAGTTGGATCATCTGATGTACAAAAAACTAACGTAAGAATTGTAGCGGCTACAAATTTAAATATGGAAGAGGCTATACAAAAGGGTAAGTTTAGGGAAGACTTATATTATAGACTGAGTACTGTAGAAATTAAAATTCCACCTTTAAGAAACAGAAAAGAAGATATTCATTTGTTATTCAGAAAATTTGCAAGCGATTTTGCAAAAAAATATAACATGCCTACCATCAGACTAGATGATAGTGCACAAAAATTATTGAATCTATATCGTTGGAATGGAAATATCCGTCAACTAAGAAATGTAGCAGAGCAATTATCTGTTCTTGAAGAAAAAAGAGATATTTCTATTTCTCTTCTTCAAACTTATTTACCTGATTTCAATTCAACATTACCTGCAGTAATAAACAAAAATAGTTCATCAAGTGATTTTTCAAATGAAAGAGAAATACTTTATAAAATTCTCTTTGACATGAAAAAAGATTTAAATGATTTAAAAAAAATTACAAATCATTTAAAAAATGATAATAGATCTGTCAATTATAAAGAGGAAGAAATTAATGTTTTTGAAAAATTACATAAAGAAAAGTCAAGTAACGGCGATAAAGGTGCTGAATTAATTGAAATTAAAGAAAAAGAATCTACTTTTAATGTTTCAAGTTCGCCTGAAGATAAATATCATTTCGCAGAAGAAATAAATGAAGAAGAAACCTTATCTATTCACGATAAAGAATTAGAGTTAATAATTAAAGCGTTAGAAAGAAACAATGGTAAGAGAAAAGCTGCTGCAATTGAGCTGGGCATTTCTGAAAGAACACTTTACAGAAAAATTAAACAACATGACATTGAACTTTAATATTAGAATTAAGATTTACTATATTATAAGTGCATTTCTTATTTTAGGTTGTGGAAGTTACTCATTTACAGGAGCTTCAATTCCAGAAGGTACTGAAACTTTTCAAGTGAATTATTTTGAAAATGATGCTGGAAATAATATTGGTTCAATCTTTGAACCTGGACTTGACAGAGATTTTACATTAGCTCTTCAAAACATCTTACAGAATCAAACTAATTTACAATTAGTTTCTATAGATGGAGACCTTATATATGAAGGCGAAATTATTGAATACAGGGTCAGTCCTATGACAGCTACTTCTAATCTAACTGCATCACAAAATAGACTAAGCGTTGGGATAAATGTTAGATTTATTAATATAAAAAAAGAAGAAGATAACTTTGAAAGAAGATTCTCTTTTTATTATGATTATCCAGCTGAAGTTCAATTACTTAATGTAAAATCTGAAGCACATAATATTATTTTTGAAAGAATAACTCAAGATATTTTTAATGCCTCTTTAGCAAAATGGTAACATTAAACAAAAACAGCTTTTCTGATTTAGTGAAAAATCCAAAAAAAATTACTTTGGATGAAAGTATTTCTATCAAAAAAATCATAAAACAATATCCTTATTTTCAAATTGCAAGAATAATTGAATTAATAGGTCTTAAAAAACATAATAGCATTAGATTTAATAAAGTTTTAAGAGATTGCGCTATTTATTCAACTGATAGAAGTGTTTTGTATGATATTATAGAGCATGAAGAGATTGATCTAAATAGCAAATCGTATGATACTATAAATATTTTGTCTTCTGAAAAAACTAAAAATTCTTTTATAGAATGGTTAAAGATTACTAAACCAGTTTTAAAGAAAACAAAAAACAACAACGAGACTTTGATAAGTAATTTTTTAAAAATAAATCATAAGATTTCACCAAATACATCTAAATCTAATGATAATTTAGCAAATGATTTTAAGCTTAGTAAAAAAGAGTATATGACAGAAACACTGGCAAAAATTTATTTTGAACAAAAAAAATTCAATGAAGCTATTAAGGCTTATGAAATTCTTTGCTTGAAATATCCAGAAAAAATCAGTTTATTTGCAGATCAGATAAAAATCATAAAAAATAGTTTAAAAAAATAAATAATAATTATGAGCAGTTTTTCAATATTTTTAGTCTTAATACTTTCAGTATCATTTTTATTAATTTTAGTAATTATGGTCCAAAATCCTAAAGGAGGAGGTCTGTCATCTTCATTTGGAGGAGATTCTCAACAATTGGGTGGTGTAAAAAAAACAACTGATTTTCTTGATAAAAGCACATGGGTGTTAGCTGGAATATTATTAATACTGATATTATTATCAAACCTTACCGTAAAAAAAAATGCAGAAAATATTGATTCAAAACTTTTAAACCCTAATGATATTGAATCGACTATTCCTGAAGCTTTACCTGAAGAGATTCCTTTGGAGATTCCAGTTAAAGATTAAGACTTGAAGCTAATTTTCAATGTCACCCTGTCATTTTGTAAAGTATAATATTATCAATTTGGCAGTTTAATTAATTTGGCACGATTGATGTAAAATAATTTAAAAATAAATCTTAAAATAATGAGTAAATTAAACATTAAACCATTGGCTGACCGAGTGTTAGTTGAACCTTTAGAGGCAGAGACAAAAACTGCTTCTGGAATCATTATCCCCGATTCTGCTAAAGAAAAACCTCAAAAAGGTAATGTAGTAGCAGTTGGACCTGGGACAAAAGAAAATCCTATCACAGTTAAAGTTGGTAATTCTGTTTTATACGGAAAATACTCTGGAACTGAACTTAAACTAGAAGGTAAAAATTATTTGATAATGCGAGAAAGTGATATTCTTGCAATTGTTTAAACTTATAAAATAAATAAAATGGCAAAAAAAATTCAATTTGATGTAGAAGCTAGAGAAGGACTAAAAAAAGGTGTAGATGCTTTAGCTAACGCTGTCAAGGTTACGTTAGGTCCTAAAGGTAGAAATGTTATTATAGGAAAATCTTTTGGAGGTCCTCAGATAACTAAAGATGGTGTAACAGTTGCTAAAGAAATAGAACTAGAAGATCCACTTGAAAATATGGGAGCTCAAATGGTTAAAGAAGTTGCTTCTAAAACAAACGATCTTGCTGGAGATGGAACTACTACAGCTACCATATTAGCTCAAGCAATTGTTAGAGAAGGTTTAAAAAATGTAACAGCTGGTGCAAATCCTATGGATTTAAAAAGAGGTATAGATAATGCTGTAGAAGCCGTAGTTGCTGAACTAAACAAAAACTCAGAAACAGTAGGAAATTCTTCTGATAAAATTAAACAAATTGCTTCAATTTCAGCAAATAATGATGAAGCTATAGGATCATTAATTACAGAAGCATTTGAGAAAGTTGGTAAAGAAGGTGTAATTACTGTTGAAGAAGCGAAAGGGACTGATACTTATGTTGATGTTGTTGAAGGGATGCAGTTTGATAGAGGGTACCTATCTCCTTACTTTGTTACAAATTCAGAAAAAATGGAATCTGATCTTGAATCTCCATATATTTTACTTTATGATAAAAAGATTTCTGCTATGAAAGATCTTTTACCTGTATTGGAGCCCGTTGCTCAAAGTGGTAAACCATTACTTGTAATTGCTGAAGATGTAGATGGTGAGGCTTTAGCTACTTTAGTTGTAAATAAACTAAGAGGTTCATTAAAAATTGCTGCTGTTAAAGCTCCAGGATTTGGAGACAGAAGAAAAGCAATGCTGGAAGATATCGCTATTCTAACTGGAGGAACTGTAATTTCGGAAGATAGAGGACTTACTTTAGAAAATACTACTATTGAAATGCTAGGTTCAGCTGAAAGAGTTACTATTGACAAAGATAATACTACCCTTGTAAATGGAGCTGGGGACAAAGAAACTATTAGAGCAAGAGTTAGTCAAATTAAAGCACAAATAGAAACTACTACATCGGATTATGATAAAGAAAAACTCCAAGAAAGACTTGCAAAATTAGCAGGTGGAGTCGCTGTTTTATATGTAGGTGCTGCTTCAGAAATTGAAATGAAAGAGAAAAAGGATAGAGTTGATGATGCTTTACATTCTACTAGAGCTGCAGTTGAAGAAGGAGTTGTTGCTGGTGGTGGAGTTGCATTATTAAGAACTAGAAAAGTTCTTGAGAAACTTACAAGTGATAATTTAGATGAAGTTACGGGTATCCAAATTATTTCACGAGCTATAGAAGCTCCTCTTAGAATAATTGTTGAAAATGCTGGAGGGGAAGGATCTGTTGTTGTTGCAAAAGTTCTTGAAGGAAAAGGTAATTTTGGATACGATGCTAAATCTGAAACTTTTGTAGATCTGTTAAAGCAAGGAATAATCGATCCTAAAAAAGTTACTAGAATTGCACTTGAAAATGCAGCCTCAGTTGCTGGAATGATTCTAACAACAGAGTGTGCTCTAGTTGATATTAAAGAAGATACACCTGCAATGCCTCCAATGGGTGGTGGTGGAATGCCAGGAATGATGTAAAATCATAAATTAAAAACTAAACTGCCCTAATTAAATTAGGGCAGTTTTTTTATGTATAATTCAGACTTTAATAAAATTAAAAGAATTACAAAGAATCTAGATCTTGAAACTAGTCTAAATTCAATTTGCTCATACTTGGAAAGCACTATAAATGGATACGATTGGGTTGGATTTTATTTTCATAATGAAATAAAAAAAGAACTTGAATTAAAAGCATATTCAGGAATACCTACACAACACACTAAAATTCCTTATGGTAAAGGCATTTGCGGACAAACAGCAGAATCAAACAAGCATATGATAGTTGCTGATGTTTTAAAAGAATCTAATTATATTTCTTGTAACGTAAATGTAAAATCAGAAATTGTTGTTCCTATTTTTTTTAAAAATATAAATGTTGGTCAAATTGATATTGATTCAAATATCCCAAATAGATTTTCAAAAGTTGATTTAGAATTTTTAACCAGAATCAACAGTTTAGTATCAAAAAAATTATTAAAATAAATATAATTTTCTAATTTATTTATTTTAAAAAAAAACTACTTTTATACTTCATTTTTATATCCATTAAATATGTTACAAATAAAATCTGCTTTAATATCAGTATTTGATAAAAACGGACTAGAACCAATAGCAAAAAAACTTAATTCTTTAGAAATTAAAATTTATTCAACTGGTGGAACAGAACATTTTTTAAATAAGCTTAAAATTCCTGTTGTTAAAGTAGAAGATATTACTAGCTATCCATCTATTTTAGGTGGAAGAGTTAAAACATTACACCCTAAAGTTTTTGGTGGAATATTAAATAGAAGTGAAAATGAAAATGACATAGCTGATATCGAAAAATATAATATTCCTAATATAGATTTAGTAATCGTTGATTTATATCCATTTGAAAAAACAGTAGCTTCTGGAGAAAGTGAAGAAAATATAATTGAAAAAATTGATATTGGAGGAATCTCTTTAATTAGAGCTGCTGCAAAAAACTTTAAAGACGTTATTTGTGTATCATCAAAGAATGACTATGATTACTTTTTATCAAAACTTAATGAAGGATCAGGTAAAATTGATGAATCTTTAAGCAGAGAATTTGCAGCTAAAGCATTTAATATTTCATCACATTATGATACAGCTATATTTAATTATTTTAACAAAGAAAGCAACAATTTTAAGACTAGTTTTCAAAATGGAAGAATCCTAAGGTATGGTGAAAACCCACACCAAAAAGGAATTTTTTATGGAGATTTTAATTCTATTTTCACTCAGGCTAATGGAAAAGAACTGTCTTATAATAATTTTCTTGATATTGATTCTGCTATTAATTTAATGAATGAGTTTCAATTAGATTCGCCAACATTTGCCATTTTAAAACATAATAACGCTTGTGGTTTAGCAATAAGAAACTCATTGCTAGAAGCCTATAAGGATGCATTAGCTGCAGATCCAGTTTCAGCTTTCGGAGGGGTTTTAATTTCAAATAAATTGATTGATTTATCAACTGCAGAAGAAATTAATAAATTATTCTGTGAAGTTGTTATTGCACCCAGTTATGAAAAAAAAGCTCTGGAATTATTATGCACAAAGAAAAATAGGATCATCCTAATTAAAAAAGAGACTAAATTAAGTAATGATTCAATCAGAACATGTTTAAATGGAGTTTTATACCAGGGTAAAGACAATATTACTGATACTAAATCTAACTTTAAAACATGTACAATTAAACATCCAACTGAAAAGGAAATTCAAGATATGATTTTTGCATCAAAAATATGTAAGCATACAAAATCAAATACTATAGTTTTGGTGAAAGACAAACAGTTGATTAGTTCAGGAACTGGTCAGACTTCTAGGGTTGACGCATTAAAACAAGCTATTGAAAAATCTATCAATTTTAGTTTTGATTTAAATGGTGCTGTAATGGCTAGTGATGCTTTTTTTCCATTTCCAGATTGTGTTGAAATAGCTCATAATCAAGGTATTTCTTCTGTAATTCAACCTGGTGGATCTATTAAAGATAACTTGTCTATTGATTATTGTAATAAAAATAACTTATCAATGGTTTTAACTGGAATACGTCATTTTAAACATTAATTTTATTAACTTGTAATACACTTAAAAATTATGGGATTTTTTGATTTTTGGACTGAATCTATAGCAATTGATCTTGGCACAGCTAATACACTTATCATACATAATGATAAAGTAGTAGTGGACAGTCCTTCAATAGTTGCTATTGACAAACGAACAGATAAAATTATTGCAGTTGGAACTGAAGCCAGTTTAATGCAAGGCAAAACTCACGAAAACATTAAAACAGTTAGACCTTTAAAAGATGGTGTAATAGCTGATTTTAACGCTTCTGAGCAAATGATAAGTTTGCTGATTAAAAGCATTCCTGCTTTAAAGAAAAGATTTTTTACCCCATCTCTTAAAATGGTAATTTGCATTCCATCAGGTATTACAGAAGTTGAAATGAGAGCTGTTAGAGAGTCTGCTGAAATAGTAAATGGAAAAGAAGTGTATTTAATTCATGAACCAATGGCTGCAGCAATTGGAATTGGTATAGATATAATGCAGCCAAAAGGGAATATGATTGTTGATATAGGAGGAGGCACAACTGAAATAGCTGTAATTGCATTATCAGGAATAGTTTGTGATAAATCCATTAAAGTGGCTGGGGATGTTTTTACAGGTGATATAATCTATTACATGAGAACGCAGCATAACTTATATATTGGAGAAAGAACTGCTGAGAAAATTAAAGTCAATGTAGGAGCTGCTTCAGAAGAACTTGAAAGTCCTCCTGATGATATTTCTGTACAAGGAAGAGACTTACTGACTGGTAAACCTAAAGAGATTATAATAGGTTATCGTGAAGTTGCAAAAGCGCTCGATAAATCAATTGTAAGAATTGAGGACTCTGTAATGGAAACATTATCTAAAACTCCACCAGAACTCGCTGCAGATATTTATAATACAGGTATTTATTTAGCAGGTGGTGGATCTATTCTTAGAGGTTTAGACAAAAGGCTTTCTAGAAAAACAGATTTGCCAGTTTTTATTGCTGAAGATCCTCTAAGAGCAGTTGTTAGAGGAACAGGTATAACCTTAAAAAATATTGATAGATATAAAAGTGTCTTGGTGAAATAGATTATAATTATGCAACGAATCATTGATAGCATCTTAGCAAAAAAAGATGTTTTAGTTTTTTTAATTCTGTTGTTATTTTCTCTTTATTTAATCACTAATTCTAATTTCTATCATAAAGCAAAAATTTTAAAAGTATCCAATAATTTCACTAATCTTATTTTTGATGAATATTCCTACTTAAATGAATATTTTAGGTTAGAAGATTATAATGATGCATTAATTAAAGAAAATGTAAGATTACATAATGAATTGCAAAATTTTAAATCTATAATTATAGATAGTTCGTTATTAAAAAAAGATTTCATTTATAGTAATGCTAAAATTATTTCAAATAATATTTCTTTATTAAAAAACTATTTAATAATAAATAAAGGAAGTATCGATGGTGTTGTAAGGGAAATGGGAATTATAAGTTCAGAAGGAATTATAGGGATTATAGATGAAGTATCTGAAAACTACTCTTCTGTTATGTCTATACTAAATTTAAATTCAAAGATTAATGCCAAAGTTAAAAGAACCTCACATTTTGGTAGTTTAGAATGGGAAGGATTAGATATAGACATACTTATTCTAAAAGATATCCCTAAAACAGCTAAAATTAATATTGGAGACAGTGTAGTAACTGGCGGAATGTCAGCAATTTTTCCAGAAAATATTAAAATAGGAATTGTATCAAACGTAAGCACAAATAATAATTTAGACAATTACTTAAGAATAGAAATTAAGCTTCATAATGACATGTCAAAACTTAGGAATATATACCTGTTATCAAGTTTATTCAAGAATGAAATTGAGCAGCTAAAAACAAAAAATCAATGAATAACTTATATTTTTCAATAATCATTAGATTTGTAATGTTAGTTTTATTACAAGGCTTAATTTTTAATAGGTTTGATTTATTTGGTACATATGACCCATATATATGCTTGGTATTTATTTTAATATTTCCTATTAAAATTAAAAGAATGGCATTTCTAATTATATGTTTCTTTTTCGGAATTATTTTAGATTTATTTTCTAATTCATATGGAATTAATGCTGCTTCATGTTTGTCTATTGCATTTTTAAGACCCTTTATATTAAATTTTGTTTTTGGATCTTTTTTCGATCCTCATGGAGTTAAAATGATGAAACATTATTTTAATGATTCATCAATATATCAAAAAATACTTTATCTTTTTACAATAATATTTATACATCATCTTATCTTATTTTCATTAGAGATTTTCTCAGTAAATCACTTTAATTTAATTTTTATAAAAACTCTAAATACTTCGATTTTATCATTTATCTTCTGTTCGACTTTTATATATCTTTTAGTTCAAAATGAAAAATAAACTATTTCCAATATTAATTATTTCAACCAGTATCTTATTTGTTTTAAGATTATTTTGGGTGCAGTTAATAAATATTGATGATGTACAGCTTTCAAATAAAAATTCAGTTCAAAGAATCTATGTCTACCCTGAAAGAGGTTATATTTTTGATAGAAACAATAATCTATTAGTTGAGAATGAGCCTTATTATGATTTAATGATAATTCCTAAAGATTTAAAAGAAATTGACACAATTGAATTCTGTAAAATATTAAAAATTGAAAAAAGCATTTTAATTGAAAAAATTGATAAATCTAAAAAATACTCATACATCAAACCCTCTGCATTTTTATCTCAAATTTCAAAATCTGATTACGCTATCATACAAGAAAAACTATGGAAATACAAGGGTTTTTATATTCAAAGAAAATCAAATAGAAACTATCTTTTAAATTCAGCTTCAAATATATTAGGATATATAAGTGAGGTTAATGATTACGAAATAGAAAATAATAGTTATTACGAGTCAGGTGAATTAATTGGCAGACAAGGTATAGAAAAAGCTTACGAAAAACAGTTAAGAGGAACAAAAGGAGTAAGCTATTATCAAAAAGATAAGTTTAATAGATTAACAGGATTGTATAAGGAAGGGATTTATGATACAATTTTTAGCCCTGCAAATGACATTACCTTAACAATAGATTTAAATCTCCAAACCTATGGAGATTCTTTAATGATAAATAAATTTGGTAGTATTATAGCTATTGAACCTAATAGTGGTGAAATCTTATCTCTTATTAATGCCCCTACATTTGATCCTAATTTACTTATCGGACGAGATAGATCAAAAAATTATATAAATTTAAAAAATGATACTATAGGGAAACCTTTATTTGATAGAGGACTTCAAGGTCAATACCCTCCCGGCTCAACATTTAAATTAGTGAATGCACTAATCGCTTTACAAGAAAATGTTATAAATGAAAAAACGATTATTTCATGTAATCTAGGGCATTATTATTCCAAAAATAGATTTATGAAATGTCACTGTGAAATAGGGACAAGAAATAACTTAAATAAAGCGATTTATAACTCTTGCAATACTTATTTTGCAAATATATACAAACAAACTATTGAAAAATTTCCTAATGCTGGAATAGGTATAGATCATTGGAAAGAACACGTTAGTAGTTTTGGTCTTGGCAATTACTTAGGATACGATCATCCCACTGGAAGTCCAGGTTTAATCCCTGATTCAAAATATTATAATAAATGGTATCCTAATGGTGGATGGAAAGCTGCAACTACAATTTCAAATGGAATAGGTCAAGGAGAAATACTTACTACTCCAATACAGTTAGCAAACCTAACTGCTACCATAGCAAATAGAGGATGGTTTAAAACACCACACTTAGTTAAAGCAATTAGCAATAATTCTATTACTAAAGATTTTACAATAAAAAGACATACAACAATAGATTCAATTCATTATGAAAAAGTAATTCAAGGAATGTTTAATGTAATAGAAAAAGGTAGTGCACAAAATGCTAAAATTAAAGGAATTAATGTAGTGGGGAAAACTGGTACTGCAGAAAACTTTATCAAAATTAATGGTAAAAGGCTCCAATTAACAGATCATTCTATTTTTATTGGTTTTGCTCCAAAAAACAATCCGAAAATAGCGATTGCTGTGTTTATTGAAAATGGATATTGGGGAACACGATGGGCCGCGCCTATAGCTAGCTTAATGATGGAAAAATATTTAAATAGAAAAATTAACAGAAAGTACTTAGAAAACTATATTATTAATGGAAATTTAATGGAAGAATATCTAAAGCCTTACTTAAACTCAAATTTTAAAATAAATGAGTGAAATGAATATAAAGAAGATTGATTGGCTAAGTATAGTTATACTTTGTTTCTTAATTTTACTAGGACTAATTAACATATATTCATCAGCTCATACAAACTTACTTGACTCTATGTTTTCCTTGAAACATCCTTTTGGAAAACAATGTTTATTTATTATCGCTTCAATTATTTTATTTTTTTTAGTTCAACTATTCCCTTTTAAATTTTTCGAAAAATTTGCTAGTATATCTTATGTTTTATCCATAATATCATTACTGGGTTTATTTGTATTTGGCAAAAGTATATCTGGAACAACGGCTTGGTATCAAATTTTTGGATTTGGAATTCAACCAAGTGAATTCGCTAAGCCAATAACTGCTCTTGCATTGGCAAAATACTTAAGTGATTTTAACTCAAATATTAAAACAATTAAAACTCAATTCTATTCTTTTTTAATTATTTTAATTCCTATTATATTGATTTTTTTACAAGGTGATCCAGGAACAACTTTGGTATTTTTAAGTTTTTTTTTAGTCTTTTATAAAATTGGTCTTCCTTCAATATATCTGAATTTATTTATTGGATTTATTGGATTATTTTTTCTTGCAATTCTTTTTAATAAACAAATAATAATTATATCTATCTTTTTCCTATCTCTTTTATTAATCTCCTACATGAAAAGAAAGAAAAAATCGATAAAAAAAATTATAATGTATAGTTTTGTTTTTTCAGCTTTTACCTTATCAGTTGACTTTATTTTTAATAATATTTTTGAACAACACCATAGAGATAGATTCAATATTGTAATGGGTTTACAAGAAGATAATAGAGGTGTTGGTTATAATACTAATCAGTCTAGAATAGCATTTGCTTCGGGAGGTTTTTTTGGAGAAGGATTTTTGGAAGGTTCTCAAACTAAAGGAAGCTTTGTTCCTGAGCAGCATACCGATTATATATTTTCAACAGTTGGTGAAGAATGGGGTTTTTTAGGAGCTAGTTTAGTGATTTTTCTATTTTCTTATTTAATGCTTAGAATATCTAAAAGAGCAGAGCTTCAGAGAAATTTATTTAGCAAAATATTTGCCTATTCTACAGTAACTATAATATTCACTCACTTTTTTATAAATATCGGAATGGTTCTAGGTTTGGTCCCTACTATTGGAATTCCTTTACCATTCTTTAGTTATGGGGGGTCTAACTTACTTGGTTTTACTTTATTATTTTCAATATATATAAAGTTTGACTCTCAAAGAACTAGTAAGTGGTAAGTTGCTTATTTTTTAACAAAAAAATCATTTAAATTATTTCCTAAAAACATAAAACATGTAACAAGTAACATAATTGCAGTTCCTGGAATAATAGCTAAGTATGCTTTACCTAAAATGATATATTGATAATTATCTTTTATCATTGATCCCCAACTTGGCATTGGAGGTTGAGTACCTATACCTAAAAAACTTAATCCACTTTCAATTAAAATAGCAGATGCAAAATTAGCCGCAGAAATTATTAAAATTGGACCAATAATATTTGGTATCAAATGTTTAAAAAAAATTCTAAAGTCTGAAAACCCTAAAACTCTTGCTGCAGTTATATAATCTTTATTTTTTTCAGAAATTACTTGCCCTCTAACAACCCTAGCAACTTCAACCCACATAGTTAACCCGACCGCAACATAAACTTGCCAAAAGCCTTTCCCTAAAGCAAGAGAAATTGCTATAACTAAAAGTAATGTAGGTATAGCCCAAAACATATTTATCACCATCATAGAAATCTTATCAATTAAACCTCCATAATAGCCACTAACCAATCCTATTGTAACTCCAATTAACAAAGAAATTAAAACAGCAATAAAACCTATAAACAAAGAAACTCTAGTGCCTAACATTACTCTTCCAAAAACATCTCTTCCAAAACTGTCAGTTCCAAAAATAAATTTTCTATCAATTATAAATTTATTTTCAATTTCGTTAGGACTTAATTCTTTAGGAAATAAATTATATGAAATAAAGTTTTTTTCAAATTTTAAATCATCATAGCCTACATACTCAATTCCATCATCAAAAAACTTGTATGTTTTAATTAAAATTTCTTGATCTGGAGATTTATCTCCAAAAAAAAGGAGGTTCATTGAAGACTGATTATAATTTAATTCATTTGGAATTAAAATCATTTTCACTTTAAATCCAGGAGACTTAGAGTGAATAGCTAAATGCATTTGATTTGAATATTCTGAATTATCTGAAATAAAAAAATATGAAAAAACTGAAATTAAAAAGCAGAAAAAAATAAAAAAAGAAGAAAGTAGTATACCAAAGTGGTTATACATAAAACTAAATTTATTAGTTGACATTAATCAATTTTAGCAAGTATTTTTTTTACTTCAATATTCTTTGATTTTAAATTTGAAAGCACATTAATACTTTCATTTAAATAATAATCTGACTGTAAATTAGAATGCCATTTTTTTCTTCTTTCTAATAATTCATCAGATTTTTCTAAAGATTTATTTTCATTGACTAATAAATCAAATTTTAAATCGTTTTTATAATTTTTTATCTCATCAAACTTGGAAAGAAAATCCTTATCATTACTTTGAGATTTTTTAAATGAATTATAATTTAAAGAAAAAGATTTTAAGTCTCTTTTAGATGCAATCCATTTAGCATTTTCATTTATTAAAGTTGCTAATTTACTTTCTTTAATTCTATCATTTCCATTATCAATTACATCCTTTAAATTATAATAACCATTCCATAAGTTATAAGCTGTAGGATCTATTTGATCCCAGCTTAAAGGATTTTTTTCATCATTTTCTCCAATCTCTAAAAATGAATAAGTATTTGGTATGATAATATCACTTTTTACTCCGTCAATCTGAACAGATCCACCATTGATTCTATAAAATTTATCAGTTGTAATTTTTAATGCTCCTAAGTCAAATTGACTATTTGATAAAAATCTATTTAAATCAATTATATTTTGTACTGTACCCTTTCCAAAACTCTGAGTACTACCAATAATGATAGCTCGACCATAATCTTGAAGGGCCGCAGCTAAAATTTCAGAAGCTGATGCCGACATTTGATTTACCAAAACAACTAATGGCCCATCCCAAACAATTGAAGGGTCTTTATCAGATAGTATTTTTTTCCTATTACCAGTTGACTTAACCTGAACTATTGGGCCTTTTTCAATAAATAAACCTGTCATTTCGACAACTGTTTGCAAAGCGCCCCCTCCATTATTTCTTAAGTCAAGTACCAACCCATCAATACCTTCTTTTTTAAGTTTTAAAATTTCATTTTTAACATCTGAAGCACAATTTTTTTCTTTATAGTTGTCAAAATCTACATAAAATTTGGGTAAGCTAATTAAACCATATGATTTATTATCTTTTTTGATCAAAGTAGATTTAGCATAAGTTTCTTCAAGTAAAACTAAATCTCTTATTATAGAAACAACTTTAATTTCTCCATCGAATTTCTTTCTAATAGTTAGCTTTACTTCTGAACCTTTTGGTCCTTTAATTAATTTAATTGCATCTTCCAATCTCATGCCAATTACATCAACTGGAGATTGATCTCCTTGACCTACTTTTATTATTTCATCTCCAATTTCAAGTTTTTTATCCCTCCAAACTGGTCCTCCTAAAATAATATCAACAATTTCAATACCGCCATCTTTTTTGGATAATCGAGCTCCGATACCATCAAATTTACCAGAAATATTCATATCAAAACGTTCCTTATCTTCTGGCTGAAAATAATAAGTATGAGGATCAAATTGGGTAACAAAAGAATTTATATAAGTCGCAAACCAATCCTTTTTTTCAAGGTCATTCATCAAATCAAATATCTGGGTAATATTTTTTTTCACTAATTCAGTAGATTCATTTAAAATTTTAGAATTAGATTTAAGTTTAAATTCCTTATTATTTTTTAAACTTAATTTCTGTTCTGAAATTTTAATATCATATATGTCTAAAGCCATATATTTAAGCTGCTTTCTCCATCTATCTATTCTCTGCTTATTATTTTTTGAGTAAGAAATATTTTCAAAATCAAAATTAATATTTTCATCTAGATCAAAATTAAATGACTTATCAAATAAAACAGGAATAAAAATTTCAACCTCATTCATTCTTTGAATAAGTCTTTCAAATGTTAAATTAAAAAAAGTTAAATCATAACTAAGCCACTGATCATCTAATTGTAATTTATATTTTTTAAATTCCCTTAAATCCGAAGCTAAAAAATATTTTTTTTGAGAATCTATTAATTCTAAATATGTGTCAAATATCTTTTCTGAAAATTCATCATTTATTTCCTTAGATTGATAATGACCCTTATCAAGAACATATTTAATAATTTCAATTAATAATTTATCTTTATTTGGATCATCAAATTTTACATTGGTTAAATTCCAACTAGTAAAAAACAATATAATTCCAACAAATACTATTATAAACTTTTTCTTCATACTTTAATATAAAAAATCTTTAGATAAACTTTATGATTACTTTTCAAAAATCATGCTAAACATTAATTAATATAGCAATAATTGTAAACCGTATGAAAAATATATGTGAGTTTATTTTTTAAATATAAAAAACCCCAACTAAATGTTGAGGTTTATATGGTGCGGGTGAAGGGACTCGAACCCCCAAGCCGCGAAGCACTAGATCCTAAGTCTAGCGTGTCTACCAATTTCACCACACCCGCAAAAGGCAAGCAAATATAAGCAAGATTATTAAAATATCACTATTGATTTTGCTATGTTAAAAAAGCATATTTAGTTATATTTATGAAAAATATTATATTGGGAAATTTTAAAACTTACATCGATAAAAATAAAGAGCGTTTTTTAAATGAATTATTTGAATTATTAAGAATACCATCTATAAGTGCTAATTCAGAAAATGATCCAGATATTAAAATAGCAGCGAATTCAATTAAAAAACACCTTTTAAAATTAGGATTGAATAATTGTGAAATATGTGAAACTGACGGACATCCAATTGTTTATGGTGAAAAAATAATAGACCAAAATCTTCCTACAATTCTTGTATATGGTCATTATGATGTTCAACCAGTTGATCCTTTAGATTTATGGGATCAAGATCCTTTCCAACCTTATATTAAAAAAACAGAAATTCATCCTGAAGGAGCTATTTTTGCCCGTGGAGCATGTGATGACAAAGGACAAATGTTTATGCATATAAAAGCATTAGAAGTTATGATGCAAGATAGTGGGCTACCTTGTAATGTTAAATTCATGATTGAAGGTGAAGAAGAAGTTGGCAGTGATAATCTTGAAATATTTGTTAAAAATAATAAAAACAAACTTTCTAACGATATAATTTTAGTTTCTGACACAGGTATGATAAATAAAACTACCCCATCTATTACTACTGGGTTAAGAGGACTCTCTTACATGGAAGTTGAGTTAACCGGAGCAAACAGAGATTTACATTCTGGTCATTATGGAGGTACAGTAGCAAATCCGATCAATATTTTATCTAAGATGATCGCTTCTCTTCATGATTCTAATAATAAAATTACAATTCCTGGTTTTTATGATAAAGTGTCTGAAGCTTCAAACGATGAAAGAAAAGAAATTTCTTCCATTCCATTTAATCTTGATGAATTCAAAAAATCCATTGGAATTAATGCTGAACATGGCGAAACAGGATATTCAACAATCGAAAGACAATCCATTAGGCCTGCGTTAGATGTAAATGGAATTTGGGGGGGCTATACTAAGGAAGGTTCCAAAACAGTACTACCAAATAAAGCAAATGCTAAAATTTCTATGAGATTAGTGCCTGGTCAAAATTGGAGAGAGATTAGTAAGCTTTTCACTAAACATATTAAAAATATTACGCCTAAAACTGTTAGTGTCAAAGTAACAGAGCACCATGGTGGCGAACCTTATGTTGCTCCTACAAATACAGTAGGTTTTAAAGCTGCAAGCAATGCTTATGAGGACGTATTTAATTTAAAACCAATTCCTACAAAAGACGGCGGAAGCATTCCCATTATAGCACTATTTGAAAAAGAATTAGAAAGTAAAAGTATTTTAATGGGGTTTGGATTAGATAGTGACGCTATTCATTCTCCAAATGAACACTTTGGAGTTTCTAATTTTTTATTAGGTATAGAGACAATTTCTAAATTTTATCATCATTTCACTAAGTTGTCTAAAGGTTAATTAAAAATAATTCTGAGGCGATTCCATCTGACAGAAATTTCCCTTTAATTGTAGTTTTTACAATATCATCATTTAATATTAAATGATTTGAAACTATAAATTTTTGAGATTTATTAATGAAATGATTTCTGTATTTAATTCCAAAATTATCTTTTAAGTATTTCAAAGAAATTCCCCAAATAGTTCTTAACCCAGTCATAATATACTCGTTGTATTGATCAACTATTGAAAGTTTTTCTTTTTCAAAAAACATTTTATTATTCTTTATAGCTTTAATATATAAATTATTATTAGACACATTCCAACTTCTATTAATTCCATCAAAACTATGGGCAGCTGGACCAATTCCAATATATTTTTTTCTTAACCAATAAGCTGTGTTATTTTTAGAAAAATAACCCTCTTTAGCAAAGCTAGACAACTCATAATTTATGTATTCATTATCCAATAGTTTTTCATACATAAGCTCATACTGTTCAAAAACTAAGTCTTCTTCAAGTGGTTTTATAATATCCTTTTTAACAAATCTATCTAAAGCTGTATTTGGTTCAACAGTTAATGCATATGCTGAAATATGATTTAGATTTAAGCTTATAGCTAAATTTAAATTGTAATTCCAGCTTTTTAAATCACTCCCAGGCATTCCATATATTAGATCAATAGATATATTGTCAAAATATTTTTTGGCGCTTTCAATACATTGATTAGAGTCTTTAGAGCTATGTGATCTATTCATTATTTTGAGATCTTTTTCTTTAAAAGATTGTACTCCAATACTCAGTCTATTAATCTTGCTTTTTGATAATTCTTTTAATTTATAATCATTTAAATCATCAGGATTAGCTTCTAAAGTAATTTCTGGATTTAATGAAATTTTAAAATTTTTAAAAACTGATACAATTAATTTATTTATTTCAAATATTTCTAAAAAAGATGGAGTCCCTCCTCCAAAGTATATAGTATCAACTAAATCATCATATCCATTTGATTTAACTTGTATTTCTTTTATCATAGATTCAATCACACCTTCTTTATTTTTCAAAGAAGTTGAAAAATGAAAATTACAATAGTGACATGCTTGCTTACAATATGGTATATGAATATATATTCCAGTCAATGAAGTTTTATTTTAACCTTTTAGGATTATTTTTGACAAAGGATTCCCAACCGCTATACTTACTTTCAATTGTTTTGTTATTAGAATTATAAAAATGGCATACAGCGGCAGCTAACCCATCTGTTGAGTCTAAATTTTTAGGGAGCTCTTTAAATCCAAGTAAGCTTTGTAACATTTTAGCTACTTGTTCTTTTGAAGCATTACCATTTCCTGTAATTGCCATTTTAATTTTTTTTGGCGAATACTCAGTAATAGGAACTTCCCTAGAAAGACCTGCAGCCATTGCTACTCCTTGAGCTCGCCCTAGTTTTAGCATAGATTGGACATTTTTGCCAAAAAAAGGGGCTTCAATTGCAATTTCATCAGGATGGAAATCATCAATTAATTCAATAGTTCTTTCAAAAATATGTTTTAATCTTAAATAATGGTCATCATACTTATTAAGAATTAATTCATTTAACTGTAAAAAATTCATTTTTTTATCAATTACTTTAATTAACCCAAATCCCATAATTGTAGTTCCAGGATCTATACCTAAAATTATTTTTTCTTTTTTTGATTCCAATATATCGAAAAGATTAATCTGATTTTAAAATTAAAGGTAATTCAAATTTTGAACTTACTTGAACGCCAATATTTGTCTTAGTAGCAGGTAATATATTAGGTAATCTATTTATAGCATCATTGAGAATCCTGTCAATTAACGGGATTTCTTCTTTAATTTTCAGATTACTTAATGCATTTAAAAATGATACTTTTCCGCTTTTATCAATTAGAATTGAAACCAATATCGTATCGTTTAGATGTTTCTTAACCTCTGTTTTAGTAAAATCTAAATTTTCTGAAATTAACTTTATTAAATTATTTTTAAAACAAATTAATCGTTCCGTATCACTACTAATTTTATCACATAGCTTAATTGATGGGGGCTCATCATTTTCAGACCAATTAACTGAAGGAATTGGAATATCTAAATTTTTAGGATTATAATTACATCCTAAGATTAAAAATATTAAAAAAAATAATTTTATTATTTTCATCATTGACGTAAATTACAAAAAAAGTAGGGTTTATATTTTAGTTAATTAGAATTTTATGGACGTATTTATTCTTATAATAGGATTGTTGTTTTGTCTAATTGGACTAATAGGAAGTTTTATTCCAATAATACCTAGTCCTATTACTAGTTGGCTAGGTTTATTTATTATAAATTTCTCGTCAAATGTAGAATTAAGTTATTCTTTTCTTTTTATAACCTTTATTATAGCTGTTATTATATTTTCTTTCGACCTAATAATCCCAATGATTGGATTGAAAAAATTTGGAGGAACTAATAAAGGTATGATTGGTGCTACTATCGGCTTATTATTGGGAGCAATTATTGGTGGGCCTATAGGAATCATTATAGGTCCATTTATTGGGGCTATTTCAGGAGAGTTAATGAATAATTTGAAATTAAAAAAAGCAATTAAAGCATCAATAGGGACATTAATTGGACTTCTTGCTGGGATTGCAATGAAATTTATAATATCTATAGTTTATTTAATCTTTTACATAATAGAAGTTAAAGATATCTTTCTAGGAAATATTTTAGAATCTTTTTAATAGTATAAAGAACGATTGTCAACTATATCAGAGGTTTCTTTAGCCACTTGATAAACTGCATTATCAAGGTTAGATCTTGAATTATTCAACAGTTGATTCTGATATGAAATTATAAAATTAAATTTATTTGAATCATAATTTTCATTATCTGAAACTTTACTCTTTTTTAATACTTTAATTTTATAAACACCGTTTTCTCCAATAATAAAATCAGAAATCTGATTTATATTTAGCCCAAAAGCATGTCCTATTAATAATGGTTCTCTTCCAGAACCACTAATTGTAGCATTTTTTTGATTAAGAGCTAAAGCCTTTTTAATTTCTACATTATTATTCTTTGCTAAATCTTCTAAAGAAAGCTTATTATCATTTTGTTTTATAATTAAAACTGCTTTTTTAGAATTTAAAACTTCAGGAAGAGCTCTGAAAGAAGCGTTTGAAACTGAAGAAAGACCATCTTCTATAATATCAGTTACTTGCGCGATAAGATAACCTCCATTGGAAAGATCAAACCTTTTGTAATCATTTACTTCAACCTCTTCTGAAAACAACCACTGAACTACCCTTCTTTGATTGGATAGCCCAGGTAAATTGTCATCCAAAATTCTAATTCCATTTACAGGCTTAACGATATAATCATTCTCAGCTGCTAAAGCATTTAAATTAAGATTTTTTGATAAATTAATTTCAAATTTAGTTGCAAGATTAAAAACTTTATCACTTGTTTCTTCAGATGGTATATTTTTTTCAGCTATTGATGCTAATAATACTATATCTTCTTTTGCTACTACTTTTATTACATGAAAGCCAAAATCAGTCTCAACTAATCCAATACTACCTTTTCTTTTAGAAAAAGCATAATCATTAAAAGGTTTAACCATAGCTCCCTCTTGAAAAAAACCAAGATCACCACCACTAGATTTTGAAGGTCCATCAGAAAATTCGAAAGCTAATTCAGAAAAAGTATCTGGTTTTCTCTTAGCTAGTCTTAAAATTCGATTAGCTTCTTTCTTTGCTTCCAATTTAGATCTAGATATTTGTGGATTAGCGCTTTGTGCTCCTTCATAGGAAATTAGAATGTGGCTAGCCCTAACAGATCCGCCTTTTTTCTTATATAACATCCTAGAGATTTTATAATATTCTCCATCTAAATATGGACCATAAGTTTGATCTTTATCTAAATTGAATAAAATATTAGCATGATCTGTAGCTAACGATCCTTTAGGTAAATAAATAGAATCAAATTTAATTTCAGAATTTTCATTAACAAACTCTGTAATATTCTTTGTCGTTAATAAACTTGGTATGGATTCTTCTAATTTTGACACATTATTATATTCTTTTTTCTCATTTAAAAAATCTTGTAACCGAATTTTAATTGCATTTTCATCCTCTAATGAAGGTTTCTCTTCAAAAATTACCAATTCTATATTTCTTGAAGCCTCAACTTTAAAATCATTTCTATTAGATTCAATATATTTTTTAATATCTGATTTTTTATATGTAATCAAACTGTCGGCAATAGATGAATATGGTATTTGAACGTACTCAATATCAACGTTATCATTTTGAAAGAAATACTCATTTTCACCATCTTTTTGAGTAAAATTAATTCCAGATCTAATTAAATTGAAATAAATCTGCTCATTAGATTGAGATTGAAAAATTTGCTCTTGATTTTTCCATTGCTCATATGATTGAGGATTAGTTGACTTCATTTCTAAAATTAGATCAATGAATTTTTCAATTTCAAAAATCCCTGCTTCATTTAAAAATCTTGAATCAGAATTAAAACTAGGGTTTTGAGATAATATAAACTCAATATGATCTTTACCGGATTCTATTCCACTTAATTCGAACTGAGTTTTTAATACTTTATTTCTTACTGTCTGATCCCAAACATTATTTACAGCCACCATTCCAGAAAGATTATAATTACTTTCTAAAAAATCAACTTGATTTCTGAACTCTTCGATTGAAATATCCTCTCCATTTACCTTACCAATCGGTTCCTGAGAACTCATTCCCGGATCAGTAAAAACTCCTGATATAACAAATGCAAAAAGAGCCATACCAATTACAAGAATTAAAAAAATTGATCTCTCTCTTATTTTTCCTAAAACTGCCATATTATTTTTTTATAGCTAACGAAAATACAATATCCTTATCAATAAAAAAAAGTGTTCTACTTAAATTTAATTTAGAATTTTTAATTCTATAGTCTCAATTTTAGTATTAGTAACTTCTTTTATTTTAAATTCAAATTGATCTATTTTTAAAATATCTCCATTTAAAGGAATGTCTTGATTATTATGAACTATAAATCCTCCTAAAGTTTCGTACTGATCACTTTCGGGTATATTCAATTTATATTTATCATTTAAGTAGTCTACTTCTAATCTAGCAGAAAAAAGGAATAAATTTTCTTCAATTTCTTTTTCTAGAAATTTAGGAGAATCATGTTCGTCTTCGATTTCACCAAATAATTCTTCTATTATATCCTCTATAGTTATTATTCCTGATGTTCCTCCATATTCATCAATAACTACTGCTATTCTTTTTCTTTTTTTAGTTAACAGATTTAAAAGATCGTTAACAAACATTGATTCTGGAATATATTCAACAGGATGAATTATAGATTTAAAATTTTTATAATCTTTAAACATGTCCATCAAACTAACATATCCAACAACATTATCAATATTTTCTCTATGAATTAAAATTTTTGACAATCCACTTTTAATGAAAATTTGATTCAATTCAGAAGGTTTAACATACCTATCGACTGAAATAATCTCAGCTCTAGGAATCATTGCTTCTCTTGCTCTAACATTAGAAAATTCTAAAGCATTTTGAAAAATTTGAATTTCAGAATCAATATTATTATTTTCAGATTCATCCCCTAACTCTTGGTTAATATAATCGCCTAGTTCGTCTTTACTAAAAACTACTCTCATTTCATCCTCTTTAGTTTTAAAATACTTACTTAAAACACTATTAGATATCCAGTTTAACACAAAAGTTATTGGGCTTAACAAAATATAAAAAAGATAGGCGGGAAAAGAAAAAAACTTAAGCAAGCTGTTTGCATATATTTGAAATAAAACTTTTGGTAAAAATTCAGCTGTGATTAAAATCACTAAAGTTGAAATTATAGTCTGACATAAAATATATATAAAACCTAATGAGTTCGAAGTATTTATATATGGAAAAAAAACATCTAAAATTAATTGACCTGAATAAATTCCATATACAACCAATGCCACATTATTTCCAAGTAACATTGTTGCAATAAACTTTGATGGTTTTCTAGTTATTTTTTTTAATAAAAATGCAATAAAACCTCCTTGCTTCTTTTCAATCTCTAAATAAATTTTATTAGATGATATAAAGGCAATTTCCATTCCAGAAAAAAAAGCAGAAAAAAATATTGAAATTATTATTACTACAACTTGTGAAATCATTAAGCTTATTTAATTCTATTTTGAAATTTTTTTCTGTAATATCTTCTGAAAAAAAACATACATAAAAATATAACTGCAAATAGTAATAATATATTTTTTCTATAATCATTATTACTTCCAAAAAGATAATCTGCAGTGGCTATTATTGACATAGATAAATATAGTACTTCCGAAATTTTTCTAATTTTCATTAGCCTTGTTTTCATTATCCTCAACAACAACTTGACCATCAAGTTCTCCTGTATTAAATATAGTAAATGATCTATTGGCATCTAATCTTGTAGCTACAATATCGTAATCAATACTTTTAAAAGTAAATTTTTTTTCAGTGAATAACCACTCTTGTTCCGGATCCCAATAGAGCTGAGAAGTTTTTAAAACTGATCCATCATAAGTATTTATAATAACGTTCCCAATTAAATCTACTATGTGTGTTTTATTATAAGTTATTGCATAATTAGCTGTTACAATAGTTTCTTGATTTTTTTTATCAAAAAAAGTAATTTTTATTCCATCTGGAAATTCAGAGTAAGGAAAAGATTCATTAGTATAATCATAATTTATAGGAGAAGTTAAAATAGCTTTAACTTTTGCTGAATCAGTATAAATTAACTTTATATTCTGAGCTACACCTATTGGAAAATTGCCGTAATTATTAATGTTTTTTATTTCTTGAAAATTATCTTCACATGAAATAAAACATAAAAAAAATATAATTAATAATTTATAAGCATTCATTATTATAAGGAAGGGACTTTTATGGATTTACCTATCCAACATTTAATTGAAATAATTTTTCCTCCCATAGCTTCACTAAATATATCGGTTTTAGATGGAGCTCTTCCTTCATAACTAAGTGCTGTTTTTCTCGCTATTCTTCTAACGGATGCATCTACAGCAGATGCTTTTTTAGCTTCTTTAGCAGCTAACCAATAAATAGCTCTTTTCTCAAATTGCGAAGTTCCACAATTATTAGCGCTAGAAGCATAAAGATTACCTATTAGCAAATAGGCGCTTCCCATTGAGGGCTGAAATTTCAAAGCTTTTAAAGCATAACTTCTTGATTGACTATATTGTCTAGATTTTTTGAATTTTAAAGCAATTTTATATAAAGTTTTAGCTTTTTTAAGATCACTAGTCTCTAATTTAATAGATTCGTTATAATAATTGATAGCTAACTTAGTTTTTCCTTTTTTGTCATTTAACAACCCTAAATAATAAGCAGAATTAGCCGAAGGGTTTAATTGATGTAAGGCTTCTACCAGTTCAACAAATAAAGGATCATCTGAACAATCTTTACTATCCATTCTACTGGCAGCCCTATTAAGCCAAACAGTATCTGACTTAAACTTATCAAAATTCTTTCTATATAAAGGAATTAAGTTTTCACAAGTTGATTCTTTTGCGACAATTGCATTTAAATTGTTTAAATAAGTATCACACGCGACCATATTTACTTCGTACACTTTCTTATTTCTTAATTCTCTTGCAGAAATAGGATCATTATTTTTCTCTTTTTTAAGTAATAAATCTAGCTTAGAAGTGTAAGCCTCCATTTCAAACTCAAATTTTTCGGTTAATTCTTCGTATTTTTCAAAAAGTTTTTCTAAACTAACATTTGAATTATTTTCTTTATATAATCCAAAATAAATTTTAAAATAATTATACAATCCTTTTGGGGATTTGAAGCTTTGTGGATCATTAGTAAATGCCATATCATAAACATCGTAGATAGTCTCATTATCAGCCAATTTATAATCTATCATTGTCTGAGCTTTTATAGCTAAAATTTTTCCCGTTTCATTTTTACCGCTTTTAGATTTTGAAAAATGTTTTAGCCATTCGTCATAAAGATCTAAAAGATCTTCTTGATACTCATCTCTCTTATTACCTTCAGATTTTTTGATAAAACTTTTTAACAAGCGCTCTCCATAAACATAAATAGCTATATTCAATTTTGGACATTGAGATTTAACTTCTAACCATGGCTCGTATGCAGCATCATAATTTTTCACTTTCGCATATTCTGCAAAAATTGAAAGATTCGACAAACAATCTTCTTTTGACTGAGAAAAACTATTTATTGAAAAAATTAATAATAAACTAAGAGTTAATATTTTTTTCATTTGTAAATTTTTTAAAACAAAGTTATTGATTGAAAATCAAGTATTTAAAAATACTGATAGGACAATAACGATGCCTAAATTATTAATTATACTTGTTTTTAACAAACCAGCGATCATTAAGCGAGAGTCCAAGTCTAATACTAAAAAAATCTTCTTGGATTAAACCAGCATTTTTCGTGCCTCTTTTTCCAACTTCAAACCCTAAATTAATATTAGAAAAACCCTGAAAAGGCAATCCAAATCCAAAGTTAATACCAAATTCATTTATAGCTTGGTTTTGAATATGCAAACCTGTTTCCTCTATTCTAATACCTGCTCTATATACTATTCTACTAAAATAGCTTGTAAACGAATCATATTTAGGAATCCAAAAACCACCAAAAGCTATTTTAGATGCTTCTTTAAACTCAACATTTTTAAGAGTAAATAATTTATTTTCTAAACCTCCTCCATCAGTCTTAGAATAGTCAGCACCAATAAACCATTTCGTATCCTCACCAATTCCTATCCCAAAAGAGTGAGATTTTGGAATTATTATTTCAGTTTTATCTAGGTTTAAAGCAGATAAATCAATTTGTTCGAAATCTCCTCCATACGATCCTGAGGGTGGCATAGTTGCTAAAATTTGAGTATTGTTAGAGCTTAATTTTGATTCTGGCTTAAAAATATAAGTAGCATGTAATATTAGATTTTTAGATATTTTTTCTCTTATTAAAGTAGAGTACACAAAATTAACTCCACTCAGAGAAGAATTATTTTCAAGCCTAGTTGATAATTCTATATCTTTTAAAAATCTAGAATTAACATGTTTTAAATTTCCAAATTCGTAATTAGCTGTAAACCCAACACCAATTCGCTTAAATAATTTAAAACCAAAAGTTAAAAAGGCAGTATTTACTCCGCCTTCTCCTTCATACCTATCCACTTGCTCTGGCACTACAGTTTCATCTATACTTTTAAGAAAATATCCCACCGAAGTTTGAGGAATAATTCCAAATCCAAAATTAAGATGTTTAGTAGGAATACCAACTGCTAAATAATTAATATTAGCACTAGTGGCTGATTCATTAGTAGCATCTGTTTTAAAATTATAATTGTTATAATTTAACCCAATAGAATAATTCACAAGCTTTAACTCAGAATAGGCAGCAGGATTAGTTAAATTTAAGTGAATACTATCACTATAAACATTTAAGCCACCCATTGAACGATTGTCCATTGATCCTTTAAAAGTGTTAACGCCAACTCCATAAAAAGAATAAGGAGATAAACTTCCTGTTTGAGAATACATTATTAATGTATTTAAAATTATAAAAATAGCAAGAAGTAATTTTTTCATTCTTTTTTATTCATTTCAACTAGAAAGTTTAGTCCAACTAGAAGAAAATTCGAATGAGCAAAGATGGTATTTTTTATGCTATTGAGCAAGAATTTAGAATCCCCGCCTGTTAAAATTATCCTAATTTCTTTAAATTCATTTTTATATTGCTCAATTACTCCATTTAATTCTTTAACAACTCCATTAATAACTCCTGAATGAATAGAATCTTCAGTAGATTTTCCTATAAAATTTTTAATATTTTTCCTAGAAAGTAAAGGAAGATTTTCTGTTTGATCATTTAAAGACATATATCTCATATTAATTCCAGGCGAAATACTACCTCCTAAATAGTCATTATTAAAATTTTTAAAATCATATGTTATACAAGATCCTATATCTATAATTAAAACATTTTCGTTTGAAAATTCTATTGAGGCAGCACTAACAAGAGCAATTCTATCTTTACCTAAAGTGCTTTTAGTAGAATAGCTATTTTTAAAAGGAATTATAATTGAGTCATTAAAGGGAATTAATTTAGTTCTTTGTAACAACAAATTATTTAATTCTTCATTAATACTAGAAACATTAGAAATAATCGAATGTGTAATTGGATATTCATCTAGTAAATCTTCAACTTTTGATATAAAATCCTTATTAAATTCATGATTTAATATCACTGAATTATTATCAAAAACAGCAATTTTTAAAAGAGAATTTCCAATATCTATAACTAAATTCAATTGATAATTGTTTATTGGTAAAAATACAGAAGATTTTTAACATGTTTTTTTGCTGCTCCCATAAAACAATTTATATTTGCTCTTGCTAAAAAACAAGCAATGGTACCTTAGCTCAGTTGGTAGAGCAAAGGACTGAAAATCCTTGTGTCCCTGGTTCGATTCCTGGAGGTACCACATTTTAACCCTGTAAGTCTATGATTTACAGGGTTTTATGTTTTTACAAACCTGTTTGTGTACCATTTAGTGGTTTTAAAAATTTGAAATATTTTTAGGAATATATTCTATGATTATATTTGTAATATGAAATCATACTTATCATCTTCAATTTTACAACTTAAATATTACAAAATATTAGGTGAAAAAACCATTACAAGAATTCCTAATAACAAACTATCTTTTAAACTTAATGACAATTCTAATAGTATCAATACTATTGTAAAACATTTAAATGGTAATATGTTATCTCGATGGACAAACTTTTTAAATTCTGACGGTGAAAAAGATTTCAGAGAAAGAGATAATGAGTTTATTGAAGATATCAATAACAAAGAGGAATTACTTAATCTATGGGGTAAAGGTTGGGATTGTCTATTTAACACTCTTGAAAGTCTTTCTGAAACAGACTTAGAAAAAATTGTTTATATCAGAAATGAGAGTCATACAGTTATTGAATCTATTAATCGTCAACTTTGTCACTATTCATATCATATTGGACAGATTGTTTACTTAGGAAAAATTATATTGGAAGAAAATTGGGAATCCTTATCAATTCCCAAAGGTCAAAGTGAAGAATTTAATTCAAAGAAATTTTCAATAAAAAAGAAATAAAATGTTTTCATGTAATTACACATATGGTACACAATGTGTACCATGCTAGTTGTAACTACTTGATAATCAGAAATCAGAAAGAAGGTTTGATTCCTGGAGGTACCACTTTAACTTAAAACCCTTTAAAGTTAAAATCTTTAAAGGGTTTTTTATTTTAAGAAACATTTAATACCTAAATTTAATATAAATCAATAGTAATGAAAAACATTTTTTTTATATCAATTTTAACCTTGTTGAGTTGTAGTGAAAATAAATTGGGTTTAGAAAAAAATAAAACACACAATTTTGGAATTGTAATTCATGGTGGAGCAGGAACTATACTAAAAGAAAACATGTCAGATGAAATGGAATTACAATATAGAAATGCTTTAAAGACTGCTATTAAGGTTGGTCATGAAATACTAAAAAGTGGAGGAACAAGTCAACTAGCTGTAGAAAAATCAATAAATATTTTAGAAGATTCTCCATTATTTAATTCTGGTAAAGGAGCAGTTTTAAATTCATATGGTTTCGCGGAATTAGATGCGTCATTTATGAACGGAAAATCACTTAAAGCAGGGGCAGTTTCAGGAGCGAGAAAAATTAAAAATCCTATTAGTGCTGCAATAAAAGTTATGGAAAATTCGCCACACGTTATGTTGTCAGGTAACGGGGCTGATCAATTTGCTGAACAACAAGGCCTTGAGATAGTAAATTCAGACTATTTTATAACTAAAAGAAGAAAAAGAAATCTTGAAAAAGTAAAACTAAGAGAAGTTAATGCTAAAAAAATTTCCAATAAACTAAATTATGATGAATTTTATAAAAGTCAACTTTACGGCACGGTTGGATGTGTTGCTTTAGATAAGCATGGGAATTTAGCAGCAGGAACATCAACAGGTGGAATGACTAATAAAAAATGGAATAGAATTGGAGATGCTCCCATAATTGGAGCAGGCACCTATGCTAATAACTTAACTTGTGCCGTTTCATCAACTGGTTGGGGTGAATTTTTCATTCGAACTGTAGCTGCCTTTAATATTTCTGCACTCATGGAATATAAAAATTTGAAAATTGAAGATGCTTCAAGTTTAGTTATTAATGATAAAATTGGAAAGTTAGGCGGAAATGGAGGGGTAATCGCTATAGACAACAAAGGAAATGTAGCGATGGAGATGAATACACCTGGCATGTATCGAGCACATATGAATTCTGAAGGAAAACTCTTAGTTAAGATATATAAAGATGAGTAAAAATTACCCTTAAGAAATTAAATTTCCCTTTTCATCCCATTTTGCAATTTCATTTCTCTTGGACTGATCAACACATTTGTCCAGCCAATTTTTATCATAAGAAAGCCCGTACTGATCTAACACATCTTGAGGAACACCATCCCAAATATTTGGAGTATTTCCTTTATAACCCAATTCTTCTATTCCAACTCTTGAAGTGTAATATCCTGTCATTGTCAAATTTCTCATTAAAGAAAACCATTGTACTTCATCTTTTTGATCAGAATTAGACAACTCCAAATCTGGATAAGCCATGTCATCCAAAAAAAATTTTTGTTGATTTTCATCACATTCAACGAATGATTTTTGATACATTGATTTTGAAATTTGATCTAGATTTAATAACCCCTTTTTAATTGGAGTTTCATAACTAGGTATATCTTTAGCCATAAATTCAATAAGTTCAGGAACTTCTGCTTCTTCAATAGAGCCAAATTCATTTGGTGGGAGTATTAAATTACATACTTCCTTTATGGTTTTCATTTCATTATCGCTAAAACATTTTCTAGAAAAAAGTCTATTATCATATTCTATTTCTATTTTGGTTCTTCCATATTTAAATTTAGAAATAGCTTTTTTTACTTCTTCACTTCCAACTCCTGAAACACAACCTTCTAAAAGCACACCTAACCCAATGGAACCTAACATTATTGACTTTATACTATCTCTTCTATCCATTTCTTAAAAGTTTTGTTTTTGGAATTGATCAATTATATAATCAGAAGTTCTCCATGCTAATGCCATGATTGTCCAAGTTGGGTTTTTATCTGCTTGTGAAACAAAAGGACCTGCATCAACTATGAATACATTAGAGGCATCGTGAAGCTGTTCAAATTGATTAACTACAGACGTTTTCGGATCATTTCCCATTCGTGTTGTCCCTACTTCATGTATTATCTCTCCAGGCTTAGTTAAACCATGATTTGAATCTTTTCCAGGTTTATTACCTAATGGAATAGCTCCCATATTATGAATGATTTCTTCAAAAGTATCCTGCATGTGTTTAACTTGATTGATTTCATGGTTACTCCATTTATAATTAAACCTTAGAACAGGAACACCAAATTCATCAACCTTTTCTGGATCAATTTCACAATAATTACTTTTCATAGCTATTGACTCTCCTCTTCCATCCATTCCTAGAACTGACCCATAATATTTTCTCATGTCAGTTCTTAGCATATCTCCATAACCACCTACTTTTATTCCAAAAAATTTATTAAGATAATTCACATCAAATCCTGTTCCATATGATGGTCCACCCATACCTCCCCAGACTTCAATATGATATCCTCTTGGAAAATTTAAATTTTTATTGTCTAACCACCATGGTGAATAAACATGCATTCCGCCAACTCCATCTTCATTATAAATTTTTCTATTAACTAATTCAGGTAGAAAAGCCATTCTTCCCCCTCCAGTTGAATCATGTAAATACTTCCCGACTATATCACTACTATTTCCCAGACCATTTGGATGTTGTTTGCTTTTAGAATTTAATAATATTCTTGCTGAACTACATGCTGAAGCAGCTAAAACAACTACTTTTCCTTTAATTTTATATTCCGTTTTATCTTCTTTATTTATAAATGAAACACCTGTTGCTTTTCCTTCTTCATCAGTCGTAATAGATCTTACCATTGAATTTACATACATGTCAATTTGACCTCCTGATTTTTGTGCAGGGAAAATCAAACATGACCCTGATGAAAAATCAGCATATACCGAACAACTTCTAGCACATTGTCTACAATAGAAACAAACTCCTCTTTCATCATTAATTCTTTTAGTAAGAATTGACAATCTTGAAGGCATTACTTTAACATTACTTTTCCTAGCTCCTTTAATATAAAATAATTCATGAAGTCTTGGCTTTGGAGCTGGAAGAAAAAACCCATCAGGATCGTTATAAAGATTTTCATTACTGCCAAATACACCTATTAATTTATCTACCTTATCGTAATATGGTTTGATATCTTCATAACCTATTGGCCAGTCCTCTCCTAAACCGTCTTTGCTTTTCTTTTTAAAATCATCTGGTCCAAATCTTAAAGAAATTCTTCCCCAATGATTAGTTCTACCTCCTAACATTCTAGATCTAAACCATCTAAAATTAGTGTCTCCTTTCTGAGTGTAAGGTTCTCCTTCTATTTCCCATCCACCATAAGCTTGATCAAAATCTCCAAAAGGTCTTGTTGTTCCAGCCCCTCTTCTTGGTGATTCATATGGCCATTTCATTTGAGTCATTTGATCTGGATTAGCTGGATCAAAATACGGTCCTGCTTCAACAATAGCAATACTTAAACCTGATTCAGACAAAATTTTAGTTGCCATTCCACCCCCAGCACCCGAACCAACAATTACAACATCGTACTCTTTTGAAGTTTCTTTTATTTGCATTCTACTATTATTGATTGAAGTTGTTTATTTTTTAAATTGATCAATTACAACTCTAATATTTTAATATTTCTAAAAGATATAACACCTGGGTGGTCCTGTATACTAATTCTTCCTGTTTTAAATTTACCAAAATCACAATTTTGCCAAGGCTTTTCATCACACCTGTTAAATTTTGTTGGAGCAACCATAGCATCCCATACTTCACCACTTAATGGGAAATTGACTATTTCTTCTCCATTATGCACGACAACCCCTTTATTAGTATTATGATCAATCGTTATGTCATAAGTATTCCATTCTCCTGCTGGTTTAGTTACCCATTTTGATGGAGCTACCATACCATACAATGCACCAGCTTGTGTTAAAGGTCCATCTGGATTTTCGGGATCTAAAATTTGAATTTCAGGACCAGTAACAAAAGGGTATTCATATTTCATATCTTCTTTTACACCCCAAAAAAATCCACTATTAGACCCGGGACTTACTTTCCATTCTAAATGAATTTTAAAACTTGTATATTCCTTATCGCTTACTAAACTTTTATCACCTTTTCCTTTTGCATTAGCAGATGTAAAAGTTAAAACTCCATTTTCTATACCCCATCCACTTTTCTGTCCATTATCTTGATAATAATGCCACCCTTCCATTGAGTCAGGGTTAATAAGAGAAACCCACTGGTTATCATTAGAGGGATCAATTAAATGCTCCATTGGAACCTTGTTTGCTAACTTTTTTTGAGAATTATTGCAACTAATTATAAAAAAAGTTAAAAAAAATAAAAAATAAAATTTTGTTTTCATATTTCTAATTTATTTAATTATTAAAGGTCTTTTTTTAAAATTTAGACCAATCTCTATATAGTATCTACCAATAATTAATTAGAGTTCCCAACCTTCTCTTCTTTCTCTACCTACAAATTGATTAGCCAGCTCAAAGTTAGTTATCCTTGTGTTTTTACCATCCCAAAGTAATTTTTTCCTTCCAATAAAGTCATCACCTTTTTTAAGCATATAACTTCTTAAAGCAAGATTCCCCATTAAAACAGTTTCTGTAAATGGTCCAGCATATTCAATTGGAGAGGTAAGTTTTTTATATGCATCACTACCATAACCGCCCTTGCATGCATTAATCCATTCAATATGATGAATATGGTCTAAGCCATTCCCTCTCCTATTGTAAATTTTATCTGTGTCTAGATGCAATGTTTTTTCACCTTGTCTATATAATTTTGTATTCAATCCATACACGCCACAACTAATAACTCCTTTTTTTCCAATAATAAGAACTCCATTTTTATTGCCATCTTCACCCAAATAATCGTCAGCTGGAATTAATTCAGGACGTGGAGGTATAATTCCTCCGTCCATCCAAATTAATTCAACATTGGAGTTAGTTTTAGAAGTTTTATCAAAATGCAAAGTTACTAATGAAGCTGCTGGAGGACCTTCCGGGTAATAATTTGCATTCCACATTTTTTCATAAATATTAGCAACACTACATTCTACATCCTTAGGGTATCCTAAACCAAGCGCTTTATATGGAGCATCTAAAATATGACAACCCATATCTCCAAGTGCACCTGTACCATAATCCCACCATCCTCTCCAGTTAAACGGATGAAATTCTGGTCTATATTCTCTATTTTGTGCAGGCCCTAACCATAAGTCCCAATCTAAATTTTCAGGCTTAGAAGAAGATGGTTCAGGCATTTTAAATCCTTGAGGCCAAACTGGTCTATTTGTCCAAGCGTAAACCTTATTAATATCCCCTATCAAGCCTGCATCAACCCACTCTATTATTTTGTTTACACCAACACTAGAACCTCCTTGATTACCCATTTGAGTAACAACCTTGTTATTAGCTGCAGTAATAGTTAACTGTCTAGCTTCCTCTATATTATGAGTTAATGGTTTTTGAATATAAGTATGCAATCCTCTATTCATTACTCTATTTGCAATAACGCCGTGAGTATGATCAGGAGTGCTAATAGTTACAGCATCTAAATCTTTTTCTTTATCCAAAAGTTCATTAAAATTCATATAAAAATTAGCTGCTGGATATTTTTTCCTAGACTTAACAACTCCATGCTTACCATCAGGATGAACATCACATAATGCAATGACTCTTTCATTACTAGCCCAAGAATTCCTTATATCACTTCCTTTTCCTCCAGCTCCAATTGCAGCAATCAATAACTGATCACTTGGTGCAGTATACCCAACTCCACCTAAAACTCTTCTAGGAATAATAAAGAATCCTGCTCCAAAAACAGATGACTTTTTTATAAAACTTCTTCTAGATTTTTTATTCATTTTATTTTATTTCTAGTTAATCTCATTTTAACAAATAAAAGATACATATAATTATTTTTAATCAATTAGGTCAAGGAAAAGATCTTTTACTTTTTCTAAGTTATTCGGTTGTATTATTTTCAATTTTAGTCCAAGGTCTTACTTTGGAAAAATTAGCTAAATAAAAATCCTTATATATAAAAAACTTGCATATAGTATATGCAAGTTTTAATAAATGTATAATTAGATGATTTATTCTTGACTTACAGCAAAAGATAAGCTTTCAAAAATCATACTTGAATTCCATCCATCTGGATTTATTTCACTCATTTTACTTTTTTCTATAATATTTTCAGGAAGTGTGTAGCCCACTCTATATTTCATAAGATTTTCTAATGAATCAAACATGTCCCATGTTTGTACTGTTGACCAATTTGTTCCTATAGGTTCAAGTACTCTTCCAACTCCCCAATTAAGCATTCCTATCTCTGCCATTGTGTTTTCAAAATGAGGTTTCCATAAATTAATGTTTTCACTTATAAAGCCATTTAAATCTTTAGGTTTAGCAAAATTAAATTGAATATGAGATCCTAGGCCTTTGGCTATACTTCCTTCATCAATAAATATCATCCTCATGTCTGATTTCCATTCAAATTTTCCTTGAAGCTCTTCAACTTCTTTTAGTTCTTCTTTTGAAAGTACTGAAGCAACATTATTCCACCACGCATTATTGTCGCTTAATAATGTCCCTACGTCAGTATTAGATTGTACAAAAAGATAATTATACCTTCCCTCTTCATTCATTGAATCAAAAAATTCTCTTTTTAAAAATGCCCAAAAAGCAATGTTTCCTTTGTCAACAGCATCTTGAGCTACTTTTTGCATATATTTTGCTTGAACAGTTTCAAATGCTTGTAAGTCACCTTCAATTTTCACAAAATGTTGAGAATAAGTTTGATAAACTTGAGCATTTAGTGAATAGGTTAAAATAAGTGTTAGAGTAATTAGTAGTTTTTTCATAAGTTTTAAATTTTCATTAAAATAGTTAATTAATTAAAAACATACGATAAGGAATATTATTAAATAGTTAATTAGTCGCTAAATCGTTTTTGTGAAATTTATATACTAATTTTAATGCTAGTGATTATTTCCATAATTTAAGGTTCTATTAAAGTTTAATATGAATAACATTGTAATTAAGTTGTTTTTGTTTTTGTTTTTATTTCAAAATCTCATAAATGCTCAATCTTTAGAGAATAAGAATGTATTAGTTATATATCAATTAGATCCTTACCATAGTCCAAAATTATTTGTTAAAAGAGTGGTGAGTTGGCTAGAAGTACAAAAAGCACATGTTATAGTGTCTAATAATTTGAATTCTTATTCAAATAAAGAGTTAATGGACTCGATTGATTTAGTTATTCAAACAGTAACTATGGGAAGTTTAAATTCTGCTCAAGAAAAAGGATTGACAAATGCAATTAAATCTGGAACTGGGATAGCAGGTTCTCATGGTGGGCTCGCAGATTCTTTTAGAAACAACACTCTATATCAATTTATGATAGGCGGACAATTTGTTAGTCATCCTGGCGGAAATGTCAATTATACAGTTGAATTCACTAAGCCTAAAAACGATTTAACAAAAAACATCAAAAACTTTAATTTAAACAGCGAACAATATTATATGCATGTAGACCCTTATATAAATATATTGGCTACTACTAAATTTAGTGGAAAAGAATTTCCTTGGATAAAAGATCAGGAAATTCCAGTTTGTTGGACAAAAAATTTTGGAAAAGGTAAAGTGTTTTACTTATCAATTGGTCATTCGCCAGATAATTTCGATATTCCAGAAGTCTGGGAATTATTAACAAGAGGCTTTAAATGGGCTAGTAAAAATTAAAAAGCTTTTAAATTTATTAATTCCTGTTTTTTAAAATGACGCCACTTTCCTCTTGGCAAATCTTTTTTAGTCATATTAGAATAAAGAACTCGATCTAATGATAGTATTTTATAATTGAATTTTAAGAATATGTTATCAATATCTCTGACTTGTTTTAAAGAAAGCTCTAATCCAATTTCATTTTTTTTCGCTCCATCTACATAGTTAATATTAAGTATCATTATATCATTTGATTTAAGGTCATTCTGAATTGAATTTAAATCAATTTGCTTTAAATCAGATTCTAGAACTAAATGATACAATTGTTTAATATCTTGTCTTTTTTTAGCCATATGTTTAATAAACTCTTGGTTATTAGAAAATATCATAAGTCCCATATAATTTTCATGCAAAAAATCTAAAGACTGTAAATTATGATACTCTTTTATAGGCAATAAACTGAATATATTTTTTTTATTATTTAAATTAATAGAATGGAACCCCTTAGGTTTATTTAAAAGAATATAAACCAATTTATTGGGTGATATACTATTGCCATCTAGTTTAACGTTATCATCAATTGAAACTTTTACGCCTAACTTATTAATAACTTTATCATTAACACAAACTCTCCCTTGAACAATAAAATTATCTGCTTCTCTTCTGTTACAATAACCTGAATTAGAAATAAATTTATTTAATCTAATAAGCTTTACATCATCCATTATTTGTTTTTTAGAAGCTGTACAATATAATACTAAATAGACCTATTATAATTAAGGTTTTTAAAGAATTATGTAGAAATAGATAATATTTTTTAGAATTAAACTTCCATAACAAATACAAAAAAACGATAAAAAATGGGATTGCTAGTGCATAGTAATAAATCATTAGAGATAAATCATATTTTGTTATTAAAACAACTGAAATAATAAAAACAATACTTATGCAAAAAGTTATATAAATTTTAGTTGTTTTTTCTCCATATTTAACGGGAATCGTATTATAATTCATAGTGAAATCTCCAACTAAATTTTCTAAATCTTTAATTAATTCCCTTATTAATATCACAAAAAATAGAAAAAAAGCATGAGTTAAAATCTCCAAAGAAAAATTATTATAATAAACAGTAATTGCAAAAAAAGGAGTAATTGACAAAATAACTGAAAGAAAATTTCCAATAAAAGGATAACGACTAATTTTTATTGAATAGAAAAGAATTCCTATGATATATAATCCAAAAAATATAAATGCTTTAAAAGAAACTAAAAAAGAAAAAAATAAAGTTAAAATATTTAATACGATATAGATATTTAATTTTGTTTTTCCTGAAATTTCTTTTTCTAAAATTGTTTTTAAAGGTCTATTTATTAAATCTTTATCTGAATCATAAACATTGTTAATTATATACCCAGCAGAAATTGAACAAGCAGAAGAAATAATTATGAGCCATATATTATGGTCAAAAACTACTTCATAAAAACTTTGGTTTGTTGAAAAAATAAAAATTGAAGAAATTAATTGTGCAAATACAATGAAAATAATATTGTAACCTCTAACTACTGAAAATAGACTTAATAACTTTAATAAAAATCTTTTATTTAAAAAAGAAGTCATTAGAAGTTATATACTACTTCTAACTTATAATCTCTTAATGCTGATTTTGCTTTTTCAAAATCTTGTGAAAATCCTAAAATATAACCACCACCACCAGATCCACAAAGTTTTAAGAAATAATCATTAGATTCTATCCCTTTAGCCCAAATGTTATGAAAGTCTTCAGGAATCATAGGCTTGAAATTTTTTAAAACTACTTTTGATAATTTTTTGATATTTAAAAAAAGTGACTTGAAATCCGCTTTCAAAAAATCATCAACACAATTGTCTGTTGTATTTATAAAATCCTCTTTAATGATTTTACTATATTCTTTATTTTTCATTGATTCAAAAAATATCTCAACCATAGGAGCTGTATTACTTGATTCCCCACTGTCTAATAAAAATACTGCACCTTTTCCATTATAGAATTGAGAAGGTATCCAGGTAGTTTCTACTTTATTTTTAGAATGCATTAGAATTGGTAAACTTAGATAACTATTTAAAGGATCTAATCCCGAAGATTTTCCATGAAAATAAGATTCCATTTCAGAAAAAACATGTTTCAATACTAAGATTTTTTCTTTTGTTAAATTTTCAAGAACTGTTATTTTGTTTTGAGCATATCGATCATATATAGCAGCTACTAATGCACCGCTACTTCCAACACCATATCCTTGAGGAATAGTACTATCAAAATACATCCCCATATTCAAGTCATTATCCATCTTATTAAGATCAAAAGCAACTATAGTATTATCTAATTTAGATATGAAATCTTTAAATAATCGCAAGTTATTATTAGATTTTTTTACTTCTTGATTATTTAAATCACCTAATTTAAATCCTCCTTTGAAAAAATTATAAGGAATAGATAATCCTTTGGAATTCTTTATAATACCATATTCTCCAAACAGTAGAATCTTTGAATAAAATAATGGAGCTTTCATTACGTAAAATTATAATTTATTTGGTCCATTACCTATCTTATCATTTATAAATTCACCATTTTCACAATAACTAACTAAATTAGAAGATATAAAGTTTTGGATTTTATCATATTCATTTTCAGGATATAACAAATGAATATTAGCTCCAGCATCAAGAGTAAAACAAATTTTTGATTTGTTTTCTTTCCTATATTTCCAAACTTCATTAATAATTTTTAATGTATTTGGCTTTATTAAAATAAAATAAGGCTGTGAGGTCATCATCATTGCATGAAGGGATAAAGCTTCAATCTCGACTATTTTAATAAACAAATCATAATTTCCATTCTCCAGAGCTTTATTTAATTGTTTTAAATTATTATGTGCTTGTTTTATTCTATCGCTAGAAAACGAATGACCATTCATTAAATCATGTCCAAAAGAACTAGAAACTTCCTTCTTACCCTTATCTACAAGTAACACAGTATCGTTAATATTTTTAAAAATACTATTAACTTTATTTGGATATATGTTAGCATATAAATCACTGCTTTCCGAAAATAATTCACTAAATCCCCAAATAGAAATTGGCCCCATAATACTTCTACAAGCACTTCCAGAACCTAAACGGGCTAAAAAAGAAGCTTTTTTAAAAAAATACTCATAATCGATTTCAGGGTTTAGGTGTTTTTCAATATCCATTATTGATAAAGAAAGAGCGCTATAGAAGGAAGCAGAAGATGCAATTCCACTACTATGAGGAAAAGAATTACTCGTTTCTATTATCAGTTTTAAGTTTAGTAAATAAGGACAATAGCATTTAATTCTATTAAAAAATTGAAATAATTTGTTTTCAAAGCTTATTTCTCTTTTACCCTCAAACAATAGACTAAAATCAAAGTTATTATCTTTTACATTTTTTGATTGATATGAAATTCTAGCTTTTGAACAGCAATTACTCAAAGTCAAACTCAATGAAGGGTTCATTGGAATTTGATTAGGTTTTTTTCCCCAATATTTAACTAAAGCAATATTACTTGGTGATTGCCATTCAGAAATTCCATTTATACTTTCGCTATTACTTGAATTATAAATAAAATTTTTATTCATAAACTATTCAATGGATTTAATTATTGAATTATCTGTTTTTCTAATTGAACCATCGAAACCTTGAACTCCAGAAACTGTCGTATACTTTAAAATATTTTTCTTGTTAGGAAATATTATTTTAAAAGCTGCTTGACACATTAGCGTAGCTTCGTGAAAACCACATAAAATTAATTTTAATTTTCCAGGATATGTATTAATATCTCCTACGGCAAAAATTCCTGGAATATTAGTTTGATAATCAAGAGCATTATTTACAACTATTGAATTTTTGTTAATTTCTAAACCCCAGTCAACTAAACCTCCTAACTTAGGAATTAATCCAAATAATGGAATAAAATAATCTGTTTCTATTAATTTATCTAAACCATTTAATTTTATTGAAACACTTTGAAGTTTATTAGATCCATTTAATTTTAAAACTTCACTTGGAGTTATGACGTCAATTAAAGATTTGTTTTTTAAGTCTTGAACCTTTTCTACTGAATCAAAAGCACCTCTAAATTTGGTTCTTCTATGAATTAAAGTAACCTTTTTGGCTATTTTAGACAAAACAATAGTCCAGTCTAAAGCCGAATCTCCTCCTCCAGAAATAATAACTTTTTTGTCTTTATAAAAATCAGGGTCTTTAATCATGTATTCCACTCCCTTTCCTTCAAAATTATCAATATTATTAATTGGAGGTTTCCTTGGTTCAAAACTACCTAATCCTCCTGCGATAGCTATAACCTTAGAGTTATGAATTAAACCTTTATTAGTAATCACATCAAATGATCCATCATCATTTCTAATTAATTTTTCAGCTCTTTCCCCTAGAGTATATCCAGGGCTAAAAGGCTTTATTTGCTCCAATAAACTATCAATTAATGATCCAGCCAAAACTTCAGGCATTCCTGGAATATCATAAATTGGTTTTTTAGGATAAATTTCTGAACATTGTCCTCCTGGCTTTTCTAAAGCATCAATTATATGACATTTTAATCCCAATAGACCTGCTTCAAAAACAGTGAATAATCCAACTGGACCAGCTCCAATAATTAAAATATCAGTTGTAATTTTATTCATTCTGTTAACCAATATTTATTACTTTTTGAATTTGAGGAGCATATTTTTTAATAGTCATTTCTACTCCACTTTTTAAAGTCATTTGATTTACGGAACAACTGACACAATTACCCATTAGTTTAACTTCAACTATATTATTATTAATAGATAATAATTCAATATCTCCCCCATCAGATTCTAAAAAAGGTCTTATTTCACTTAAAGCTTCTTCTACTTTATTTCTTAATACATCTTTATTCATAATATTTATTTAATAGCTGAACAACCTGACATTGTTGTAATTTTAATTACTTCGGTTTCAGGAAGTTTTTTATTTCTAATTATAAGTTCTGAAAGCATATTTTTTGAAATATTATTAAATACACTTTGAATTAATGTTTCATCTTGCAATGCAGCTGGCCTTCCATAATCACCAGATTCTCTAATACTCTGAATTAAAGGAATTTCACCTAAAAAAGGAACTTCCAAATCAATAGATAAATTTTTAGCCCCTTCTTTGCCAAATAAATAATATTTATTGTCAGGCAATTCTAAAGGTGAGAAATATGACATGTTTTCAATAATTCCTAATACTGGAACATTGATATTTTCTTGATTAAACATTGAAATTCCTTTTCTCGCGTCCACTAAAGCTACATTTTGAGGAGTACTTACAATAACTGCTCCAGAAATTGGTAATGACTGCATAATACTCAAATGAATATCACCCGTACCAGGAGGTAAATCAATTAGTAAAAAATCTAAATCACCCCAATCTGCATCAAAAATCATTTGATTCAATGCTTTTGATGCCATTGGCCCTCTCCATATTACTGCTTGATCTAATTTTGTAAAAAACCCTATTGATAGAATTTTAACTCCAAAACTTTCAATTGGTTTCATTTTAGACTTTCCATTAACATTTACAGCCAAAGGCTTACTATCAAAAATATCAAACATTAGGGGAATAGATGGTCCATAAATATCTGCATCTAGTATACCTACACTAAAGCCCATTTGTGATAAAGATATAGCCAAATTTGCAGTAACTGTTGACTTTCCCACCCCTCCTTTTCCTGATGATATAGCAAGTATATTACTTATACTATCTAATTTTCGATTAAGATTTAAAATAGTTTTATTAGTCTCTGCTTTCAATTTAAAATTAATTTTAATATCTATTTTCTGATTGAATTTACTTTTTATTGACTTTAAAATTTTTGACTTTATATTATTTTTTGCTTGTAAAGAAGGATTATTTATGTTTATATCGATTAAAATTTCATTATTAAAAACAACGACATTTAAAACTGAGTTATCCGAAACAATATCACTTGTTTGACCTTCGAAATGAATAGTTTTTAAAATTTCTAATACAAGTTCCTTATTTGGTTTCACAATTAAGCAATATTTAAAATCATTCTAAATTGCAAATATAGGGTTATGAATATAATTTATTGTAATTCTAAAGAAGGATCCCAAAAAATATTTTTAAAATTAACAACTTGATCATTTTTAACCTTAACACCTTCACTTTCTAATAATTGTTTCATCAAATTAATTCCAAAAAAATGTTTTTTTCCTGTTAAAAGTCCAATTCTATTAACTACTCTATGAGCGGGGACTCCTTCTGTTATGTGAGAAGCATTCATTGCCCAACCCACTACTCTTGCACTTTTTTTTGAGCCAAGATAATTTGCAATAGCTCCATAAGTAGTCACTCTCCCATATGGAATTTTGGAAGCTATACTATATACTTTATTAAAAAAATCTGATTTATTAAAAATATTAGTCATCGTTAAAATTAAAACTTAGATAAGAAATATTTTTATCTAATTCTGAAAATAACTTTTCATAATGTGTTTTAATATTCAACACTTCATCTGGAGCGTTAAGATTACTATAAACATTGTGATTAGACATTAGAGGTGTAATTGAAAGACCTTCTAAAAGACCCAAAGTGTAGCCATGAAGAAACTCACTATCTGTTTTTAGATGAACAATTCCATCAGATTTCAAAATATTCTTATATATTTCTAAAAATATAGGGTTTGTCAATCTATGTTTTCTTCTTTGATATTTGATTTGTGGATCTGGAAATGTTAACCAAATCTCACTCACCTCATCATTGCCAAATACGTGATTGATTAATTCTATTTGTGTTCTTAAAAAAACTACATTATCTAAATTTTCTTCATTAGCAGTTTTAGCACCTCTCCAAAATCTCGCCCCTTTTATATCAATTCCTATATAATTTACAGAGGGGTTTAATTTAGCTAAATTAACCGTGTACTCACCCTTCCCACATCCGAGCTCAACTACAATAGGATTATTATTTCTAAAATACAAATTATTCCAATTTCCCTTTAAATTAAATTGATTTGATATCAATTCTTCTCTATTTGGTTGGATTACATTAGAAAAACTTTTGTTTTCGATAAATCGCTTAAGCTTGTTTTTACTACCCAAAAATTGTTAGTTTAAGTTAGAGCAAACTTAAAAATAATTATTTGGATTTTTCTAAAGTAAAAGAGAATTCCGACCCTACCCCATAATCACTTTCAACATAAATTTTTTCATCATGCGCATCAATTATGTGCTTAACAATTGCCAAGCCTAATCCAGAGCCACCTGTTTTTCTATTTCCAGAATTATCTACCCTATAGAATCTTTCAAAAAGTCTATTAAAATGTATTTTTTTTATTCCACTTCCATTGTCAGTAATTCTAACAATAATTTTATTTTCAACAATATCTTGAATAGTTACTTCTGTTGTTCCAGAATCTTTACCATATTTTATGGAATTTTCAATTAAATTGGTTAAAACTTGGTGTATTTTTTCTTGATCTCCAACAACATCAGTATTATTAATACTCGAATCCAAAGACAAAGTAATTTGTTTTTGATTCGCTTGAAATTCTAACATTTCATAAACATTATTTACTAAAGAAACAATATTAAAAGTAGACTTTTCTAATTTCAAATCATCTGACTCAAGCTTAGTTATTAAATCTAAATCTTTCACAATAAAAATTAATCTTTCAATAGCTTTTTCAGCTATTTTGAGATACTTAATATTCACTTCTTCATCCTTAAAAGCACCATCAATTAAAGTTAATAAGTAACTTTGTGATGTAAATAAAGGTGTTTTTAATTCATGAGCTAAATTCCCAATAAAATCTCTTCTAAAATTTTCTTTTTCTTGCATCGATTTAATTTCAGTTTGACTCTCTTTTGAGAATTTTTTTAGTTGCTCAACTAATTCATCCATATTAGTGGAAACAAGAGTATCTTCTTTAATTTCCTTGATAGGAATGAGTTCTTTATATAGATTTCTTAATTTTTTTAAAAGAAAAAATTCTAAGTAAAAATAAATTAACAGAAAAGAAAAAATAAATAGCGGAACTATAAAAGTCAATAATCCCATTATATTTTTGAATAAAAATATTGGTGTATCTGAATTATTTGAGACAAACAAATAAATTACTAACAGAGTAAGGATACTTAGTAGAATTGATAATACTAAAGACTGAAGTCTAGATTTATTGAAAGATGGCATAAAATCATTGGGCAAACTTATATCCTACCCCTTTAATAGTTTTAAAATACGAATCTCCGATTTTTTCTCTTAATTTTCTAATATGAACGTCAATAGTTCTATCACCGACAATAACCTGAGAGCCCCAAACCTTACTCATTATTTCATCTCTTGTAAATACCTTTCCTGGTTTGGATCCTAATAAATAGAATAATTCAAATTCTTTTCTAGGTAAAATAATATCTTTTTTATTCTTTATTATCTTGTATTCATTTCTATTAATAATAATATTACCTAATTCAATTATATGATTCTCTATTTTACCAGAGTTCATTCTTTTTAAAATAGAAGCAATTTTTTTTAATAAAATTTTAGGTTTAACAGGTTTTGACATATAATCATCTCCACCTGCATCAAATGCAGCAATTTGAGTAAAATCTTCATTCCTTGCACTTAAAAAAATCACCATAGTATTACTTAATAATGGCATTTCTTTTATCCGTGAACATGCTTCAATACCATCCATTTCAGGCATCATAATGTCTAATAAAATTATATCCGGGATAAATAATTTAGCCTTTTTTACTGCCTCATTACCATTATTTGCACTTTTAACATCATAACCAGCCAAAGAAAGGTTATATCTTAAAATTTCTACAATATCAGGATCATCATCAACAACAAGAACTTTAGGAATATTTGACATTTTATTAATTTTTTTCAAAATTAAAAATTATTAGATATTAATACTGTTACTTAACAATAACTTAATATGGTACTTTACATTATATTAACATAATATAAAAAAACTCTTTTTCTTAAATTTGAAAAAAAAATTGGATTCACTTAACATTTCATCTCAATTAGACTTTAAAAATAAGGCTATTACTTTATTTCATGAGCAGTTTAATAAAAACTTCATATACAATCAATACTGTAAGTTATTGAAAATAAAACCAAATCAGGTAAATGAATTAAAACATATTCCGTTCATTCCTATTCAATTTTTTAAAACACACAAAATAGTTTGTAATAATGATAAAATCACCCATTTATTCAAAAGTAGCGGAACTGGAGGAAGTAAAAGCATTAATTATGTGAGTGATATAAATTTATATGTCAAAAGCTTTAGTAAATGTTTTGAAAATTTTTATGGGCCAATTAAAGACTATATTTTTTTAGGACTTTTACCTTCTTATCTTGAACAAAAAAACTCATCTTTAGTTTATATGATTAATTATTTTATCAAAGAATCTAAATATAATGAAAGTGAATTCTACTTAAATGATTATAAAAAGCTTAATAAAGTATTAATTAAATTAAGAAAAGAAAATAAAAGAATTATCTTATTTGGAGTCAGTTATGCTTTACTTGATTTTATTGAAAAATACCCTATTAACATCCGTAATCTAATTGTGATTGAAACTGGAGGAATGAAAGGCAGAAGAATAGAATTAACAAGAGAAGAACTTCACTCTAGGTTATCAAAAGGATTTAATGTTGAAAACATTCACTCTGAGTATGGTATGACCGAGTTATTTTCTCAAGCTTACTCAAAACAAAAAGGAATATTTAAAAATCCGCCTTGGATGAAGACATTAATTAGAGATATTAATAACCCTTTTTCAGTATCAAATACTGGAAGAGGAGCGATAAATGTTATAGATTTAGCAAATATTAATACTTGTGCATTTATTGCTTCAGACGATATTGGGGAAATATTTGATGATTTTAGTTTTAAAATAAACGGAAGATTAAGTGAATCCGAAATAAGAGGATGTAATCTTATGTTTAACTAATTGAAATTAAAAAATAATTTTTCTTCCCTCTTTGAGCTAAAATATATTTACCACAAACCAGGTTTTTTTCAGATAAAACAAAGTTAGAATCAATTTTCTCTTTATTTATTGAAATTGCATTTTCTTTAATAGCTCTATTTATTTCAGATTTAGAAGATAAAAATCCTGCTTCTGAAAGAAATTCATAAACAGTAGGTTTATTTTTTAAATAATCCAGAGTCAAATTAACTTTTGGCACTCCATCAAATACATCTAAAAAAGTAGTTTCATCTAATTTACCTAAATCTTCAGAAGTTGATTTTCCAAATAAAATATTTGTAGCAATAACTGCTTTATCTAAATCTTCTTTTGAATGAACTAAGATTGTTAGATATGTTGCTATTATTTTCTGAAGAGATCTTAGATGCGGAGCTTCTTCATGAGCTTTAATAAATTCATTTATTTCCATTTCATTATGAAATGTAAAAATTTTGACATATTTAATAGCATCTTCGTCTGAAATATTTAACCAATATTGATAAAACTTATATGGTGAGGTTCTATCCCTATCTAGCCAAACATTGCCATCTTCTGTTTTTCCAAACTTAGTTCCATCTGCTTTTGTTATAAGTGGGCAGGTTAAAGCAAAAACCTTATTGCCAGTTTTTTTTCTGATCAATTCAGATCCGCTAGTAATATTACCCCACTGATCACTTCCTCCCATCTGAATATTACAATCTTTCTGACTAAACAAATGATAAAAATCATAAGCTTGGATTAATTGATATGTAAACTCAGTAAAGGACATACCATCTTTTGAATCCTTAGCTAATCTGTTCTTCACAGAATCTTTAGCTACCATATAATTAACTGTTAAATGCTTTCCAATATCTCTGATAAAATCAATTAAATTAATATTTTTAAACCAGTCATTGTTATTGCATATTATAGCTGAATTTTTTTTATTAGAATTAAAGTTTAAAAATTTTGAAAGCTGAGTTTTAATTCCTTTTATATTATTTTCTAAATCTTCTTTGCTTAATAAATTTCTTTCTGCAGATTTTCCAGATGGGTCTCCGATCATTCCAGTGGCACCTCCAATTAAAACAATTGGTTTATGTCCACAATTCTGAAAGTGCATCAAAATTAATATTTGCACTAAACTACCTATATGTAAAGAATCAGCAGAGGGATCAAATCCAATATAACCATTACAGGAGCTTTCTAATAATTTTTCTTCACAACCTGGAACAATATCTTGAAGCATTCCTCTCCATCGTAGTTCATTAACAAAGTTTGTAGTCACAATTTAAATTTTAACAAATATATATCTCTTATATTAAACAAAAAAGTTATACAATAAATAGTACATTAGATATATGATTTTAGTCACAGGAGGAACGGGTTTAGTTGGGTGTCATTTATTATATTTTTTAACCAAAAACAATAATAAAATTAAGGCACTTCATAGAAAGAATAGTCAATTAGATATAATTAAAAAAGTATTCTCATATCACTCAGAAAATTATGAAGAATTATTTGAAAAAATAAATTGGATTGAAGGAGATATTAATGATCTTGTAAGTCTTTCAAATGCATTTAAAGATATCACTGAAGTTTATCATTGTGCTGCCTTTATTTCTTTCGATTCAAAAGATTTTAAATCTCTTGAAAAAATTAATGTAGAAGGAACTGCCAATATGGTCAATTGTTCATTAGACAATAAAATAGAAAAATTTTGCCATGTCAGTTCAATTGCTGCAATAGGAGAAACAAAAATTAAGCCCATTGATGAGGATTGTGAATGGGAAGAAACCTCAAATCCCTATTCTCAAACAAAATACAATGCAGAAATGGAAGTTTGGAGAGGAATTTCTGAAGGACTAAATGCTGTTATTGTAAATCCTGGATTAATTATAGGTAGTGGATTTTGGAAACGTGGAAGTGGAGCAATTATAACTCAAATAAGTAGAGGAATGAAATATTATCCTCCTGGTAAAACTGGATTTATTTGTGTTGAAGATGTTGTAAAAATAATGGTGGAACTAATGAATAAAAATATCTTTTCAGAAAGATTTATTCTTATTTCAGAAAATTGGACTCAAAAAAAATTCATTTCATTAGTCAGTGATCATCTCTCATTAAATCCTCCCAAAAAGCGAGCCAGTAAAAGTTTAATGATGTTAGCTTTATTTTTAGATTTTTCAAGAAGCTTGATATTAAATAAAAGAAGGAGGTTAAGTAAAGCTATTATAGAATCTAGTAATTCGAAAAATGAATATTCAAATAAAAAAATAGTTTCTAAACTAAATTACAAATTCAAAAAAATTGAAAAAGCAATTGAAGAAACTTGTTTAAATTTTAAAAACTAATTTAACGAATCTCTTCTTTTAATAGTTAAGATATCTAATTCCTTTGTCAATGAATCTTTTAACTGATTAAGTTTATATTCTAACTTAGAATAAATTTTTAAATATTGTTTAGGATTTGATGCATAATAGAAATTACTATTAACAAATTTTAAACAATCTATTTCGTGTTTATTAAACAGTAAGGAATCATTAATATTATAATAATTTAGATCAGATCTATTATTATAGGCTCTACTAGAATTAATCACATTAATGTCAAACAAAAAATCAACCATTTCATCCTCACTCATTAAATTATTAGGTTTAGTATTATCTTTACTAGAACAAGCAAAAGTCAATATCAAAATCCCTAATAAAATTAATTTTTTCATCTTTCAAAAATTAATTGTTTTCCATGTAATTCTTCATCAAATACACCATCATTATAGACTAATTTTCCATTTACAAATGTTTGACTCACCATAGAATTAAATTGAATACCTTCGAAAGGAGACCAATTACATTTATATAAAATATTACTTTTTTCAACTGTCCATGATTTGTCCAAATCTATTAAAACTAAGTCAGCATGATACCCTTTACGAATAAAACCACGTTTTGAAATTTGAAAGAGATCAGCTGGATTATGACACATTTTAGTTACAATTTTTTCTAATGTAATCTTATTATTTAAATAGTGTTCGATCATAGAAACTAAGGCGTGCTGGACTAAAGGCCCTCCTGATGGACATTCTAAATAATTATTCGATTTTTCTTGAATTGTATGAGGAGCATGATCAGTCGCAATAATATCAATTTTATCATTATTTAAAGCCTTCCACAACGCATCTCTATCTTCTTTTGTTTTAATAGCAGGGTTCCACTTAATGTAAGCTTGTTTCTCTTTATAGTCTTCATCAGAAAACCATAAATGGTGAACACAAACCTCAGAAGTTATCTTTTTTTCTTTTAAAGGAATATTGTTTTCAAAAAGCAATGATTCACTTTTAGTTGATAAATGAAAAACATGTAATCTAGCGCCTGTTTCTTTTGCTAATTTTAAAATTCTTTGAGTGGATCTTAAACAAGCTTCTTCCGATCTTATCTTTGGATGACAATCAAATGGAATATTAGATCCATACTTAGATTTATACTCACGTAAATTATCATTTATAATTTTTTCATCTTCACTATGAACAGAAATCAATAAGTCTGTATTTAAAAATATCTCTTTTAAAACTGTTTCGTCATCAACTAACATATTTCCAGTTGATGACCCCAAAAATAATTTTAAACCCGCTACTTTTTTAGAATCTATTTTTTTTATTTCAGCTAAATTATCATTTGTGCCTCCAAACATAAAAGAATAATTAGCATAAGAATTATTATTGGCTATTTTAAATTTATTTTTTAATTCATCAATAGTTGTTGTTTGAGGATTGGTATTGGGCATTTCTATAAAAGAAGTTATTCCACCTGCAATAGCAGCTTTAGATTCCGAATTAATCGTAGCCTTGTGAGTTAATCCGGGTTCTCTAAAATGAACTTGATCATCTATTATACCCGGAATTAAAATTTTTCCTTTTGCATCAATTACTATAAAATCACTTTCAACTTTTATTTCCTCAGATATTTCAAAAATTTCATCATCTTTTATTAAAAGGTCTGATTCAAAGATCTTTTCTTCATTAACAATTTTAGCATTTTTAATTAAAATTTTCGACATAATCATTTATTGACATTATAAAAGTAACTATAGAATTTCATTTTGATTAATCCAAAAACAGCTTCGTAAATTATATCTCCATTCATTTTAGATTCTCCATTTTCTCTATCCTTAAAAATTATAGGAATTTCAACAATATTAAATCCGTTTTTAAAAGCTTTAAATTTTAATTCTATTTGAAAGGCATATCCATTAAATAATAAAGTTTTTAAATTAATTGTTCTCAATACTATATTTCTATATCCTACAAACCCTGATGTTGCATCTTTTACAGGTAAACCAGTAACAACCCTAGAATATATGGAAGCAAAATATGAAAGTAATATTCTACTTAATGGCCAGTTAATAACATTTATCCCATTTATATACCTAGAACCTATTACGACATCGCAATTAGATAATTCAAGAGTTTGATGCATTCTAACAAGGTCTTTTGGGTCATGAGACAAATCCGCATCCATTTCAAAAATATAATTATACTGATTTTCTAATGCCCAAAAAAAACCTTCAGTATATGCTTTGCCAAGCCCTTGTTTTGATTTTCGTGAAAGAAGAAATACCCGGTCTTTAAATTTATTTATATACTGATTTACAACATTACTTGTTCCATCTGGAGAATTATCATCTACCACCAAAACATTGAAGGCAATTGGAAGGTTTAAAACTTGATTCAAAACAATTGAAATATTATTCAGCTCATTATAAGTCGGAATAATCACAAGTGCTTTAGACATTTTGATGTTTTGTACAAAAATACAGATTTAAGTGCTAAAAATAATTTTTGAAATTAATCATATAAAATAATGGTAATTTTGAATAATGAACGAAGTTGTTTTAAGATCTATCTTAATTGAAGATTGGATTAAATTTGTTTTAATTATTTGCGCTTTACTAATTATAGCTGCAAGGTTCACTAGTGGTGATAAATTTCAACATTTAATAAAATTTTGGAACATTCATAGGTACTTTATCTATAAAACAGGTCAAACTATTCCTATTATCACTTCAACCAACATATTGATGTTTTTCAACAGAGTATTTACATCCTCTATTTTAATACTTTATTTGTTAAATGGCTTGTTTTCTCCAAAAATCAATTGGGATAATTTTCTATTAATTTCAGTTATTATTTCAATTTTTATTGGTTTAAAGTATATAATTGAAAAAACTCTCTCTAGGATCTTAGGATTTTCAAAAAAATTGACTGAAATCAATAGATATAGAATTGCATTAAAAAACCTATTTTCTTTACATCTATATTTCTTTTTGATATTTATAATTTTTAATGATTTTTCTAGCAAATTTATAACGATAGTATCGACAATCTTAATCTTAATCTATACGTTACTTTCATATAGTTTTGTTTTAAAAAAATATTCTCCAAATAATCCTAAAAGTCTAATTTATTTTATTTCGTACCTTTGCGCGTTCGAAATAGCTCCAATACTAATTTTGGTATTGTATCTAATAAATATTGGAAAATTATGAAAGTTAAATCTATTTTAATTTCGCAGCCAAATCCCACTATTGAAAACTCTCCTTATTTACAATTAAAATCAAAAAGAAAGGTTAAGATTGATTTTATCCCATTTATTCATGTAGAAGGCATGACAGCAAGAGAAGTTCGTTTTCAAAAAATTGATTTATCTAAATTTTCTGCTATTATTTTAACAAGTAGAAATTCCATTGACCATTTTTTTAGAGTTGCAGAAGAAATGAGGTTTCCAATTCCAAACGCTTTAAAATATTTTTGTTTATCAGAAGCCGTAGCTTTTTACTTGCAAAAATATGTGGTTTATAGAAAAAGAAAAATATATGTAGGTGGAAGAACTTTTGAAGATTTATCAATTCAAATTGCTAAGTATAGTGAAGAAAACTATTTAATCCCAAGCGCGGATGTATTATCTCCCGCTATTCCAAAAAAACTAGATGAACTAGGTGTAAATTGGATTCAAGGAACTTTTTACAAAACGGTAATTAGTGATTTATCTAAACTTAAAAATGTATACTATGATATATTAGTATTTTTTAGTCCATCAGGGATAGAATCCTTATTTTCAAATTTCCCAGATTTCCAACAAAATAATACTAGAATAGCAGTTTATGGGAATAGTACTGTAAAAGCAGCTAAAGAAGCTGGATTAAGAATCGATATTTCAGTCCCAGCTCCAAAAATTCCATCTATGTCAAAAGCTTTAGACATCTACATTGAAAAGGCTAACAAAAAATAATTAGCTATTAAGTTTACTTTTAAAGTTTTTAAGAAACATATCAAAATCCTCTTGCGTTTTGATCTTTTTATAAGAATCGTCTTTAAATAGCTGAAGATATATTTCTATTTGTTTTGGCAGTAAATAACCTCTTATAGGAGTAATTAAATTCATATTACTATCAAAAAATAAAGTAGTAGGATAAGCATTCACTCCTAAAAACTGAGTGAATTGATGAGAAGAATTTCTTGTTTGCGTTTTATTCTTATCGTAGTTTATATTTTTAAACTTTCTATCCATAAAATTTACTATGTCATTTCCTTCAGCATTAAACTTTACGGCATAATAATGTTCATTTATGTATTGAGCAATAGCTTTATTTTGAAAAGTATTTTTATCCATTAATTTACAAGGACCACACCAATTCGTGTATACATCCATAATAATATTTTTTGGATTAGATTTTTGATACTCAATTGCTTTTTCAAAACTAATCCAATTAATAGCCTGAGAATAATTAAATACAAAAGCTAAAAGAAAAGTGATCCTTAAAATATATTTTCTTGACATAATCTTAACTAATCTATTCTGCATCATGTACCAACCTTTTAAGCGGTTTAATGATTAAAATCACTAATGCTCCAAAAATTGTGCAAAAAATAGCTATTCCAGTAAAAGTCCAAAAATCACCAGCTTCAGATGCATTTTCTCCAATTAGTCCAGCAACTTTATTTCCAAGACCAGTTGCAGCAAAATAAGCTCCCATCATAAAAGCGCCCCATCTTGCTGGAGCTAATTTTGTAATAAATGAAAGTGCAACTGGGGATGCACATAATTCGCCTATAGTATGAAAAAGGTAAGCTAAAACCAACCAATACATTGCAGATTTTTGAGTAATCTCTCCGGCAGAATCATAAGCCGCTTCATTAGAAGCCATCGACATGAAAAGAAAACCTAGCCCCATTATTATAACCCCAGTTGCCATTTTAAAAATCGAAGAATGCTCATATCCATTTTTTTTCCACCAAATCCAAAAAGATCCAACCATGGTAGCAAAAATTAAAATAAAAGTAGCATTAACTGATTGAAACCAACTGGCAGGAACCATAAAATTACCTAAAGCTAAATCTGTTTTTTGAGATGCATAAATATTCATAAGACCTCCCGCTTGCTCAAAAGCACCCCAGAAAACTATAACTATTAAGAAAGCTAAATAAGTTACTAAAATTCTATCTTTTTCTACCTTATTTCCGTCATTGTATACAAGAATTGCGAATCCAACTGCAAAAGCAATTCCTATTAACAATAAGCCATAATTCCAATCTCCACTATATCCAACATATAAACCTAAAAACGCAGTTAAAGAAAATCCTAATAATGAATTTGATTTTTTAAAAATTTGTAAAAATAAATTTTCAGATTTTTCTTTATTTGAAGTATCTAATTTGATCAAATTTCCAACATGACTTAAATACTTTTGACCTTTCCAATAACCAAACTGACCGATGGCCATACCAATACCCGCTAGACCAAAACCGTAATGCCAACTATAAACCTCTCCTATATAACCTACCACTATGGCTGATACAGCTGCACCTACATTAATTCCCATGTAAAAAATATAAAATCCCATGTCTCTTTTGTTAATATCCTGCTTCCCATAAAGTCCACCTACCATAGTTGAAATGTTCCCTTTTAAACATCCAACTCCCAAAACAATAAAAGTTAATCCTGTGTAAAATGCCCATAATGCCTCTACTGCTAAAATTCCATGACCAAAACAAAGTAAAAGACCTCCAACCATAACTGATTTTCTTTGTCCTAAGAATCTATCAGCTAAAATTCCTCCAGGTATTGTAGCTAAATAAACGAACATGGTATACCATCCATATAACGCAATAGCAGAACTTTCACTCCAACCCATTCCTGGATTATCTCCCGAAGTTTCAGAAATTAAATACAAAACAAGAATTGCTCTCATTCCATAGTAACTAAATCGTTCCCATAATTCTGTAAAGAATAGAACAAATAGTCCTATGGGATGGCCAAAAAGTGTTTTTAGTTGAGGTTCTACTTGATTGTTCATGTTTTATTTATTTGAATTTAATTATTTTTTTGCCATGATAATATTTTCCTTTTACTAATGAATGTAACTTATTAAAATTTTCATAAGTAACTCCACCCGCACAAATAATTTCAAAACTATCAGGTGCTAAATCTAGCATTTTTTTTAGAGTTTCTATAGAATCTTTTGCAAATTGCTGCCCCCCAGAAGTCAAAACTCCATTTATATTTTCATTTTTAAGCAATAATAATATAGAGTCAATAACTGATTCGGTAGAATCAATTGCTTTATGGATAATAACATTTAAAGGTTTTGCAATCTTCGATAATAAATCGATTTTCTCTATGTCCAAATATGAATTCTCATTTAAACAGCCTAAAACAACTCCATCAACCCCTAATTCTTTACAATAAGTAATATCTTCCAACATTTGTTGAATTTCGTCATCAGAATAGACAAAAGACGGATGCTTTGGTCTTATCATTACTCTAATAGGGATTTTTAAATTAGAAAAAACTTTGCTAATTAGTTTCTTTGAAGGGGTCAATCCATCTAAATCTAATCTGCCACATAATTCAATTCTATTAGCACCATTTTTCTCTGCATTAATTGCATCGTTAAATGAATCAACGCAAACTTCTTTTATAATTTGCATGCAGAAATATACCTAAAAGTGGTATCTTTTGAAAGTCTCTATAGCAGAATAGTCCGACATTCCTATATCATGGAAGGTTTTAGCAATTGCTCTATTTCTATCTTCTGTTCTAACCCAAAATTCTCTATTATCATCACCTTGAAACATGACGTTATCTTTTTGAGTTTGATGATAAAAAATAGCTTTTCTTTTATTCAAAACTTGGTTAGGACTCATTGGAATAGACATGTCTATATCATGAACTTCCCATTCATGCCAAGCTCCTCTATATAGCCAAACCCAGCAATTTTTCATATAACTTTTTTTCTTAACTAATTCCAATACATCAAAAAGAACATCCAAACAAACTTTGTGTGTTCCATGAGGATCAGCCAAATCTCCAGCAGCATAAATTTGATGAGGTTTAATTTTTTTAATTATATCAATCATTATTTTAATATCCGAGTTTGAAGGTGACATTTTTTTTACAGTACCGGTCTCATAAAATGGGAGCTTTAAAAAATGAACATTAGAATCAGGTATGCCAACAAATCTAGTTGCAGCTAAAGTTTCTTTTTCTCTTATTAATGATGCCATATTTCTAACATCTTTATCATCTAATATTTCATTATTATTTTTAAGAACTTTAATTAAATCTTTTGAACTTTTTTTAACATTATCAGAAATTTCTGAATAAACCTCCAAATACTTAAGAACATCCGAATTATTTACAGCTATGTTACCAGATGTTTGATACGCTACTTGTACCTCATGACCTTGATTAACCAACCTTGCAAAGGTTCCTCCCATTGAAATCACATCGTCATCAGGATGGGGACTAAAAATAAGTACCCTTTTCTTAGAGGGCTCAGCCCTTTCTGGCCTATACTTATCATCTGCATTTGGTTTTCCACCAGGCCACCCAGTAATTGTTCTTGAAACCTTATTAAAAACTTCTAAATTAATATCGTAAGGAGATTGATAGATTAATAATTCTGACAAATTATTTTCATTGTAATCAGATTCAGTTAAGTTTAATATAGATTTTTTTGTTTTTTGACACAACCAAACTACTGCTTTCGCTTTAAGCTCTTTAGTCCAATTACATGATCCTACCTTCCATGGAGACTTAACTCTAGTTAAATTAGAAGCTGAAGAATTATCTAAAACAAAAGTAACATTTCCATGATTTTGTAAAAAACTAGCAGGTATATTCGAATCTATTTCATCCTGAATAGCCTTTTTAATAACCAAAGATTTATTCTGCCCCCAAGCAAGTAAAACTATTCTTTTAGATTTTCTAATAGTTTCAATTCCCATTGTAAGAGCAGTAGTTGGAACATTTTCGATACCATAAAAAGATTTTCTTGCATCATTTCTAGTTATATAATCTAAATGTACTAACCTTGTTAAAGAATTATAATTTGACCCTGGTTCATTAAAACCAATATGTCCTGTTCTTCCAATGCCTAAAAGTTGAAAATCAATTCCACCTAGTTCATGTATTTTCTTCTCATAATTCAAACAATGATCATTAACTTGATCATTGTTCAAGCTTCCATTTGGAATATAAATATTCTGAGGTTTTATATCAACATGCGAAAATAGATGCACATCCATAAAATGATAATAACTCTGAGTATCAACTTTTTTCATTGGAAAATACTCGTCTAAATTAAATGAAATTACATTTGAAAAACTAAGTCCCTCTTCTTTATACATTCTCACAAGTTCATTATATACTGAAATAGGTGAAGAACCAGTAGCCAGACCTAAAACACAATGCTTTTTTTCTTTTTGTTTTTTTCTAATTAAAATGGCTATTTCATTAGCAACCATTTTTGAAGCTTCTTTAGATTCATCAAAAATCACAGTATGAATTTTTTCAAATCTAGTTTCTTCAAATGTTCCGGGTGATTTATAATCAATTATCATTTTAATTTTTTTAATTTTTTCCAACTATTTTTTAGTAGATAGGAAAAAATTAATCCTATCGCTAAAAATGAAATCCCATTATTAATTTCGCCATATAGAAAGTAGCCTGTAGAAAATAAAATTGAATATATAGCGAAACAACCAGATAGCATACAAATAATCCCAATCGGAACTGACCATGTTTCATTATTATTTTCCTTATTAAAGTTAATATTCTTTTTCAAAGCTTCTGATTTTATTTTTTCCCAGCCTGGACCACCAGGGTTTGTTTTTTTACAAAAATTAATTAATGTTTCTGTAGTGTCTGGTTTGGTTAAAAAAGTAAATACTAACCACACAACTGAAGTAAATAAAACAACCATTGGAAATTTATAATAAGAAGGCAAGATTCCAGAATCAGAAAATAATATTTCTCCTAAACTTGTAAAATTTAAAATTATCGAAATAAACCCTGAGACAAACATTGCGCTAATCTCACTCCATGCATTGATTCTCCACCAAAACCATCTCAAAATAAAAATTAAACCTGTGCCTGCTCCAAACATTAAAATTACATCAAATAATTGAAGAGCATTTGTCAATAATAATGCAAAAATTGCACTAATTACAAATAGAGATACTGTTGAAATTCTTCCAATATTAACAAGTTCTTTTTCAGATGCATTTTTTTTGATTTGTTGCTTATAAAAATCATTTACTATATAAGAAGATCCCCAATTTAAATGTGTAGAAATTGTTGACATATATGCTGCCCCTAGTGATGCAACAACAAGACCTAATAACCCTGACGGAAGCATTGTAAGCATTGCAGGATATGCAAGATCATGACCAAGTTTATCCTCAGAAATATCAGGAAAAGCATCCTGAATGCTTGCTAAATCAGGAAATATAACCAAAGAGGCTAAGGCAACAATAATCCATGGCCAAGGTCTAAGGGCATAATGCATGACGTTAAAGAAAAAAGTAGCTCCAATAGCATGGCTTTCGTCTTTGGCAGCTAACATTCGTTGAGCTATATAGCCTCCTCCTCCTGGTTCAGCTCCAGGATACCAAGAACTCCACCATTGCACTGCAAGCGGAACAATAAGCAAAGGAATATATACGTCTGGATCATCAAAGTTTGGAATAATAGAAAGTTTATCAGCTACATTTTCATTTGAAATTAAATTCGCCATTCCTCCAATTTCAGGCAGATTTACTAAGTAATATGCTGCACCAATTGATCCAGCCATAGCAACAAAAAATAATATAAAATCAGTGTAAATTACACCCCTAAAACCACCTACTGTACTAAAAACAACTGTAATTGTTCCAGCATAAAGAATTGTTTCAATGGGCGATATACCAAGCATTATTTCACCTATTTTAATAGCCGCTAGTGTCACTCCAGACATAGCCATTACATTAAATATAACGCCTAAATATATAGCTCTAAATCCTCTCAAAAATTTTCCTCCCCAACCACTATATCTCAGTTCATAGAATTCCATGTCTGTTGATACATTTGATCTTCTCCAAAGCTTAGCATAAACAAAAACTGTCAATAAACCTGTCAATAAAAATGCCCACCATACCCAATTTCCAGACACTCCATCCTGCCTAACTATATCTGTCACCAAATTTGGAGTATCTGTAGAAAAAGTTGTAGCTACCATAGAAATCCCTAGTAACCACCAGGGCATATTTCTTCCAGATAAAAAATATTCCGATGAACTAGAAGATGATTTTTTTGAAACCCAAAACCCAATAAAAAGAGTTATTGAAAAAAAACAAACAATTATAAATACATCAAGAGAAGATAAATCAATCATTATTTTTATTATTTAAAAGTAGCATAATCTATCGTAAATTTAATCAATAAATAGCTTAAAAGATAGATAGTGTAGACTAACTCAATTATTTCAAATATTTTTCTAGTTCTAAAATATCTGTTTTCGAAGTTAAATCTAAAACTGAATCTGATATAGGAATTCCTAAAACACTTTTAGAATCTTCTGAAATCATATTTTTTAAAACATCTGGAATTTCTTTTTCATTTCTAGAATCATTTATAGGACAATTCTTAAAAAATTTAAAACTTTGATTTCCGTTAAATTTAAAAAGATTCATGCTAACCCTAATTTTACCTGTTTTATCCAAAGATTTATTAATTATTTCTAATTCAGGCTTTTCAATAATATCAATAAGAAAATTATTATTATCCATTTTTGCAATTGCAAAAGAACTAATTCTATCTTTACTAAAGTTCAATCCATCACGATCATAAGCAATAAAGGCATTAATAGCTTTACTTTTTCTGATTTTAAATAAAGACTGCGCTGAATACAAATTATCACCATTACAAACACAAAATGATATAGATTTTAATAAAGGAAATTGATCAAGAGTCTGTAAAACAGCGTCAGCTGTTCCTAAGGGTTTGACTCTTGCTTTTGATATATATTGAATAGAAAAATTAATAATAACTTCTTTTGATTCAATTTTAAAATTATTTCTAAAAAAATCTGCTTTTTCACTAGTTACTATATATATTTTCTTAAACCCTGCTTGAATAATATTTGAAATTAAATAACTAATAAATGGTTTTTTTTCTCTTCCAAATTCAATCAAAACTTTACTTTTTGAATTAGCAGCTTCAATCTGAGCATTTGATAATTTACTATTATTAATAGGCTTTTTCATTCTTGAAGAAGCCCCAGCAGCCATAATAATTATTGAATCTGTCATTTTAAATTACACCTTTAGAAATTTTAACATTTGAAATATCTGTTGCACCAGCCTGACGTATTGATTTTATCATATTTTGTTCATTTTTAAAATCACAAATCACAACAATAGAACCGCCACCTCCAGATCCAATAATCTTAGATCCATAAGCTCCAGCTAAATTTGCTGCATCGATCATACGGTCAATTCTAGGAACTGTAATTTTAAGTTTATTTTTTAAAATACTATGATGTGAATTCATCAATTCTCCTAAAACTTTAATATTTGTATTAGAATTTTCCATTTCTTTTAAAGCTTTTAGTGTAATATCGTGATTCTCTACAGCAGCGCTAAAATAAATCAAAGATTCGTAATCTAAAAACTTTGAATAATTTTTAATTTCATCTTTTTTACATTGAGCTATATTAAATTTTGAATTAATTTTTTGAATCTTACTAATCGCATCCAAAGCCTTGTTTTTCAATAAGTTCAACACTCCATCTGTGTTTTTAGAAACGCCAGAGTTTGCAATTATAAAACTATTAATCCCGCTATCAATTTCTTTGTATGAAAATTTTGAACCTGTTTCTAGAAATGTTGTATTCCCTATAGCTATTGAATATTGATCCATTTTTCCACCAGATCCTCCCTGCTCAATTACTTCTGAATGATAAGCTATCTCAGCTATTAATTCTTTATTGATTTGTCTTTTAATTCCAAAAACTTTAATAAAAAAACTAACTAAAGAAACTGTCAAGGCAGAAGAACTAGAAATGCCAGCATTAATATAAATATCACTCATAACTTTTATATTCATGCCTAAATTTATTTCACATCCAAAAGTTCTTAATGTTTTTATTACAGCTCTTAAATGATCTCCTTTTTTTATAAAACTTAAATCATCATTAATGTCAATACATACTTTTTGATTTAATTCAATTAAATTAAAATTTAATACCCCATCAGAATTAACTTCACCCTCTACTGTCATATATTTATCTATGGCACATGCAATCACAGGTAATCCTAAATAATCCTGATGATCACCAAAAAGGCAAATTCTAGCTGGAGCTTTTGAAATAATAATATTTTTCAAAAATCAAATTTTATTCGAACTAAATTACTTAATCTTATTTTATTCTAAAGAAGGAATTCTGAAATTCTCTAAATAAGGTGTGGTGTGGGCTTCTCTTAAATAACCTTCTAGAATTAAAACAATCTCTGGGAATTTTTTAGATAAATCATTTAATTCTTTTACATCTTTAGAAAGATCAAAAAGCTGAAGTTTAGATTTTTCTTTAAATAGATTTTTTTTAAGTCCTTTCCATTTTCCCATTCTTATTGCCTGTAATCCACCACTAGCAGGGTATTCCCAATACAAATAATCATGCTGATTTTGGTCTGCCCCTATTAAGGTAGGGTAAAAACTAATTCCATCAGTAGGAAAAGGTGTTTTTATATTAGCAACATCTAGTGCTGTTTCAAAAAAATCATAAAATGCTGAAATATGGTCTGAAGAAGATCCTTCTTTGATTTCGTTTGGCCAACTTGCAATCATCGGGACCCTTACACCACCTTCATTAACACTGCCTTTCATAGTGTTTCTAGAATTAACAAAAATTCCTGTACTATTAAAAAATTTAGTATCTACCTGGGGGACATGAGTAGGTCCGTTGTCACTTGTAAAAATAATAAGAGTGTTTTCGTATTCTCCAATTTCTTTAAGTTTAGCTACAAGCTCACCTACTTGTTCATCTAAATATGAAATCATAGCGGCATAGGTTGCTCTTGGATTTTTATTAGGAAAATATGACTTTCCAGTATAGGGCTCTTCAGATCCGAATTTTTCTAAATAATAATCTACCCATTTCTGGGGGCCTTGTAAAGGGAGATGAGGAATTGGTGAGGCATAGTAAAGAAAGAAATTTTCATCTTTATTTCTGTCTATAAAATCTAAAGCTTCTCGATGCATTAAATCTGGAGCATAATCTTTTTGATTGTATTTTAAATATGAAATATCATCTTTGGGGTCAGCATTTACATCTATTCCCTCTTGTTTTGTAACTATATAATTATCCAACAAATGTCTTTCCTCATTTTTCCATAAATGAGTGGGATAATAAGTATGCGCTTGCCTTTGACAATTATAGCCATAGAAAAAATCAAATCCTTTTTTATTTGGAATACTATTAGTCATCGGAGCTCCTAACCCCCATTTTCCAACCATCCCAGTTTTATAACCATTTTCTTGTAAAACATTAGCAACCGTCACTATAGAGTCTAATAAGGGTCTCTGCCCTTCTAAACTTGGGTCATCTAACATGGCTTTAAAACTCCAGACATCGCCTCTCTCACTCCACTCGCCATTAGCTCTGATATGAGTGTTTCCCATATGCATTCCCGTCATTAATACACTTCTTGCAGGAGCACATACTGGAGCACCAGAATAATGATTGGTAAATAACATTCCAGAATTTGCTAATTTGTCAATGTTTGGTGTTTCAATTAATTTTTGCCCATATACTCCAATTTCTCCATAACCTAAATCATCAGCTAAAATATATATGATGTTAGGTTGTTTTAGTTTGGAATCTTCACACCCATAAAGTATTATAATTAAGATAAAAAAGAATGATTTAAAAAAAAGTTGAGCAGATTTTTTCATATATAGTATTTACGTTTCAAAAAATAATTAGTTAATAAATAAAATTAAAGCTATTCATTAATTATAAATTATAAAAGGTCATATTAATCAATTAATTTACACAATGATTATATTTATAGCATGAAAAAACAAAATTTTAACAATAAAGTTGATGGCTTTTCTAAATTTTCAAAAGAAGAAAAAATAGCATGGGTTAAATCCATTTATTTCCATGATAATCAAAAATCAGACAAGTTGTTAAAACAGTATTGGAATGAAAATGTGGATTTACAAAAAATTCATGATGAGTTTGCAGAAAATACTATTTCTAATTTTTACTTACCACTTGGTATTGCTCCAAATTTTTTAATTGATGGTAAAGATTATACTATTCCAATGGCAATTGAAGAAAGTTCTGTTATTGCTGCAGCTTGTAAAGCCGCTAAATTTTGGAGAAAAAGAGGAGGTTTTAAAACAACTATTTTAAATTTTAAAAAAACAGGTCAAGTTCATTTCATCTTCAAAGGAGAGAAAAAAAAATTATTTGATTTTTTTAAAAATCTAAAACCATTATTATATAAAGAATGTGAAGAAATAAGTTCTAACATGACTAAAAGAGGAGGAGGGATTATAGATATTGAACTTATTGATAAAACCACAGATATCCCTAATTATTATCAACTAAATGCTACGTTTGATACCGTAGATTCAATGGGAGCTAATTTTATAAATTCTAGTCTCGAACAGTTTGCAAAAACTTTGATAAAAGAATCTAATTTGAATTCTACTTTTTCTAAAAAAGAAAAAAATATAGAAGTAATAATGAGCATACTGTCTAATTATGTTCCAGAATGTTTAGTTAGGGCTGAAGTAAGTTGTTCTATTGAAGAATTAAGTGAGGATAAAGAGTTTAATGGAAATAAATTCGCACAAAAATTTTTTCAAGCAATACAAATTGCAAAAACCCAAACTGTAAGAGCTGTAACGCATAATAAAGGAATAATGAATGGAGTTGATTCAGTAGTTATTGCTACTGGAAATGATTTTAGAGCAGTTGAAGCTGGTGTTCATGCTTACGCATCAAAAAATGGATCTTACACTAGTTTGTCAGACGTAAGTATAAGCAATGATGTTTTTACCTTTTCAATAGAACTTCCCATTTCTTTAGGAACTGTTGGTGGCATAACAAACTTACATCCACTTGTAAAATGGTCTCTTAATTTACTTGGAAATCCGTCGGGAAAAGAGCTAATGAGAATAGTTGCTGTAGCTGGGCTTTCTCAAAATTTTGGTGCCTTAAAATCATTAATAACTTCAGGAATACAAAAAGGACATATGAAAATGCATTTAATTAATATTTTAAATACACTGAATGTTAATGATTATGAAAAGAAAGAGCTAGTTAATCACTTTAAAAATAACATTGTTTCTTATAGTGCAACTAAAAAAGCACTAATTAATCTTAGAAGAAATGAATTATAAAACTACTAGTCCTGGTAAATTATTAATTACTTCTGAATACTTTGTTTTAAAAGGAGCCTTAGCACTTGCTATTCCAACTAAATTCAATCAAACACTTGAGTTTATAGCAAACCATTCTAACAAATTAATTTGGGAGGCATATGATGAAAAAAACTTAATATGGTTTGATTGCGAATTTGGACTTCCAGGTTTGGAAATTATCAAAAACAAAAATGAGACAACTAAAGTTTTACAGTCCATATTATTATCAGCAAAAAAATTAAATTCTCATTTTTTAAATGAATTTAGTGGTGGTCTTATTAAGACTAATCTTGATTTCCCAAATAACTGGGGTTTAGGTAGTTCCTCTACATTAATTAATAATATTTCAAATTGGGCCAATATCAATCCATATGAATTATTATGGTCTAATTTTAAAGGAAGTGGTTATGATATTGCTTGTGCAAAATCAAAAGATCCCATTTTATATAAACTTAAATACAATAAACCAACTATTAAAAAAGTATATTTCAAACCGATTTTTTTTCAAAATTTATTTTTTATTCATTTAAATAAAAAACAAAATAGTAATAAGCAAATAAACCTTTTTTATGAAAATCAATTAGAAAATAATGACCTTATTAATGTTTTTTCTCAACTAACTATGGAATTTATTAATTCCAAAACCTTAATAGATTTTCAAAATTGCATAATAAAACATGAAAGTATTTTATCAAAGTATCTTGAAATCATTCCAATAAAAGAAAATCTTTTTAAAGATTATGATGGTGAAATAAAAAGTTTAGGTGCTTGGGGGGGTGATTTTATATTAGCTGCTGGGCCATTGAGTTCGCCTGAATATTTTAAAAACAAAGGTTTTAGAACTGTTCTAAAATACAACGAAATGCTTTATAATGTTTAAAAAAAATTACATTTCCAAAGTTTGGCACGATTACTGCATTATGAATAGTACATAATATTTTTGGTTAGTTATTGAAAAAACACCCTTGTCTTCTAAAAGCAAGGGTGTTTTATTTTTTAAGGTTTTGCATCAACAACTGTCCTAAATCCAGCATGAATAGAACTCGAATCAGGTGTGCTTTTCATCCTCATTGAATTTCTATATCCACTACAATAAGAATCATTACATAAGAAACTCCCTCCTCTCATAACTCTTTTAGGGCTATAAGGTTCCATAGGGTCATAACTATTTATTGGACCTTGAGGGTTTTGAATAGTTTTATCTGAAATTATTTGATAATATTCACTGTGGTACCAGTCGGAACACCATTCCCAAACATTTCCTCCAATATCATATAATCCAAATGGATTAGGTTCAAATGATTTAACAGGAGCACTTAAATAAAATTTATCACTAAGCTTATTATTAGACGGGAATTTTCCTTCCCAAGTATTTGCTTTAGGGTTTCCTTTATAAATTGGCTCATTTCCCCAACTATATATAGTATTATCGAAGCCTCCTCTTGATGCATACTCAAACTCCGCTTCCGTTGGTAATCTTTTTTCTGCCCATCTGCAAAATGCCATTGCATCATCCCAACTAATATGAACAACAGGGTGGTCATCTTTGTCATTAATATTGCTTCCTGTTCCAAGGGGTTGTTTCCAATTTGCGTTTCTTTTTAATTTCCACCATTGAGTGTAATCATTTAAATTAGTAGCATTAGATTCAAAAAAAACTAAAGATGCAGGAGCCATAAGACTATCATGCGGTTTTAGGGTCCCTGGTGGTACTATTTTTTTAATTTCTTCCCAATCAATCATTTTTTCAGCAGTTGTAACATAGCCAGTAGCATCTATGAATTTTTTAAATTGAGAATTAGTAACTTCTGTTTCATCCATCCAAAATGAATTCACAATAACCTTATGTTTAGGGTACTCATCTTGTTTTGCTTGCTTATTATTTCCACCCATAGTAAATTCTCCTCCTTTAATAAAAATCATACCTTCATGATTATTTGAATCAGTGTTTTTTTTCACTATACTATTACAAGAAAAAAAACAAAAGAAATAAATTAAATAAATTGGTTTAAAATTCATCTTTAATAATGATTAATCTTTAAAAGTAAATGATTTGTATTTAAATTTATAACTATTTAGCTATTTATTTATTGAATTTAGGAGACATTAAACTAGATTTGAATTATCTACTTTTTAAGGAGTTTAAACTATGAACCCGTATTAATAGGTATACAATTAAAACTAATTATTTTCTTAATATAAGAAATACAATTTTACAAATATGAATAAAAAGCTTGCTCAAAAATACTGGAAAGAAAACTTAAAATACCTAATAATACTTTTATCTATTTGGTTTACCGTTTCATTTGGATTTGGAATTTTACTTGTTGATGAATTAAATCAATTCAAAATTGGTGGTTTTAAACTCGGGTTTTGGTTTGCTCAGCAAGGCTCTATTTATGTATTTATTATACTAATATTTGTCTATATTTTTTTAATGAATAGACTTGACAAAAAATTTAACTTAAAATAATTCTAATGAGTTTACAACTATGGATATGGTTAATGATTGGTATTACATTCGCTTTATATATTGGAATTGCAATTTGGTCAAGAGCAGGATCTACTAAAGACTTTTACGTAGCTGGAAGTGGAGTTTCTCCTATTGCTAATGGTATGGCAACAGCTGCAGATTGGATGTCCGCTGCTTCCTTTATTTCAATGGCTGGTCTAATTTCGTTTATGGGTTATGATGGCTCGGTCTATTTAATGGGCTGGACAGGTGGATATGTTCTTTTAGCACTTTTACTCGCTCCTTATTTAAGAAAATTTGGAAAATTCACAGTACCAGATTTTATTGGTGACAGATATTATTCTGACACTGCAAGAATAGTGGCTGTTATTTGTACTTTAATTATCTCTTTTACTTATGTGGCAGGACAAATGAGAGGTGTTGGTTTGGTTTTTTCTAGATATTTAGAAGTGGATATTAATACAGGAGTTGTCATTGGAATGGCTATTGTTTTATTTTATGCTGTCTTAGGTGGAATGAAAGGCATTACCTATACTCAGGTAGCTCAGTACTGTGTTTTGATTTTTGCTTTTATGGTGCCTGCAATTTTTATATCAATTCAAATGACAGGTAATCCGATTCCTCAACTAGGATTTGGATCTCAAGGTCATGATGGAATGTACCTATTAGACAAACTAGATGGCTTAAGTACGGAATTAGGGTTTCACGAATATACATCTGGATCTAAATCAATGTTAGATGTTTTTTTTATAACTGCTGCTCTAATGGTTGGGACAGCTGGTCTTCCACATGTTATAGTTAGGTTCTTTACAGTAAAAAAAGTGAGTGATGCAAGAAAATCTGCTGGATGGGCTCTACTTTTTATTGGAATATTATATACTACTGCCCCAGCTATTGCTGTCTTTGCAAGAACTAATTTAATTGAAACGGTTAGTGAAAAAAGATATGATGATTTACCTGGCTGGTTTGATAATTGGGAAAAAACAGGCTTATTAACTTTTGAAGACAAAAATAAAGATGGCATTGTTCAATATCTTGCTGATCCTCAGTTAAATGAACTAAATATTGATAGAGATATTATGGTAATGGCAAATCCTGAAATTGCTGAGCTTCCAAATTGGGTAATTGCTCTATTGGCTGCTGGAGCGTTGGCAGCTGCACTTTCAACTGCTGCTGGACTATTACTCGTTATTTCATCCTCAATATCACATGATTTGATTAAAAAAATAATTAATCCTAATATTTCCGAAAAAGGCGAACTTATTTATGCTAGAATATCTGCATTTTTTGCTGTTGTGATGGCTGGATATTTTGGAATTAATCCCCCAGGTTTTGTTGCTGCTGTAGTAGCACTTGCTTTTGGTCTAGCGGCAGCTTCCTTTTTCCCTGCTATTGTTATGGGTATTTTTTATAAAAGAATGAATAAAGAAGGTGCTATTTCTGGTATGGTTACCGGACTTCTCCTTATGCTTTTTTATATGACTAAGTTTAAATTTGGATGGTTTGGCGGAGGAAGTCAAGAAGACTGGTGGTTTGGAGTTTCTCCAGAGGGATTTGGAACCTTTGCTATGTTAGTTAATTTTATTGTTTCAATTACCGTATGTCAATTTACATCTGTTCCTCCTAAAGAAATACAAGAATTAGTTGAGAAAATACGTATTCCAACAACTGAATAAATCAATATGAAAAAAAATTCAACTCTAATTATTATTTTATTTTTTACATCTGCAATAAATGCTCAAAATCTAAATTTATTTGAAAAAGAAATTTTTATTAATGAAGGTGATACTCTTAAATACAGAATACTAAAGCCAGAAAATTTTGATCAAAATAAAACCTACCCCTTACATCTTTTTTTACATGGAGCTGGTGAAAGAGGAAATGACAATGAGTTACAACTTGTTCATGGAGCTAAACTGTTTTTAAATAAAGAAAATAGAAAAGAATTTAATTCTTGGGTTATTTTCCCTCAATGTGCTAGTAATGATTACTGGGCTAATATGTCATTTGATTTATCTGATAAAGAATCAATAGCTAAAATGAGGGATAGTGATGAACCAAATCCAAGTTTAAGTCTTGTTTTAAAGTTGATGGATTCATTAGTGCAAAAAAAACAAGTAAATACTGACAAAGTTTATGTTAGTGGTCTTTCTATGGGTGGAATGGGAACTTTTGAAATATTATACAGAAGGCCTAAAATGTTTGCTGCTGCTACTCCAATTTGTGGGGATGGAATTCCGCAATATGTAAGTGAATATGCAAAAAAAGTTCCTTTATGGATTTTTCATGGGTCTAGTGATAAAGTTGTTAGCCCAAGATATTCCCTAAAAATGGCTAATGCAATAATTGCTGCAGGTGGAAGTCCAAAAATCACTTTTTATGAAAATGTTGGACATAATAGTTGGAATAATGCATTTTCTGAAGTTGATTTTTTAAAATGGATACACTCAAAAACTAAAAACTAAAAGTATGAATCTTAAAAAAATATTATTTATCATCTTTTTAATAAATATTGGAATGAAAAACAACAATTACTCCCAAGAAGCCCATATAGCAGGGGGGGGGAATTTAAAAGATTGGGCACACTTAAAAAAGTACGAAAAAAATAATGAAGAATTAATAAAAATAATTGATGCAAACCGAGTAGTTTTTATGGGCAATTCTATAACTGAAGGTTGGAGTTTTTTTAACAAAAACTTTTTTATTGAAAATCCTTTTGTTAATAGAGGGATTAGTGGTCAAACAACACCTCAAATGCTCATAAGATTCAGGCCTGATGTAATAAATTTAAAACCTAAAACTGTTGTTATTCTTGCTGGAATTAATGATATAGCTGGAAATACTGGACCCATTACAATTGAAAATTCTGCTGAAAATATAATTTCTATGGCAGAAATTGCTAAGGCTAACAATATTTCAGTAATAATTTGCTCTACTCTGCCAGCAATAGATTTTCCATGGTCTCCGGGATTGGACCCAGGGCCAAAAGTAATTAAGTTAAATTCTATTTTAGAAAAATATTGTAAAGAAAATGAGGTTAATTATGCTGACTACTATTCTGCTATGGTTGATAATAAAGGAGGATTAAAAGTTCCTGAATACACTTCTATTGATGATTTAGTTCATCCAAATAAAGCGGGATATAAAGTAATGGAGGAAATAATTTTAAAAACTTTAAAATAACCTCTATTTTAATCTAAGTTTTAAAATATGAAAAAAATAATGTAATTGACTGAAAAAATTATAATTTTAATATATTGTGAACAATAAAGAATCTAATAGTTACAAGTTATTAACGTATTTTTTAATCCCACTACTGGGAGTCTTATTTTTTAAATACTTATCTAGCACTCCATTTGAAACTTCAATAGATATTAATGAAGAAAAAAGCTATTCAATAAATACTAGTTTATCTAATGATAATCTAATTAAAGTTGATTTTAACTTTGATGTAAAGCCAATTTTATCAGACAAGTGTTATGCCTGTCACGGACCAGATGACAAAGTAAGAAAAGCTAATCTAAGGTTAGACTTAGAAAAAGGATTTTATAATTCGCTTCATGATGATAATAGCAAACTGGTGATTGATAGAAAAAATCCTAATGAAAGTGAGCTAATTAAAAGAATTTACCATGAAGAATCGAGTGAAGTAATGCCTCCTCCAGAATCAAATCGGAAGCTAACAAATAATGAAAAAGAAATTCTTAAAAAATGGATAGAGCAAGGTGCGCAATGGCAACCCCATTGGTCTTATACGAAACCTATTCTTCCTAAAATACCTAAAACTACTTTTTCTAATTGGTCTAACAATGAGATTGATTTTTTTATAGCAAAAAAATTAGAAACTAAGGGCTTAAAACCATCACAAAATGAAGAAAAAGAAATTCTTATAAGAAGATTATATTTTGATTTAGTTGGTCTTCCTCCATCATTAGAAAATATTGATGACTTTTTAAATGATTCATCTAATAATGCTTATGAAAAAAGAGTAGATCAATTACTTTCTTCTAAATCATACGGAGAAAGAATGGCAGCAATATGGATGGATTTGGCTAGGTATGGAGATAGTCATGGTTATCAGGATGATCAAGAAAGAATTATGTGGCCTTGGAGAGATTGGGTTATTCATTCATTTAATACAAATTTACCATACGATAAGTTCATAACATGGCAAATTGCTGGAGACATGCTTCCAGATGCAACAAAGGAGCAAATTCTTGCTTCTGGTTTTAATCGAAATCATAAAATTACTCAAGAAGGTGGTGTTGTACCTGAAGAATATCGTGTTGAATACGTTGCTGATAGGGCTATAACTACTTCAAAAATTATGATGGGTCTAACTATTGAATGTGCAAGATGTCATTCTCATAAATTCGACCCAATTTCGCATGAAGATTTTTTTAGTTTCTATAGTTTTTTTAACAACGTAGATGAGGATGGTTTAATTATATATGGAGAAACAGCACCCAAACCTAATTTAACAATTAAAAAAGCGGATATTAAAGGTGAATTAAATTTTGTTAATCTTCCAGATAGCATTAATGACGTGACTTTAATGGTTATGAAAGAATCTGAAAACCTAAGGAATACTTATGTTTTAAATCGTGGGAGTTATGATTCTCCTACAATAAAAGTTAATCCAGGCACTCCACAAGTAATATTACCTTTTGATTATAAAAACAATCCAGCAAATAGAATTGGATTATCTAAATGGTTTTTTAATGATAATAACCCTTTAACTTCAAGGGTAGCTGTTAATAGAATTTGGCAACAATTTTTTGGAATAGGAATAGTCTCAACTCCTGATGATTTTGGCAGCCAGGGTAGTAAACCTATTAATCCTGAGCTTCTTGACTGGTTAGCTTATACCTATCAAAAAGAAGACAAATGGGATACTAAAAAGTTCATTAAAAGAATAGTCATGTCTTCAACTTACAGACAGTCTAGCAAAATAAAAAAAGAGAGTTTGTTAATTGATTCTGATAATATGTATCTCTCACATTATCCTAGACAAAAATTATCCGCAGAAATGATAAGGGATAATGTATTAGCTTCTAGTGGAATGCTGGTTAATAAAATTGGAGGACCTAGTGTTAAGCCAATGCAACCACCAGGATTATGGGATGAAGTTACTGGTGGTGGTGGTGGCAGTTTAGCATTTTATACTCCTGATACAGGAGAAAATTTATTCAGAAGAAGTCTATATACTTTTTGGAAAAGGACAGTTCCTCCACCTTCAATGATGATATTTGATGCTCCAACAAGAGATTTTTGTGTAGCAGTTAGACAAAAGACAAGTACTCCATTGCAGGCTCTAGCATTAATGAATGACCCACAGTATTTAATGGCAGCTGAATATCTTTCAAAGAAAATATATGAAATTAAAAACATGTCTAAAGATGATAAAATAATCAAGCTTTATAGAACAGTAACAGGCAGAACTCCTAATGAACTGGAAATTTCTAAACTTGACTCTTATTTAAATGAAGTGAAAAAAATTAATGAATATTCTGATGAAAAAGCATTTACTTCATTAGCAATCTTAATTTATAATTTAGATGAAACAACACAAAAAAGTTAAAATCTATGGAAGAAATTCATAAACATTTTTTAAATAATAATAGAAGAAACTTTTTAAAAAAAGCAGGTTTAGGTATCGGAGGATTAGCTTTAGGATCTCTAATGGATCCATTTAGTTTTGATAAAAATCAAGATCCTTTTTCTGCTTTAGGAAGCAATTCTTTAAACCTTCCTAACTTTGCCCCAAAAGCCAAAAGAATAATTTATTTATTTCAGAGTGGCGGTCCATCTCAATTAGATTTATTTGATTACAAACCTAAATTAAATCAACTTAGAGGCTCTGATTTACCAGAATCTGTAAGAAAAGGCCAAAGACTAACAGGAATGACTTCAGGTCAAGCTAAATTTCCACTTGTAGGCAGTATTTATAACTTTAAACAATATGGAGAATCTAGAGCATGGGTAAGTGATTTAATGCCGTATGTTGGTAAAATTGCTGATGAATTATGTTTTGTAAAATCTATGCATACTGAAGCTATTAATCATGATCCAGCAATTACTTTTTTTCAAACAGGATCTCAACAACCAGGAAGGCCCAGTATGGGCTCTTGGATGAGTTATGGATTGGGAAGTCTAAACAATAATCTACCATCTTTTGTTGTTCTTTTATCTAATGGAACCGGTAGACCTAAAGGACAACCTTTATATTCTAGGCTATGGGGAAATGGATTTTTGAGTTCATTGCATCAAGGCGTGCAATTTAGATCGGCCAAAGACCCTGTATTATATTTAAAAAATCCTGATGGTGTTTCCTCTCAAGAAAGAAGAAAAATGTTGAATTATTTAGCGGAATTAAATCATGAGCAAGAAGCAACTTTTGGAGATCCAGAAATCAATAATAGAATTGCTCAATATGAAATGGCTTACAGAATGCAAACCTCTGTTCCAGAAACTATGGATATTTCTGATGAACCTGACCATATTCTCCAAATGTATGGTCCAAATTCTCAAAAACCTGGCACATATGCTGCTAATTGCATACAAGCTAGAAGATTAATAGAAAAGGACGTGAGGTTTGTTCAATTATATCATATGGGTTGGGATCAACATGAAAATCTACCTACTCAAATCAAAGGTCAATCTAGTGATGTCGATCAGCCTACTGCTGCTTTAATTATGGATCTAAAACAAAGAGGTTTATTAGAAGACACATTGGTGGTTTGGGGTGGAGAATTCGGAAGAACTAATTACTGTCAAGGAACGTTAAGTGATACTATTTATGGAAGAGATCATCATCCAAGATCTTTTACTATATTCATGGCTGGGGCAGGTGTAAAACCTGGATTTAGCTATGGTGAAACAGATGATATCGGTTATAATATCGTAAAAGATCCTGTCCATGTTCATGACTTGCAGGCAACTATTTTACATCAATTTGGAATTGATCACACTAAAATGATTTACAAACATCAGGGAAGAAGGTTTAGATTGACAGATGTTCATGGAGAAGTAAATAAAAATTTACTTCTTTAAGCTTATTTTAAATGTTGTTTAAAAAATTTCCAAATTTCTTCCGAAGCCTTAATATCTTTATTGCCAAATGCACCTGGCCAATCATGTCCGCCACCTGTGACAGTATAAAGCCAAACTTCATTATTGTAGCTTCCTCCTTTTCTTTTAGTCAAAGAAACTGTTGAGTTATCTGAATTATCAATATCAGGAAAATCAATTATTTCATTTTGATTACATAAATTAAGGTCTGACCAAAAATCCATTACTTCTAAAATATGTGGGGCACCACCCCATCCATAAGAAGTTGACATAGTTCCGTCCCAAGGAACAGTAGTGTCTTCTGTGCCTGAAATTTGCATAACAGGTATTTTATATGATGGATTACAATTATTCCAATCCTTTCCACTCATTGTCCCAGTAACAGAAGCAATAGCTTTAAAGATATCTGATTTTTCACATCCAAGTGTATAAGACATAAACCCTCCATTAGACATGCCGCTAGTAAATGTATTTTCTGGATTTATTTTATAATTAAATTGAATTTTTTTTGCTAATTCTGATAAGAATTCAATGTCATTGATAGAACTCATTTCAAGATTTGCATTCCAATGTGTTTGACCTGTATTTAGAGTTGTCCCCTGTGGATAACATACCATAAAACCATTATTATCCGCTATTAAATTCATCTGTGAATAAGTCATTATTGTATTTGCCGAACTAGTAAACCCATGTAAAACAAATAATAAAGGTGAATTTTGAACAAAACTCTTAGGTTTATGAAGAATATAAGTTCTGGTTAATCCATCATGTTCAAAAGTAAACTGTTTTGTTGTCCAATCATGTTCAATAACATTATCACTTGTTGTTTCTTGTTTTTCACAACTTAAAATTAAAAAAAAAATAATTACACTTAAATAGTTCTTCATAATTCAGGTATTCATTATCTATTTATGTTATTATGGTTATACCAGGTTTAGGAATGGAATATCTGCCATTAGAATCTGGCAATACTGGTGGAATCGAATTCCAGTTTAAGTTATCCGGCACTAAAACTTGTTTTGCATTTAATGCTTGTTCCCATGTTATTTCTTTACCTGTATAGGTGGCCATTCTTCCCATAATAGCTGATAATGTTGATTTTGCAGCATATTCCGCATTATTAATTACCCCTCCTGATCTTATAGATTGAAATAGTTTATTATGTTCTATTTGATATGGACTTTCATCTCCTTCAGATTTATACCTAAAAACATCCTTTCCATTATTGTCAGTAATCTTACAATTCTTATTGCCAGAAGTAAATACATTTCCCTTTGTTCCTTGAAAAGCTTCACTTACATTAAATTTAGTTCCAGGTTGATGTCTACATTGACTTGAAATTACTGCGCCACTTGGATAAGTGAATTCTACAAAATGATGATCAAAAATCTCTCCATGATCAATTCCTTTTCTAACTTGACGTCCCCCCATCCCTTGTGCAGATTTAGGATATTCACCGATGAACCAATTAGCAACATCAATATTATGAATGTGTTGTTCTAAAATATGATCACCACATAGCCAATTGAAATAATACCAATTTCTCATTTGATATTCCATTTCTGTCTGATCAGGTTTTCTTTTTCTAACCCAAACTCCAGCACCATTCCAATAAACTTGACCTGAAACTATTTTCCCTATATCTCCATTTGAAATTAAATCAAGTATTGTATTATAACTTTTTTGATATCTTCTTTGAAGTCCAACTACAACATTTAATTTTTTATTTTTAGCTAATTTAGCAGCCTTTAAAACCTTCCTCACTCCATTAGCATCAGTAGCAACAGGTTTTTCCATAAAAATATGCTTATCATTATTTACTGCATATTCAAAATGTAAAGGTCGGAATCCAGGTGGAGTTGTTAATATTACTACATCCGCTAAGTCTATAGCTTTTTGATAAGCATTAAATCCTATGTATCTATTTTTTTCTTTAACCCTAATGATTCTTTCGCCATTCAATTCTTCACTTATTGCTTTCAGACTATTTTCTAATTGATCTGAAAATGCATCCGCCATAGCTACAAGTTCTACGTCTGCATCTGCTCTAAGTGCTTGAACAGCCGCTCCAGTCCCCCTTCCTCCACATCCAATCAGAGCTAATTTAATTTTTCTATTATTTGAGCTATTTGCCATAGCCTCCAAAGAAAAAGGGACTGTCAATAATGCTCCCGTACTAATTGTGGTGCTTTTTACAAATAACCTTCTATTTATATTTTTATTTTCCATATATCTTAAATTAAAAAATTATCTACTTTTTTATAAGCTTCTATAACTGCTTTTTCTCCCTCTTTTTTTGATTTAGAATTCCCATGTTCCATTCCTAAAACACCTTTATAACCCTTATCATGAATATACTTAAATATATTTTTATAATTAATTTCTCCAGTGGTTGGTTCATTTCTTCCTGGATTATCTCCGATTTGAAAGTAAGCAATTTCATCCCAACAAGATTCTATATTAGGAATTAAATTACCTTCTTGAATTTGTTGATGATAAATATCAAATAAAATTTTACATGAAGGAGAATTAACAGATTTACAAATTTCATAAGCTTGAGGACTTTTAGAAAGAAATAATCCTGGATGATTTCTAAAATTAAGCGGCTCCAAAACCATCATAATTCCATGTGGTTCCAAAATATCACTTGCAAACTTTAACGATTCAATTACATTAGAAGTTTGATAACCTATATTTAATCTTAAATCTAAATGACCAGGTACAACAGTTATCCATTTGGCATTTACTCTTTTGGCCACTTCTACAGATTCATTTATTTCCTTTAAAAATTCAGTCCTTTTTTCTTTATTTCCACTTGCCAAATTAGCTTCTTTCCAATATATAGTATGGGCAACAAATACACCCATCTGCATGTTATTACTCACCATAAATGAAGCAATTTTTTTTTGTGTTTCAACGTCTCTTTTCTTCATATTATTATCTTCAAAAGCTGTAAAACCTTGATCTATCATAAAACTTAATTGGGATATTGGGTCTGAACCCGCATGGTGTTTAAACATACCAATGTGAGGGGCATAATTCAAATTAAATTTATATGTATTTAATTTATTATTTGAAAATACAGAATTAGCATATAAAATGCCTGCTGATGCAAGAGATGAGTTAAGTACAAAACTTCTTCTATTCATAATGGTTTATTTTATTTTTAGTTATTCCAATATTCATTTTGCTCTTTTATTTGAGGTGTGTTTTTTGGCCTTATAATTCTAAATCCTACAAATTGAGCATCTGTGTGCCACCAAATACTTCTTGGTATTTGAGGATCTTGTTTTTTCCATCGCTTAGACGAGCCTTGTCTAGATGCGCTTCGAAGTCTATAACTAGAATTCATCCAAGAACCCCCCTTAACAACTCTTGGATATAATTTAGTTGGTTTTTCATATGGGTTAGAAACATTTTGTCCTAAATACCTATAATAAGATTTAGAATCATATTGATCTAACGTCCATTCTGATACATTTCCATGCATGTCATAAAGACCCCATGCATTTGGATTTTTTTGTCCAACCTTGTGGTATTTTTCCTCACTATTAGTTTTAAACCAAGCATAATCACCTAATAATTCTAAATTTTCACCAAATGAATAAGCAGTTTTAGTGTTAGCTCTACAAGCATATTCCCATTCGGCTTCTGTTGGAAGTCTATAGAAATTTCCAGTCATTGCAGAAAGCCATTGACAAAATTTTTTAGCTGCGAGTTGAGTCATAGATATTGCAGGAAAACCATCTGTTCCCATCCCAAAACTCATCTCTACATAAGGAGTTGTTGCTCCAGAGACTCCATCGACATCAATGTTAACTTCAGTATTTGAATCAAAATCTGGTTGATTTCCATCTATAGCACGTCGCATAAAAAGACGATACAAGTCCCAAGTAGTTTCATACTTAGCCATCCAAAAAGAATCAACTTCAACGCTATGACGAGGGCCTTCATCAGCTAATCTACTTTTTTCTGAATTTGGACTTCCCATTAAAAAATTTCCTCCTGGAATTGGAACCATTTCTAAATTATAATCTTTTCCAGCTATTATTTGATTATAAGTATTGAAATTATTCTGTCCGTAACTTATATTTATAAAAAAAATTAGTTGTAATACTTTTTTCATTGGTTTAAATATAAGTATACCTTTTATTCGATTTATGGGTATTTTAACTCATTTTAAAGGCTATAACATTCATAAAAATGAAATAACTTAAAAATCTCTATAAGGAGCATCTAAAAATTTATTAGCTTTTTCCTCTTTAAATCTTGCTGTATTGTTATCCCAATGAAGTTTTTTTCCAGGAAATCTTCCGGCAATGACTCCAAGCAAAATAGTTTCAGTCAGTCTAGCTGAATAAGAAAATGGCGCAGAACATTTATCTTTCCCTAAACAAGCATCAACAAATTGATGATAATGAAGGTGTGATTCACCCGCATAATTTCTAATAGGTTTATTTGTTATCTTACCTGATTCTTCTAGAGATGACAGATCCAACTCTTCATATTCTCCATTTACAATTAATCTTGGTAATTCCATAAAGTGAGGGAGAAGAAGTCTACCTTTTTCTCCAATAAACATAGCCCCTTGAAGAGGTAATTTCTCTTTATTTGGGAGCTTTAAATTTTTATGAATTTTTGGAGCTCCTGATCCATCATTCCATATCCATTTAAAAGATTCAGTTGTGTATCTCGTTCCTGGGAATTCATAAGTTACAGTATTATTTTCAGGAAATCCGAATTCATTAGGTTTTCTACAATTATTTTTGATGGTCAATGGCACATCAAGCTCCAAAGCATTATAAGGCGTATCAAAAATATGGACTCCCATATCACCAAGAGTTCCACACCCAAAGTCTACTAATTTTCTCCAGTTAGCAGGATGATAAACTTTGTCTTTATAAGAACGCTTTGAGGCGGTGCCAAGCCATAAATTCCAATCTAAATTTTCAGGCACAGAATCAATACCTTGAGGCTTAGGGCCGTCATAACCCCAATTTTTCGGAGACCAAGCTCTTACAGAGCTTACTTTCCCAATTATACCTGACTGAATCAACAAAGTAGCAAGTTTATAATCATAAAAAGAATGAACTTGAATACCCATCTGTGTCACAAGATTTTTTTCCTCAGCAAGTTTTCGCATAGCTCTAGCTTCACTGACGTGATGAGTTAATGGTTTTTGACAATACACAGACTTATTCATCTTCATTGCCATCATTGAAGCAGGAGCATGTGTATGATCAGGAGTTGAAATTATTACTGCATCAATAGAATTGCTAATTTCTTTAAACATCACTCTATAATCTCGATATAATTTGGCTTTAGGGTGCAATTGACTTGCAGAAGTCAATGCATTAGAATCAACATCACAAAGAGCTATAACATCTACTAATTTGTGAGATGATATATCATTTAAATCTGCCCCACCCATTCCTCCAACACCTATATGAGCTGTTCTTAATCTTCCGCTTTTTGAAGAAGCCCATATTGAAGTTGGTAAAATGCTTAAAGAAGCCAATGCCGCTGATGATTTTATAAAATTTCTTCTTGTCTTACTGTTCATGATAAATATACTATTTTACTAAAGTTAATTAAAAAGTTTCTTAAAATTTATAAATAAAGACAAACTGAAAGAAATGGTTTCTTAAAATCAAAATAATTACTATAAATTATATTATTTCTCAGGCATAATCCTTATATATTTATTAGGTAAAGATTTTCTTAATTTCAAATTAACTTCTCTTACTCTATCCAAATCCAGTTTAATAACCTTTCTGTCATAAGTAATCAATCCGTTAACTTCACCTTCAACATCTGTTGTTTGAGTATAAATAGCACCTGAGAAACCTAAGCTAACCATTTCTAATAATTTATTAGCAAAATTTACATATTGATCTGTTGCTTCTTTAGAACTTTTATATCTAATATATCCCCAATTTCTATCTGCTTGCCACAAATGATCCTCAATGGCAAGACCTATCCCTCCATATTCACCTAAAACATTAGCTCTATCAGGGTCATAAAATTTCATTTTTGGTTCCGGATAATTATGAATATCTGTAATATCTCCTACTTTATAATAGTTACCACCACTTGCAGCATTTACTAATCTTGAGGGATCAAAAGATTTTGTCCATTCACTAATTTCCTCTGTTTTAAATTGACCCCATGATTCATTAAACGGAACCCAACAAACTATAGATGGATTAGAATAAAGAAAATCCATGATTTCCATCCATTCATTTTTAAAATTAGTTTCTGACTCAATAGAAGGCATGAATTCCTCTCCATCAAAAAATTTATTAGTTTGCCATTTTGGTATTCCATATTTCTCGCCATTAGGCATATCCTGCCATACAAGCATCCCTAATTTATCAGCATGATAATACCACCTTGCAGGTTCAACTTTAACATGTTTTCTTATCATGTTAAATCCTAACTCCTTAGTTTTAATAATATCAAATTTTAAAGCCTCATCTGTAGGAGCTGTGTACAAACCATCTGGCCACCATCCCTGATCTAAAGTTCCAAACTGAAAATAATCTTTATTATTAAGTTGCATACGCATTGTGCCATTTACATCTTTTTTTATGGAAATTTTACGCATCCCAAAATAAGATTTGATCCTATCCACTACTTTGCCATTTGAAATTAATTTTATCTCTAAGTCATATAAAAATGGAGATTCAGGACTCCATAATTTTGGATTCTTTATAGGAATGTTTATTTCAGAGTCTATTTGAACTCTCATTTTAGATAAAATCTTATCATTTTCTTTTACAATTAATTCTAAAAAATCTGTAACTGAATCGTATGAAGTAATAGGATTTAAATTAACGCTTTGATTATCAATATCTGTAATGGTATGTAATTTGGAAATATGTTTTTCATTAACTGGCTCAAGCCAAACTGTTTGCCATATTCCAGAAACAGGACTATACCATATACCTCTTGGACTTTTAATTTGTTTTCCTCTTGGTTGAAAACCATCATCTGTTGGATCCCAAACTTTAAGTTCCAGCTTTTGAAATTTTCCTTTTTTAAGATAAGGAGTTATATTAAATGCAAAAGGATCATAACCTCCATAATGAGAACCTACTTTTTGATCATTTATCCATAATTCAGATTCCCAATCTACTGCTCCAAAATGAAGAATAATCTGTTTTTTTCTCCATGATCTAGGAACATTAAAAGTATGATGATACCATAACTCATTGTCTTCGTTAATTCTCTTTTGAACTCCCGAAAGACTTGATTCAATTGCAAATGGAACTAAAATTTTACCATCATAAGATTTGGGTTTAGACTGGCCTTTCCCAGTTATTGAATAATTCCAAAGACCATTTAAATTTTTCCACTTTTTTCGAACTAATATTGGACGAGGATATTCTTGTAAAATATTATTTGGATCAATATTTTCTGACCAAGTTGTTTTTATCTTATCTCCAACTGGTTCCCATTGGGATTGAAGGTTAACAACAATAAATAAGCCTATAATTAAGATTAACTTTTTCATTTACTAAAATTTTATTTCCATTTATGAGATTTTTTAAATCTATTTTAGTTAAATAATATAGATATAAATATTAGAATTACAATAAGAATGTTTAATAGCTTTTAATTATTCTATTAATGAATTAATAGTGCTTTGAATTCTTGATATAATTGCTTGTGTACAATAATAATTACCGTTAAATTTATTAAGACTATATTTTTTAAAATATTAAACAATGGTAAAAAATAATAAAAATTCTAGAAGAAATTTTTTAAAAAAATCAATTATAATTCCTCCATTAATTATTGTCCCTAGACATGTTTTAGGCGGAAAAGGGTATACCTCTCCAAGTGATAAATTAAACATTGCTGGGGTCGGAATTAGAAAATGGGGAATGGGATCGGGAAATCTATTACAGTGTGAAAACGAAAATATTGTAGCTCTTTGTGATGTAGACTATAATAGGTCTGTTCCTACTTTTAATAAATATCCTAAAGCTAAAGTCTACAAGGATTTTAGAGTAATGATGGAAAATCAAAAGGATATAGATGCTATAGTTGTGGCAACACCAGATCATAACCATGCAGTAATAACAATGATGGCTATGCAAATGGGCAAACATGTTTACTGTCAAAAACCTTTAACCCACACTGTTTATGAAGCAAGAGTTATTACAGAAGCAGCTAGAAAATATAAAGTGCAAACCCAAATGGGAAATCAGGGCAGATCTTCAAATGAAATTAGAAAATTAAAAGAATGGGTTGATGATGGAGCTATAGGTCCTATTAGAGAAGTGTTTGCATGGACTGATAGACCAATAGGAGGAAATGCTTGGGATACTTTTGCAGTTAAAGCTAAATCTAAAGAAAAACCTCCCATCCCTGAAGGATTAGATTGGGATTTGTGGTTAGGGCCTGCAAAATATAGAGATTATCATCCAGACTATCATCCATTATCCTGGAGAGCTTGGATAGATTTTGGAACTGGATCCATGGGAGATATGGGATGTCATATTTTAGATCCTGCATTTTATGCATTAGAACTTGGTGCTCCTTCTGAAATTCAAGCAACATCAACTCATTACATACCGGAGATAGAATCACAAACTTATCCTTCAGCTTCAATTATTAGAATGACATTTCCAAAAAGAGGAAATCACCCAGAATTAAAATTAACTTGGTCTGATGGTAGAATTCAGCCCCCTATTCCAGATGAATTTAAAAATGGTGAACAATTTACTTTAAGCGGTGCTATGTTAATTGGAGATAGCGGGAAAATTACACACGGCTCCCATGGCGCTGGCGGTGTAAAAATTATTCCTGAAGAAAAAATGTTAGAATACAATCAACCTAAAGCCTATATACCCAGAGTTAACACTTCTCATGAAAAAGACTGGATAAGAGCGTGTAAAGATGGTAATCCCGCTAGTTCCTCTTTTGATTATGGGGGCCCTTTGACAGAAATGGTTTTACTTGGAATGATTGCTATACGATGTAAAAATCAAAAATTAATATGGGATTCCAAAAATTTTAAATTTAAAAATAATGAAAAAGCTAACAGCTTATTACACAAAGAATATCGAAAAGGCTGGAGCTTATAAAACTATAATTATGAAATATATTTTCTTTTTTTTAGGCCTCTTAATTTCTTACTCACAAACTTCAAAGCCAGAAGATTCCGAAGTATGGGAGCCTGAGCCTATTGTAATTAAGCCAGGAACTATGAATTCTCCTCCTAGCGATGCCATTATACTTTTTGACGGAACAAATCTTATAAATTGGAAAAATTCAAAATCTGGAAATAAAGCGAATTGGAATATCAATGATGACAAATCAATGACAGTTAAACAAGATGGAGGAATTGAAACTATTGAAGAATTTGGTTCTATTCAATTTCATATTGAATGGAAAACTCCAAAAATTGTTAATGGCAATGGTCAAGGTAGAGGAAATAGTGGAGTAATATTTCAAAGAAGGTTTGAAATTCAAGTTTTAGACAGCTATAATAACCGAACCTATTCTAATGGTCAAGCGGCATCAGTTTACAAGCAATATCCTCCTTTGGTTAATGCAAGTAAAGGTCCTAATCAATGGCAAACATATGATATAGTATTTATGGAACCCTCTTACAATAAATCAGGAGAAGAAATAAAGCCAGGGAGTTTTACAGTTTTTCACAATGGTGTTTTAGTTCAAAATAATGTGACATTACTAGGGACTACAGAATACATTGGGACGCCTTTAAAAGGTAGAAATGTAATTTCTAAATACATGAGAACTTATAAAAATTCTAAGGAAGACTTGAAGAAGACTATTATGTTACAAGATCATGGCAACCCAGTCCAATTTAGAAATATTTGGTTAAGAAAGCTCTAAAAATATTTATTAATATAAAATTATAGTTTTCTTATTTTAATATTTCTGAACCATAGTGAGCTTCCGTGATCTTGGAAGCCAATATATCCCGTTTTATATTTTCCATAATCAGGTGCATTTTTCCATTTTCCTGAATTTCTCTTTTCATACCATTCTGTTGACCAAGGCACAAATGAGAGAACCATTTTTCCATTAAGCCAATGTTCAACTTTTTCATTTGTAAAAATAATTTTAGCTGAGTTCCATTCACCTGCTGGATTAAGATTTTTTAATTTAGGATCAGCTGTATGCATAGCATAATCTGCAGATGTTTGTTGCCAGTCCTGTAATTTTGAGGGTTCTTCTGACCCAAACTGCTCATTATATGATTTTAAATCATGTATTTCAGCATAATTTATGTCATCTATCAATTGATATTCAGGCGAGATTTCAGGTGGCCCGCCATAACCTTCTTTAATATGGTAAAAAATACCACTATTTCCACCCACAGGAATTTTCCATTCTACATATAATTCAAAATTCTCAAATTCTTGTTTTCCATAAATTATATCCCTTCCGCCTTTATAATTTTGTTCTAATTCCATCTCAGTGTCAAACATTAACATTCCATCTTTTGCAGTCCAACCAGGTGGCATTTCATTGGAATTATATCCTCTCCAGCCATCTGTTGTGACTCCGTCAAAAATTGAAATCCATTGACTATCACTTCCTGGCTTCGTTTCACAAGAACTAATACAAAATATCAGTATTAAAAAATGTATTAAATATTTCATTTATTGTGTTTTATTTAGTATTTAAATTTATAATATTATATCTAGTTGTTTTGTTGTTTTCCAATTTCCTCTAGTAAAATCAGGAAATTTTTGTGGCGCACCTTCTTCTGAAATTGATTTTCCGCTAAGTGGAGTTACCGCGCTCCAAAAACATCCTTCATACACATTTTGATCTAATGGCAAACCATTTCTTAAACACTCAATTATTCTATATCTCATAATTCCATCCATCCCTCCATGTCCACTGTTTTTTGTCTCTTGATTTAGCCTTTTATACAATGGATGATCATATTTTTCATATAACATTTCTAATTTATCTCCTTGAATCCATGAGTGATGATCTTTAGAAGCTCCTTCAAAACCACCTTCTATTGCTACTCTAGTTGGGAAGCCAGCTAATGTTCCTTTTGTTCCTTGAATAAGATTATGACGAGTATAGGGTCTTGGGCTTGTTTCATCCCATTGAACCATAACTGTCCTGCCTATATTAGTTTTTATTATAGATGTATTTATATCTCCATTTAAATAGTTTAACTTATTCCATTTATGATCCAAAGAATAATTTTTCTTCGCATACAATTCTCTTCCTCTAGCTGGAGAGGAGTAAGAAACAATGCTTTTAAATGAATCGTCCGTCCGTCCTATATTCATATACTGTGCTACAGGGCCAAGGCCATGAGTCGGATATAAATTTCCATTCCCGTTAGCATAATGATGAGTTCTCCAAGAGCCAGTTCCCCTTTCTTCTTGCGACATTTGAAATCTTAACTCATGAATATAAGCTGCTTCAGCATGTAGAAGTTTGCCAATAACTCCTTTTCTACACATGTTTAAATACATCAATTCATCACGACCATAATTCACGTTTTCCATCATCATGCAATGCTTTTGAGTTCTTTCTGATGTATCCACAATTTTCCACATATCCTTCAAGCTAACAGCTATTGGAACTTCGACAAAAGCATGTGCCCCGCTTTCCATGGATTTAATAGCCATTGGAGCATGATTGTTCCAGTTAGTAGATATAAAAACTGCATCCGGTTTTATTTCTTCTAGCATCAATTCCCACTTATTTTCCGCTCCCCAGTATTGCGCTATATTATTATGTCGCTCACCTTTTCCTATTTCACTAGCAACTTTTGAACTTCTTATACAATAATCCTCATATAAGTCACTAATTGCAACTACTTCCACTCCTTCCAGACTAGCTAATGAACGTAAATGACCACTTCCTCTAGCTCCTACTCCAATAAAAGCTACTCTAACTGTATCTAGCTTAGGAGCTGAAAATCCTCCCATATATAGCCCTTTTGAAATAGACTCAATATTATTATCTGTACAACTAGCTAAAGTACTAGCTGCCGTTAAAACAGCCGCAGACATTGTTGTTGTTTTTATAAACTTTCTTCTGTTAAAATTTTTCATATTGACTTATGTAATTCTTAATTTTTTTTAAAAAATATTTTTCTGATAAAAATTGCCAATCAAAATTTATTGTTTGATTAGCAGGATGATTGTGATGATCTTGATCTAAAATATAATTTTCTGGCTTATTTAAAATTCTAGTTTTAGAGTATACTTCTTCAAAATTTATCCTTAGAGAATTAAATTTGTCTTCAAAATTTCTAATCTCATTAAATGCTGTTTTTTCATAATCTATTTCTGCTGAAAGATCTAATTTTTCTAATGTAATTATAATATTTGAAGAAAATTTTACCAATTCATTAACTTGTTTATAGACCTCTAAAGTGTATTTATTTTTTGAATCATTTTCCATTAGCTTATCAATAGTTTCTTCTACTTCTTTACTAATTAAAAGTGAAGCTTTTGCATTTTTAATTTTATTAAAATATTTTTTAGACCACATTCCCTTATTTTCTAAATCAGGCAAATCAATAATAAATGTTTCCAAAGGATTTTCTTCTTTAGATATTGCAGCTCTTCTTACTTTTTCTTCTAATAACATATTAAGCCATAAACTAACAGGTTTTTCAAGTTTATCTATAAATGCAAATTCATTATTTGAAAATTCAGGACCATATGTCCTATGTCTATAAATAGTTTTAAATTCTTCAATAGTTGTTTTATTTCCAGACCATGAATACTGTGAAAAAGCAGCAATTCCTCTTTTATATAATTCAAAGTGCGGAGAATCATCATCCCAAAGAGTTAAAAGCAATCCCTCTAAGTTCTTTTCTATTGAACTAATAGCAAATGACTTAATCTGTGAAATATTGCTTTGATTTTGAGGCATTAATGTCCATCTAGTTTGACCAGCAGTAGCGCCCATAACATTTAGCCCGTTATTCATATACCAATCCATAGCTTTTTGATTCCCATATGTATCTGATTTTTGGTAATTCCACCTCATATAAACTGCATTTTTTGGAAACTTTTCTATAAACTGCATCAAGTTTAATTCATTTTTTTCCCAGATTTCATCTACTTTTTCCATACTTATCTCACTATTAAACATAGGTCTATAAACACCGGCATGTTTTAATGGCATATCATCCCAAAAAATGGGAATTCTATTATGTTTTTCAGCAAATTGACAAACTTTATTTAACCAAATTAAATTCAGTTCTAATTCACTTTTTCCTTCTCTTTTTAATAGATGAACTTCATCACCACCAACATGCAAATATTTTCCGTAAGGGGTAGCTTTAATAGCATCTAAATATAGATCAAATTGTAGGTCATAAGTTTGTGAATTTAATGGATTAAAAGCCCAATCGCTGTCAGGGACATCTCTTAAATGTTTATTTTTTTCATGTTTTAAAATAAAGGAAGCATGGCCTAAACCTTGTACAAGGGGATTGATCATAATGTTTCTTTTATTTGCATATTCACTTATTTCAATCCACCAGTCAATCGAGGGGGCATCTGGGGCACCAATTTCAGGTCTTAATTCATACTTTAATTTATCCTCAAACTCAACAATAATCCCATTAATTTTTTGTTTAGCTAAATGATCTATTAAATTGAAATAATAGGATTTTTTTTCCATATGATGCTTAACATCCAAATGAATGGGGCGAAATTTAAGTAAAGGATAGTCTTTAATGCTAACCATAGGCAGGTTTACATTCTTATCTTTTGAGTCTTCTAATAATTGATCTAAAGTTATAAATGCATAAAATAATCCACCTTCATCTTTTGCAATAATGGATATTTTATTTTTAAAAATATTTAATATATATCCTTCTTCATTTAAATTTAAATTAGATTCAATAGAGTAATCTATAGTAGATTCAATTTGTTTATTATTTTCAATATGATTAGTAAAATCAAATCTTATTGGAAGCTCCGTATTATTATCAGAATGAGCAAATTTTATATTCTCAAAGTTTAGATTTGACAAATCGTTATTATATTCTACCTCTTGAACTGAGGGTAATAATTTAAATCCATCTAAATTTTTAATTTTATTTGAACATCCAATTAAAAAAACAGTTATAAGAAGGGTTACAATTTGTCTCATCTATCTAATTTAACAAAAAAAGCTTCCCTTTTAAGGAAAGCTCTTCATCGGTTCTCTACAAACCACTTATAAACAATCAGTTTATAAGCAACACAACGGTGCAAATATAGTTTTTTGAAATTTAAAAACAACTCCAATTATAATTCAGTATAGTTTTAGTTCATCATTTTCATAAACTAATCGCTGAGTTTACAAATTAAATTATTATTTACTGGTTCGAATTAGGTACAGACCCTGGTTATAATTGTTCTTAGGCATCTATTCTAACCCATTAATGTAAGGAATAATTTCCTCATCAAATAACCCAAATACTGTGGGTTAATAGATCTCTTAGTGTTTAATAATCGAGTTATTAATATTTATATTAGTTTATTGATTAAATTTGTATGACTTTATTTTTAAAACTTAGAATTATGAAAAAAATATTATTTATACTCCTTTTATTTTTTAGTTTAAATTCTTTTTCACAAACTTTTTTTGTCGATAAAACAGACAGTCAGAAGGCTAGGGTTCCTGTAAAAACTGATGTTGAGGAAACAATAAATTACATCATCATTACTAAATTAGCTGAATTGGGAAAAGAAGTAACCAATGATAAAATTGAATCTGATTATATAGTGAAGCCAGTACTAACTAGAAAAAGTGGATATGCTAAATCAGCTAAAGGTTATATTGCTTTTCTAAAGACTGATTCAGGTGAAGAAGTATTGCGATCGAAAACAGAGAAAGGAATGAGGAATTTGTTTCAAGGGATGAAAAATCCTTTTGTATTATGCTTTGATAGAATTATTACAAAACAATTTCCTAGATTATTGCCATTACTAGATTAAAATTTAGAAGAGCCTAATAATGTTAGTATTAAACTGTTTCCAAACCCTATAACAGCTAAAGTATCTTTAAATTCAAACAAGCAATATGATATTGCAGTTTATTGTAGAAGTTATAGAAATATTAATGTCTATTAATAATCAGGCAATATAAAAACTAACAATTTTTTAAATTACATAGAGTAAAATCATGAAATAGTTAGAAAAAGAATATTTAAACGGAACAATTTATTAATACTAATTTGTTTCGTTTTCCATATCTATTATATGAGCAAGGGTCTTAATTAGTCTATGATGATTCTTCACAAATGGGTTTGTTTCATCCCAAACATAACCAGCTAATACGCCACATATTTGTTTTATTATCTCTGGATTCTCAGGTTTGTGAAAGAATAGTTTTTGAAGATTTCCATTATACCATTCCTTAATATATGTTGTAAAAACGTTAACGCCTTTTTTAATATAATCAGAATATTCTACTTCCCAATTAACAATTTCGTTTTGTAATTCTTTTGTAATAAGTTTTGCTGCAAGAAGTGCCGATTCTGTTGCAAAAGTAACACCGGAAGAAAACACGGGATCTAAAAATTCTGAACTGTTTCCTGTTAATACGTAACCTTTACCATAAAGTTGTGTTACAGATTTAGAATAGTTTTTTATTTCAATAGGATTAAACAAAAAATCTACTCTACCAAACCTATCAGAATAATAATCAGAAATTTTCAACATTTTTGTTAATTTTTCAGTAGTATTTCCTGTGAAGGACTCAATAAATTCTATTGAACCAACAAACCCAATACTTGTTATTCCATTAGAAAATGGAATAACCCAAAACCACGTTCGTAAATCTATGACATCAAATGTTATTCGCGTACCTTCCCACCCTTCTGGACGCTTTATGTCTTTTAGATGAGTAAATATTGAAGACTGATTAAGAAGTTCGGATGGTTTTTCTAAATTTAAAAGTCGTGGTAAAACTCTACCGTATCCGCTTGAGTCAATAATATATTTTGAGCCAATGGTTTTAATTGTATCCTCTTTATTTTTAATAGTTGTTATAGAAGTACCATCATTATTAAAAACAACATCTATAACTTCTTGTTCAAAAACAATATCTACCCCTTGTTTAATAAGCTCATTCACTAATACATTATCAAAATCTGCTCGCGGCACTTGCCAAGTCCAGTTCCATCCATCAGTATGTTTGTTGCTAAAATCAAAATTACAGACTTCATTTCCTTTAATAAATCGCACTCCCTCTTTAACTTCAAAGTTTTGTGCTTTTAAACAATCTAATAAACCTACTTCTTCAAAATGATCCATACACCTTGGCAATAAGCTTTCTCCAATAACAAATCTTGGAAATTTAATTTTTTCTACCACTTTTACAACGTAACCTTTCTTTTGTAAATAAGATGCAGAAACACAACCAGATGGTCCTGCTCCAATAATCAATACATCAACATTTTTATTATTCATAATCTTATAGCTTTAGAATCATTTATTATTTTAAATTTGTAATCTACAAATAACTATTTAATGCTTAGAGATTAAAACAAATTTTTAAATTTCACCAATATAAATGTTAAAATTAAAAGGAACTCTAGGCATTGAAGATTTTTATAAAATCATTTTTGAAAACAATCCTATTGAAATAGATAATACTGTTTTTAAAACTATTGAAGATAGTTTTAATTTTTTAAAAACATTTTCGGAAAATAAAACCATCTACGGAGTTAATACGGGCTTTGGCCCAATGGCACAATATAAAATAGCTAATTCAGATCGTATACAATTACAGCACAATTTAATTAGAAGCCATGCTTCTGGCACAGGAAATGTAATTCACCCTAAATACGTTAAAGCAGCTATGTTAGCTCGGTTAAACACGTTATCATTAGGTAATTCAGGAGTTCATCGATCTGTAATAGAATTAATGAGCTCATTAATTAATAAAAATATTATTCCACTAATGTTTGAACATGGAGGTGTTGGTGCTAGTGGTGACTTGGTACAGTTGGCGCATGTAGCACTTGTTTTAATTGGTGAAGGAGAAGTATTTTATAAAAATGAATTAACACCTACTAAAGAAGTATTTAAAAAAGAAAATTTACAATCCATTACTGTCTCTTTACGTGAGGGCTTAGCTTTGATGAATGGGACTTCAGTGATGACAGGTATAGGTATTGTAAACACAATAAATACTAGACGTTTGCTTAATTGGGTAATATTATGTTCATCTGCAATTAATGAAATTGTTCAAGCTTATGATGATCATTTGTCTGAAGCGTTAAATCATACAAAAAAACACAAAGGACAGCGTGAGATAGCTCAACAAATGAGAATGTATTTAAAAGATAGTAAATTAACCCGTAAGCGAGAAGAGGTTTTATACAATAAAAACCCACAGGTTGGTGTTTTTGAAGAAAAAGTTCAAGAATATTATTCGTTAAGATGTGTCCCTCAAATATTAGGACCTGTTTTAGATACATTGAATAGTACTGAAAGCATTTTGATTGAAGAAGTAAATTCTGCAAACGACAATCCTATAGTTGATGTAGTAAAACAACAGGTATACCATGGCGGAAATTTTCATGGTGATTATGTGTCACTTGAAATGGACAAATTAAAGCTAGTAGTTACCAAAATGAGTATGCTTGCGGAGCGACAATTAAACTACCTATTAAATCCAAATCTTAATAATATTCTTCCTGCGTTTGTAAACCTTGGAAAATTAGGGTTAAACTTTGGCATGCAAGGTGTTCAGTTCACAGCAACATCTACAACAGCCGAAAACCAAATGCTATCCAACCCAATGTATGTACATAGTATTCCAAACAATAACGATAATCAAGATATTGTTAGCATGGGAACTAATGCTGCCTTAATTACAAAAAAAGTTATTGAAAATGCCTTTGAAGTAGTTGCTATTGAAATGATAACCATAGTACAAGCTATAGAACATTTAAAAACTCAAGAGAAAGTGTCCTCAAAAACCAAAAAATTGTATGATGCAATAAGACAAATAGTTCCTGTATTTACAGAAGATGTTGTTATGTATCCTTATGTAAATAAGGTTAAAAACTTTATTATGAATCACGAAAATAATATTGTATAATGACTTTTAAAACTACATTTTTTTAAATACCAAATAAATAATAAATTTAAAGTAAACATTAAATTAATGAAGTACGCTTTAATAACTGGTGGTTCAAGAGGAATTGGTAAAGCAATTTGTATTCAACTAGCAAAAGATACTAATTATAGTATTTTAATAAACTATCAAAGTAATAAGCAAGCCGCTTTAGAGACTTTAAAAGAAGTGAAAGAAGCTGGAGGAACGGGAAAATTATTACAATTTGATGTTGCAAATAGTGAAGAAGTAAAATCTATTTTAGATAGTTGGTATGAAAAAAATAAAGATGCTATTATTGAAGTAATAGTTAACAATGCTGGTATAACAAAAGACGGTTTGTTTATGTGGATGAAACCTGAAGATTGGAATAATGTTATAAATATTAGTCTTAATGGGTTCTTTAATGTAACAAATCATTTAATCCAAAAAATGTTAGTTCAAAAATATGGACGCATTATTAATATAGTTTCATTATCAGGCCTTAAAGGAACACCAGGTCAGACTAATTATTCAGCAGCAAAAGGAGCTGTAATAGGGGCTACAAAAGCATTAGCCCAAGAAATAGCGAAACGGAACATTACTGTTAATGCGGTTGCCCCAGGATTTATTAAAACTGATATGACGAGCGAACTTAATGAAAAAGAATTGAAAAAATTAGTGCCTGTAAATCGTTTTGGAAACCCTGAAGAAGTTGCACACCTTGTATCATTTTTAGCTTCAGAAAAAGCGTCATATATAACTGGAGAAGTTGTTAATATTAATGGAGGTATTTACTCTTAAATTAAAGATATAGAAATGAGAAGAGTTGTTATAACAGGTATGGGAATATATTCTTGTATTGGTAAAAATTTAGAGGAAGTAAAAACGTCTCTTTATAACGGAACCTCTGGAATTATTTTCGATGAAAAAAGAAAATCCTTTGGGTATCGTTCTTGTTTAACAGGGATGGTAGAAACTCCTGACCTTAGAAATTTACTTTCTAGAAGAGAACGTATTAGTCTAGGAGATGAAGGTGCGTTTGCCTATATGGCAACTATTGAAGCTTTAAAAAACGCTAAAATCACCCAAGATTTTATAAATGCAAACGAAGTAGGTATTCTTTATGGCAACGATAGTACCGCAAAATCTACTATTGAATCTGTTGATAAAATTAGAGAAAAAAAAGACACTACATTAGTAGGTTCGGGATCTATTTTTAAAGGCATGAATTCTACTATAACAATGAATCTGTCTACTATTTTTAAGCTAACGGGTGTTAATTTTACTATAAGCGCTGCCTGCGCAAGTGGTTCCCATGCTATTGGGATGGCATATCAACTAATAAAAAGTGACCTTCAAGATTGTATTATTTGTGGTGGCGCACAAGAAATAAATGAACTTGCCATGGGGAGCTTTGATGGTTTAGGCGTGTTCTCTGCAAACCAAGATCAGCCAGATAAAGCCTCACGCCCTTTCGATAAAAATCGTGACGGACTCATTCCAAGTGGTGGAGGAGCAACACTTATTGTAGAAAGTTATGAATCTGCCATAAAACGAGGAGCTTCTATTTTAGGAGAAATTATAGGTTATGGTTTTTCATCAAACGGAGAACATATTTCAACCCCAAATGTAGATGGCCCTTCTCGTGCTATGAACAAAGCTATTAAGCAAGCAAATATTCCGAAAAATAGTATTGATTATGTTAATGCACATGCCACTTCAACACCTGTAGGTGATTCTAACGAAGCCAAAGCCATATTTGATGTCTTTGGAGAAAACGGGCCTTATGTAAGTTCTACAAAATCTATGACAGGGCACGAATGTTGGATGGCTGGAGCCAGTGAAGTTATTTATTCTATGTTGATGATGCAAAATTCATTTATAGCACCTAATATTAATTTAGAAAATCCTGATAAAGATGCTGCCAAATTAAATTTAGTAAGCGAAACATTAGATAAAAAAATTAATGTACTTTTATCTAATTCTTTTGGGTTTGGGGGAACAAACTCAGCATTAATAATAAAAAAAATAAAATACTAGAATGAATAAAGAAGATATTATTGATAAAATAAACAATTTCCTTATAGATGAATTTGAAGTTGAGGCAAAAAATGTATTACCAGAAGCTAATTTAAAAGAAACCCTTGAACTTGATAGTTTAGACTTTGTTGATTTAGTAGTATCCATCGAAACAAATTTTGGTGTAAAAGTAATAGGCGAAGATTTTATAAATGTAGTTACACTTCAAGATTTTTACGACCTTATCGAGAATAAATTAAGCTAATCTAATCCCTTTATTATAAAGCATGGCTACTGAATGGGAAGGAAAATCCAGAGGTTCAGTTTTAGGATATAAAATATTTGTTTTTTGTATTAAAAAATTCGGATTATACTCAGCCTATTTTGTGTTATATTTTGTTGCTTTATACTTTTGCTTTTTTGCTAAAAACAGTACACAGTCCATCTATTATTACTTTCGCAAAAGACGATCTTATTCATGGATTAAAAGCATTTTAAATATCTACAAAAGCTATTATGTTTTTGGGCAAACCATTATTGATAAAATCGCAATATCTTCTGGTTTAAGAAATAAATTTACCTACCACTCTGATGGTGTTGAGCTAATAGAAAAAATACTTCAAGAAAAAAAAGGAGGTGTACTTATTAGTGCACATGTTGGGAATTTTGAAATTGCAGAATATTTTTTAAATGAATTAGAAGAAAATGTATCTATTCGTGTACTGACAACAGATACAGAGCATAGTGATATTAAAGACTATATTGAAAGTGTAACAACAAAGTCAAGCATTAAATTTATCATTATAAAAGACGATCTTTCACATATCTTTGAAATAAATGCCGCATTAGCAAGAAATGAAATTATTTGTATGACTGGAGATCGCTATGTTAACGAAACAAAGTCGTTAACTCATACGCTGTTAGGTAAAGAAGCAAAATTTCCTGCTGGCCCCTTTCTATTAGGATCCAGGTTAAAAGTACCCGTGATTTTTGTATATGTTATGAAAGAAACAAGTAAACATTATCATCTTTATGCAAGAACAACTAAAGGAAAACATAGAGATCCTAACGCATTACTAAAATCATATATCGAAAGCTTAGAATGGATGCTGGAAAAATATCCGTTGCAATGGTTTAATTATTTTAATTTTTGGAACGATTTAAAAGATTAGCTAACGCATGAACTTACTTAAAGAAAAAATAACAGACCAAAGTACCATTCTTAAGTTAATACCACAAAGAGCCCCAATAGTGATGGTAGATACTTTGTTATATTTTGATGAAACTAAAGTTGTTTCTGAATTAACTATTTTAGAGAACAATATGTTTGTACAAGATGGTTACCTTACAGAACCTGGTTTAATAGAGAATATGGCACAAACAGTAGCGCTTTATACAGGATATCATTTTTACATTAAAAATATACCTGCTCCTGAAGGCTATATTGGTGCAATAAAAGATGTATATATAAAAAAACTCCCAAAAGTTAATGTACAACTAGAAACTGAAGTAGAAATATTACAAGAAATTATGGGGGTTACCCTAGTAAAAGGTGTAACACGTTTAAATGGAGAGATTATTGCATCTGCTCAAATGAAAACAGTATTAAAAAAGTAAATTCTAAATGAAATTTAAAAAACTTGATATCCATTCAAAAAATACGTTAAAAGTATCTCAAGATATTAGAGTACGCTTTAGTGAAATTGATGCACTAGGTGTTGTCTGGCATGGCTATTATCTTTATTATTTTGAGGATGGCAGAGAAGCTTTTGGCAGAAAATATGGCATATCATACTTAGATGTTAAAGCTCAAGGTTACGTTACTCCAATAATAAAATCAAGTTGTAATCATAAATTACCGCTATGCTATGGTGAAATAGTTACCGTAGAAACAACCTTTATTAATACACCTGCAGCTAAAATAATTTTTAACTACAAAATTATTAATGCTGAAGGAAAAATAGTTTGTACAGGAGAAACCATTCAAGTTTTTGTTGATGATAATAATGATTTATCACTTACTTTTCCTCCCTTTTTTAAAGCTTGGAAAGACAGCAATAAATTAATATAAAAACATAATGAAGAATGTTTTTATCACAGAAAACAACATTATATCTCCTCTAGGGTTTACTAGCGAAACAAATATTTTGCAAATAGCTCAAGAAAAATCAGGGATTACTTTGCACGATAACATGGGTTTCTCTCCATACTATGCTTCAATAATTGATGATGAAATATTCAACGATTCGTTTAACAAAATTGGAGACATTGATGCTTACACAAAGCTAGAGAAAATGATGATTTTGTCTTTACAAGATACTATATCTCAAGCTGATTTTTCAATTACGGATAGAACAGCACTACTCATTGCAACAACAAAAGGAAATATTGATGCATTAGACACAAATACAACTAAATTTACTCCAGAACGTGCTTACTTGCCTGTATTAGGCGAAAAAATCAAAACATTCTTTAACTTTAAAAATGAACCTATTATAATATCAAACGCTTGTGTATCAGGAATTTTATCAATTGCCATTGCAAAGCGTCTTATTCAAAACAATTATTACGACAATGCCTTTATAGTCGGAGGAGATATTGTTTCAAAATTTACTCTATCTGGGTTTCAGTCTTTTCAAGCTATAAGCGAGAAGCCATGTAAACCATTTTCAAAGCACAGAAATGGAATCACCATTGGTGAAGCTGCTGCTTCAGTCGCAATTTCTAATAAGAAACCAAAAACTGAAAGCATACAAGTTATTGGTGATGGTTCTTGCAATGATGCTAATCATATTTCAGGACCTTCTAGAGATGGAGAAGGATTATACAGAAGCATAGTCTCTGCTTTAAATGAAGCTAAAATAACTCCTGAAACTATCGATTATATTTCAGCACACGGCACAGCAACATTATTTAATGACGAAATGGAAGCCATTGCTTTTAATAGAGTAAAGTTAGAATCTGTCCCTTTGAATAGTTTAAAAGGATATTATGGACATACTTTAGGAGCCTCAGGATTACTAGAAGCTATTGTTGGCATACATTCTATGAAAAATAATACGCTTTATACCTCTTTAGGTATTGATGAATTAGGTGTTTCAGTACCGTTAAATATCATTCAAAAGAAAAAGAAAACAGAGATTAACACCTTCTTAAAAACAGCATCTGGTTTTGGTGGTTGCAATACTGCTGTACTTTTTAAAAAATTAAATTAAAAATAGCATGAAAAACAAAAAGATATCCTTATAATTTCATGTAAAAATTTATATAATTCACCCTGGTTAATATGAAAAAAATAATCACAGTTGAGTAAAAAATTATACATACAAAACTATTGTAGCATTAAAGACCATACAATTACTTTAAATGGTAAGGTTATTTATAAGAATAACACAAATGATGTAAAATCTTTTTTTAAAAACATTTATAATAATTTAGAAATAAAACATTCTAAATTTTTCAAAATGGACAATCTCTGTAAATTAACATTTCTTGCTACAGAAGTTCTATTAAAAAATCTAGATTTTCATTTAAAAGACAGAGAAAATTTATCTATTGTACTTTTAAATAATAGCTCCAGTTTAGATACAGACAGAAAACATCAAGAAACTATTAACTCTAAAGAAAGTTATTACCCTAGCCCTGCTATTTTTGTATATACATTGCCAAATATTGCTATTGGAGAAATTAGCATAAGACATCAAATTAAAGGAGAAAATGCCTTTTTTGTTTCTAAAATTTTTAATGAAAAACTTTTAGAACAGTACGCCACAAGTCTAATCAATAATAAAAAAAGCAAACATATTCTTTGTGGTTGGATAGATTTTGATGACAACAAATACCATGCATTTATGTACCTTGTGGCTGAAGAGGGAGATTACAATCACTCACAAGAATTTATTAAAAAAGCATATAACGAAAATTAATGGAAGCATTAAAACAAGAACTAAAAAAAAATATTATAGAACAATTAAATTTAGAAGATTTTAGCGTTGAAGACATTGCAGATGATGATGCATTATTTGGTGACGGAATAGGACTCGATTCTATAGATGCCTTAGAGCTTATAGTCATGTTAGATAAATCTTATGGCATTAAACTTACAGACCCTCAAAAAGGAAAAGCTGTTTTTGCATCTATTAAAGCTCTAGCAGCTTACATTACAGAACACCGAATAAATTAATATGCTTCAAAATCGTGTTGCTATAACAGGAATGGGAATTATGTCTTCTATCGGTAATACAGTAGAAGAAAATCTTCATTCGTTATTACATTACAAAAAAAGCATTGCACCAATAGTTAATATTGAAACACGGCATAAAGGAGATATTAAAGTTGGTGAAATACTACAAACCAATAAACAATTAGCAGATAGCCTTAATTTACCAAAAGATCACAACTATTCTAGAACAGCGCTATTAGGTTGTATTGCTGCAAAACAAGCAGCAATTCAGGCAAATATTAACCATAAACCGTCACAACGTACAGGTTTAATATCTGCAACTAGTATTGGAGGTATGGATATGACCGAAAAACACTTTCAAAATTATAATAACAATTCTGAAAGCAGAAAATTTATTAGCAGTCATCATGCAGGAAATAGCACTGAAAAAATTGCCGAACATTTAGGTATTACAGATTATATTACCACTATAAGTACAGCATGTTCTTCAGCGGCAAACGCTATCATGCTAGGAACTCGATTAATTAAGTCAGGACAATTAGATCGTGTTATTGTTGGAGGAACAGATGGATTAGCAAAATTTACTATCAATGGATTTAAATCCCTTATGATATTATCTAATACAGATTGCAAACCTTTTGATGCAAATAGAACGGGACTTAATTTGGGTGAAGCAGCCGCATATTTAGTATTAGAATCTGATACTATCGTAAAACAAGAAAATAAAGCAGTTTTAGCATATATGGCTGGTTACGGAAACGCAAATGATGCTTTTCATCAAACAGCATCATCTGAGAATGGAGATGGAGCCTTTTTAGCAATGCAAAAAGCTTTAACTGTTGCAAATATTCAACCAGAAGATATTAGTTATATTAATGCACATGGTACAGCGACATCTAATAATGATTTATCTGAAGGAACTGTTATAAAAAGAATCTTTGGAACTTCAATTCCAGATTTTAGTTCAACAAAGGCTTTTACAGGTCATACTTTAGCTGCAGCTGGTGCCATAGAGGCAGTATACTCCATATTAGCACTTCAAAAAAATGTGATATTTCCTAATTTAAATTTTAGCACCACTATTCCAGAATTACAAATGATTCCTGTTACTGAAGTATCAAAAAAAACATTAGAATATGTCTTATCAAATTCATTTGGGTTTGGAGGCAATTGTTCAACACTTATTTTTTCTAAAAGCCAATGAAACCATGTTATATAAATAGTGTGGCTTCAATTTCTGCTCAAGACACTTTTGATTCAGATAGTTTCTTAGAAACAATCATTCCTCTCGAGTCGAAAATAGTTCATGCTATTCAACCCAAATACAAAGAATTTATAAGCCCTATAGCTAGTAGACGTATGTCAACTGGCGTGAAAATGGGTATTGCTACATCAATAATAGCATTGAATGAAGCACAATTAGAAACTCCTGATGCTATAATTACTGGAACAGGAATGGGTTGTATTGAAGATTCTGAAAAATTTTTAAATGCAATTATTGATAATGATGAGCAATACTTAACACCTACATCATTTATTCAATCTACACATAATACAGTAGGAGCTCAAATAGCATTAATACTTAAGTGTAAAGGTTATAATGTAACATACGTTCATGGTGCCATCTCATTTGAATCATCGCTTATTGATGCTCAACTTATGCTACATGAAAATATGGCCAATAACATTTTGGTTGGAGGTGTTGATGAATTAGGCAAACAATTTATTAAAGATATTGTATTTGCTGAAAATTTAGAATCTAAACCAATTACTACAGCATTTAGTGAAGGAGCGAATTTCTTTACTCTATCGTCTTCAAAACAAAAAAGTACTTATTGTGAGTTAAAAGCGATTGAAATAATGAATAAAGCAACTCCAAAATTAATTCAAGAAAAACTACTAGAATTTTTAAAATGTAACGGCTTATTAGCATCAAATATTGACGCCATTTTGTTGGGCAATAATGGAGATAGTTTTGATAATTATTACCATAACCTACAAAACTCTATTTTTAATACAATTCCCCAAATACATTACAAACATCTTAGTGGCGAGTATTTTATTGCCTCTGCATTTGGGTTTTGGGCAGCAGCAAATATTATTAAACAACAAAAAGTACCAAAAGCATTATTACTTAACAAAGCTGAAAAGTCAAACTATAAAAACGTTTTGTTATACAACCAATTTAAAGGGCAACAACATAGTTTTATTCTATTGTCTTCATGCTAACATTTAAAAACATAAATACCATCACGACTATCTTAATCATTATCTTAATCATTATTGATTATTATTTTAATATACCAGCAGTAGCTTACATCATACTTACTTTATTATGGTTAATAATAACGACTATTGGCAGTTTTAATATTACTTGGAATTATCATTTAAAAGCCTATAATTCAAACACAAATATTAAAGAAAAATGTATTGCTATTACTTTTGATGATGGTCCAAATAATAAATTCACCCCTCAAATATTAGAATTACTTAAAACCTATAATGCCAAAGCAACATTTTTTTGCACTGGCAAACAAATTGAACAACATGCTCATATTGTAAAAAATATTGTATGTGATGGCCATACTATAGGAAATCATTCGTATTCACATTCAACTTATTTTGATTTCTATGGAACACAAAAAGTAATAGATGAGATTGAAAAAACAAATAACTTAATTGAAAACCTGATTGGTAAAAAAATGAACTTGTTTAGGCCTCCATATGGGGTTACAAATCCATCAATTTCTAAAGCTATTAAAAGAACTAAACATCATGTTATTGGATGGAATATTAGATCGTTAGATACGGTGAAAAATAACGAACAAAAAATATTAAATAGAATAATAAAAAAAGTTTCTCCTGGTGCAGTTATTTTATTACATGATTCTAAAGAAATTTCCGTTAGTGTTTTGGAACAATTGTTACTATTTTTGCAACAGAAAGGTTATCAATCCATAACCATTAATACCTTATTTAATATTGAAGCTTATGCGTAATATCTTTATTTCACTGTTTTTTTCTATAATAAGTTGTCAATTTTTGTTTTCCCAAGAACCTCTTAATCAAAATGAGATAAAAACGTTTAAAGAAGACGTTATGACGCTTGATAATAATACAAAAACCATTGTTTGTGATTTTATTCAATATAAACATTTAAGCTTTTTAAATAATGACATTGAAACTATGGGAAAATTAGTATTTAAAATTCCAAATTTTGTGAAATGGGAATACACATCTCCTTACCAATATACTGTAGTTTTTAAAGATGATGAACTTTTAATAAATGATGAAGGCGATAAAAGCAACATCAATATTGGGTCTAATAAAATGTTTAAAAGCTTAAATAATATTATCACCAATAGTGTAAAAGGCAATATGTTTGATGATGAAGAATTTGCAATATCTTATTTTAAAACAAAAGAATCTTTCCTTATTAGATTTGTTCCAAAAGAAAAAGGTTTGCTTAAGTTTATCGCATTATTTGAATGGACTTTCAGTAAAAAAACAAAAGATGTCATAGAAGTAAAAATGATTGAACCATCTGATGATTATACTAAAATCATTTTCAAAAATAAAACACGCAATGCAACTGTTAGCAATGAGGTCTTCAATAACTAGTTTACTGTTTCTGTTATTCTTTTCTTCTTGCGGGATATCTACAATTAAAGGTTTATCAGAATACAATTCTACTATAACTGAATTTTCAAATCCCTATTTTTCTGATATCAATACTGATTATATTTATAAAGCAAAAATAAATGCTTATGGCAATTTTTTTGGTGGTATTCTCATTATAAAAAAAATAAAAAACAATAACCATCGTATTGTGTTTATTACAAATTTTGGTAATAAAATTTTTGATTTTGAACTTCTTAATGACGACATTAAAATCCATTACATTATGGAAAATCTTAATCGGAAAATTATAATTAATACACTTAAGAGTGATTTTGAGACCTTAACTCATGAGCATAACAAAGTCTATAAACTATTAAAAAAACAGCAATATTCTATTTATCAATCTAAAGCAAAAAACAGGTACAATTATTATTTTGTGTCTACTTCAACAGAAGAGTTAACAGAAATCATTCATACTACCAAAACAAAGGAAAAAACTATTATTAAGTTTAATGAAATTCAAAATAGAATTGCTAAAACCATTAAAATTCAACATATAAAGTCACCTATTAAAATAGATTTAACTTTTATAAAAAATAACTAAATTAATAATATAATCTTTTTACCATGTAGGATGATTCCTTATTTTTATAGGACACAAATCAATTATGAAAAAACGCATGTTAAATAAAGATTTTTATAAAATACAAACTATTAATCAAGTAGACGATAACACTATACATGTTAGCATTCTACTTAATAAAAATCATGACATTTTTAATGGTCATTTTCCAAATAACCCAATAACTCCAGGAGTATGTATGATTCAAGCTATAAAAGAAATAGCTCAAACCCAAGTCAATAGCCTCTTGTTTATACACAAGATTTCTAATGTGAAATTTACGGCTTTGATAAACCCGAATGTTAATCCTGATTTAATATTAGAACTCTCTTTAATTAATGAAAACAACACCATTAAAGTAAAGAATATTACTAAATTTACTGATGGCACCATTGCTTTAAAATGTAATGGCACTTTTGTTAAAAAATAAATATTGGCCATTATCTTTAAATCAAATTATTGGGAAAATGACGAAAAATACAACAGAACAAAAAATAAACAGCTTGCAATGTTGTGTTATTATACCAACTTTTAATAATCATAAAACTTTACAAAAAGTAATAGAGGGGGTTTTATTATATACTAAAAATATCATTATCGTTAATGATGGCTCTACCGATTCTACTTTTGAAATACTTAAAAAATACTCACAAATACAGCAACTTCATTTGCCTAAAAATAAAGGAAAAGGAAATGCTTTACGCCACGGGTTTAAACATGCCTTTAATTTAGGATATCATTACGCCATTACTATAGATTCTGATGGGCAGCATTTTCCAAAAGACATCCCCATTTTTATAAACGAATTAGAAAAAGCAGAAAACAAAAACTTGATTCTTATTGGAGCAAGAAACATGAACCTAGAAAGTGTTCCAAAAAAAAGCAGTTTTGGAAATAAGTTTTCAAACTTTTGGTTTTGGGCAGAAACAGGTATTAAACTTCAAGATACTCAGTCTGGTTTTAGACTCTATCCTATTCATCATCTTAAAGATTTGAAGTTTTATACTTCTAAATTTGAGTTTGAAATTGAAGTTATTGTAAAAGCGGCATGGCATGGTGTAATAGTTAAAAATATACCTGTTAATATATTATACGATGAAGCCGTGCGAGTGTCTCACTTTAGACCATTTAAAGATTTTACACGTATTACCATATTAAATATCTGGTTAGTAATTCTCACTATTTTATATATAAAACCACGAGACTTATTCAGAAAATTACAAAAAAAAGGTGTTAAACGTTTTATAGTTGAAGATTTTATTGGCAGTAATGATTCTGCAAGAAAAAAAGCGTTGTCTATTGCTCTTGGAGTTTTTATTGGGCTAACTCCTCTTTGGGGATTACATACAATAATTGTTATTTTTTTAGCTGTAGTTTTGAACTTAAATAAAACTATAGCCTTTGTGTTTTCTAATATAAGCCTTCCTTATTTTATACCTTTTATTCTCTTTGCTAGTGTACAAATGGGCAATTATATTTTAGGTCAAAATCTATCTTATAACATATCAGATATTACTGAAAATTTTGAAGTATTAAAACATCTTAAAACCTATATAGTTGGAAGCTTTTCTCTTGCTGCTATAACGTCATTAATCCTAGGGTTATTAAGTTATTTCCTATTTTCATTTTTTCAGAATAAAAAAGGGTCTATAACAAATGCATAGTTTTTTTTATAACATATACCTCTATTTCAATTCAAAAAAACTATTAGGGTTTGGTGTCCTTGGATCTGTGTTTTTAGTATTGCTATTAGTAGCTTCTAGAATACAATTTGAAGAAGATATTACAAAGTTAATACCAAGTAATGATGAAAACTCAAAAGTCCAAAAAGTCTTAAAAAATGTAAATTTTACAGATAAAATTATTGTAAATATTTCACGAGAGTCAAACGGCTCGATTGAAGATTTAACCCAATATGCTTCTCAATTTATTGATAGTATTTCTAAAAACTCAGGAGATTATATAAAGCAAATACAAGGTAAGGTAGACAATGATGACATTTTAAACACGGTAAACTTTATTTATAAAAACCTGCCTTTATTTCTTGATGAAAGTGATTATAATATCATTAAAAACAAAATTCAAAAAGATAGTATTGATGCTATTACTTTAAAAAATTATAAAACTTTAATTTCTCCATCTGGCATTGTTGCTAAAGACATCATTCTTAAAGATCCGTTAGGCATTTCGTTTATGGCCTTAAAAAAATTACAAGAATTAAGCTTTGGAGGAGGTTTTACATTACAAAACGAGTTTTTAGTAAGTAAAGACAAAAAACATATCTTATTGTTTATTACACCTGTTTTAGATGCTAATGAAACTGCAAAAAATACCTTATTTGCAAAAAAATTATATCATACAAATTCTGAACTTAATCGTGTTTTTTCTGGCAAGGTAAAAAGCGAATATTTTGGCGGTACTTTAATTGCTGTCGCCAATGCAGAACAAATAAAGAGGGACATTAACCTTACCATTAGTATTGCTTTAACAGTACTATTACTCATTTTTATAGTCTTCTACAAAAAACTTGCTATTCCTATTATTTTATTTGTACCAACAGTATTTGGAGGTCTTTTAGCAATAGCATTACTCTATTTGTTACGTGAAAAAATATCAGCCATTTCTTTAGGTATTGGGGCTGTTTTACTTGGGGTTACTTTAGATTATTCATTACACATTTTAACACATATAAGAAGCAATAACCATATAAACAAACTGTATAAGGAAATTACCAAGCCTATTTTAATGAGTAGTTTAACAACAGCATTGGCCTTTTTATGTTTGTTTTTTTTAAACTCTCAAGCGTTACAAGATTTAGGAATTTTTGCCGCAGTAAGTGTTTTAGGGGCATCATTCTTTGCTTTGCTTTTTATTCCGCTAGTCTATAAAGACAGTCCTAAAACAATTAAAAAAAATACAGTAATTGACAAAATAGCATCTTATAATCTTCACAAAAATAAATTGGCTATTATTATTATTACAGCACTTTTTATTGGAAGTTTTTTTACCTATAATACAGTTACATTCAATAAAGATTTAACAAAATTAAACTACTTCCCAAAAGATTTAGAAGAATCTCAAATACGCTTAGATAAACTCATTAATAGCACTTCAAAATCAATTTACTTAGCTGCTTACGGTAATTCAGAAGAAGAAGCATTACGTATAAATGATAGTATTTTAATTAAGCTACAGCAACTTAAATCTGAAAATAAAATTATCAATTTTAGTTCGGTTGGAACCTTTGTTCATTCTAACATAAAACAAAAAGAACAGACAGCTAAATGGAATTCTTTTTGGGATGAAAAAACCATTGAAAACACCAGAAATTATATTATTGAAAGCGGTAATACTTTAGGGTTTAAACCCAATACTTTTAATGCTTTTTACAGCCTTTTAAACACCTCTTTTAATCCTTTAAAAAGTAAAGATTTTCAAGCCATAAAAACATTTACTGTTGATGATTATATTACTACAAAGGATAATTTTACAACTATAACAACCTTGGTTAAAGTTAATGAGAAAAGACATATTATGGATGCTTTTAAAAATCAATATCAAACTTTAGTTATTGATAGACAACAAATGAATGAAACTTTTTTAGGCAATTTAAAAAACGATTTTAATAGCTTAATTGGTTATTCTTTAATTGTAGTGCTAATTGTTCTGCTTTTGTTTTATAAGAGTATTTCACTTACTCTAGTTACAAGTATTCCAATATGTATAACATGGCTTTTAACCATTGGATTAATGGGGTTATTCAACTTAGAATTTAACATTTTTAACATTATAATATCAACTTTCATATTTGGATTGGGCATAGATTATAGCATTTTTATTACTAATGGATTGCTACATCAACACAGAACAGGAGAAAACGTATTGTCTACACATAAAACCTCTATTTTATTATCGGTTATTACAACTATTTTGGGTATTGGCGTTTTAATTTTTGCTAAACATCCTGCTTTATATTCAATTTCATTAGTTTGCATCATTGGTATTTTATCTGCTGTTTTTGTTGCATTTACTATTCAACCATTACTATTTAAATTGTTTATTGGAACCCATTCTAAAAGACCAATATCATTAAGACTACTTATTCATTCTATCTTATCATTTACTTATTTTGGATTAGGAGGATTTTTACTTTCGGTATTTAGCGTAACACTTATGAAAGTTATTCCTATTTCTAAAAAAATTAAAATGAAATGGTTTCATAAAATGATTTCAAAATTTATGAAATCTGTGTTATACACTAACCCTTTTTTAATTAAAAAAATCATTAATGATACCCATGAAGATTTTAAAAAACAATCTATTATAATAGCGAATCACACATCTTTTTTAGACATTTTAGCTATAGGCATGCTTCATCCAAAAATTATATTTCTTGTTAATGATTGGGTTTACAACTCGCCTGTTTTTGGAAAGGCAGTACAACTTGCAGGATTTTATAAAGTTTCTAGTGGTATTGAAAATGGATTAGATTATTTAAAGAAAAAAATAGATCAAGGCTATACTTTAATGGCATTTCCTGAAGGGACCAGATCAAAAACAAACAAAATAAAACGATTTCATAAAGGAGCTTTTTATCTTGCTGAGCAATTAAATTTAGATATCATCCCTGTTTTTATTCATGGGAATTCTGAAGTAATTCCAAAAGGAAGTTCTGTAATTAGAGACGGTAATATCACTTTAAAAATTCTAGATAGGATTACTATTGATGACGAACAGTTTGACAAAACGTACTCACAACGTGCCAAACAAATTGGAGTGTATTTTAGAAATGAATTTAAAAAGTTTAGAAAAGAAAAAGAAAGTGCCACATACTTTCATAAAATACTGTTAGATAATTATAGATATAAGGGTGATGCTCTTTACAATTACGTTAAAAATGATATAAACATACACAAAGACACCTATCAACACCTTTTAAATATAATAGGAGAAAAAGATAGCATTGTACACCTATCTGAGGATGCTGGTCAATTAGACTGTTTGCTTGCTTTAAACGCTCAAGACAGAACCATAATTTCTTATCTTAAAGATAAAACAAATAGAACTATACTAGAAAATAGCTATATTACAAACAACAGTAAAATAACCTGCATAGATTCTATTGAAGACACAATAAATTATAAAGCAAACATTCTAATAGTTAACTTAAAAAACATTGATATAGAAAAGCATATTCTTCATTTTATTAAAAGTGATTTAGACCATTTCATTTTATTAAAAGAAAGTAGTAATTTACAAATTACAGCTGCGTATAATTTAGGGTTCAAATCAGGATTTCAAAATAAAGATATTACTATTTTAACAAAACAGTTAAATAAATAATGAAAACACATTACGATGTAGTAATTATAGGAAGTGGTTTAGGAGGTCTAGTATCTGGTAATATATTGGCAAAAGAAGGTTACAGCGTATGTGTTTTAGAAAAAAACAATCAGTACGGAGGCAGTTTACAAACTTTTGTTAGAAAGAAAACTATTTTTGATACGGGTGTACATTATATTGGCGGATTAAGTGAGGGGCAAAATCTTTATCAATATTTTAAATACCTTAATATTATTGACGATTTGAATTTAAAAAAATTAGATGAAGATGGTTTTGATATTGTCACTTTTGATAATGACGACAATGAATATAAATATTCTCAAGGCTATGATAAATTCATCCAAAATTTACTTATTCAATTTCCAGAAGAAGAGATAGCAATTAATGCCTACTGCAAAAAACTTAAAGAAGTTTGTGAAAAATTTCCGTTATATGGATTAAAATTGGGCAAACCTTACTATGAAAACTCTGATATTTTTAGCCTTAAGGCTAAAGATTTTATAAACTCACTTACTAATAACAAAAAATTACAAGCTGTACTTGCGGGCACAAATTTTCTATACGCAGGTGATGGAAAACGCACACCCTTTTATGTACATGCACTAACCGTAAATTCTTACATAGAAAGCGCCTACAGATGTATAAATGGAGGAAGTCAAATCTCAAAAATATTAATCAAGAGACTAAAAGAAAATAAAGGTGATGCATTTATGCATCATGAAGTGGTTAAATTTGGCTTTGAAGACAAAAAAATAAGTTCAGTATTTACAAAAAACGGGAAAGAGATAAAAGGTGATTTGTTCATTTCCAATATAGAACCAAAGCTTACGTTAAAACTCGTTGGCGAAGATAAATTTAGAAAAGCTTACTCTAATAGAATAAACAATATTGAAAGCATCATAGGTGGTTTTAGTTTATACATCATTTTAAAACCCAATTCTTTTAAATATCAAAACAAAAACTATTATCATATAAAAGACCATAACAAAGTTTGGGACGGACTAAATTATACTGAAGAAAGTTGGCCTGAAGGCTATATGGTATCTATGGGTATTAATAATAAAACAGATGAATGGGGACATAGCTTAACCGTTATAACTTATATGAAATATGAAGAAGTAGAGCCTTGGGTAAATACTTTTAATACTGTTGCAAATAAAGATGATAGAGGACAAACTTATGAAAAATTTAAAGCAGAAAAAGTAGAAAAAATAATTGTAGAATTAGAAAAAAAATTCCCTAATATACGTGATTGTATTCAGGAAATTCATACCTCAACGCCATTATCATATAGAGATTACATAGGGTCTAATAGAGGCTCTATTTATGGTTATGTTAAAGATGCAGATAACCCGTTACGCTCATTTATATCACCAAGGACTAAAGTTAAAAACCTATTACTTACCGGGCAAAGTTTAAACATGCATGGAATTTTAGGCGTTACTATTGGAGCTATACTCACATGCTCTGAAATTATAGGCATGGAAAAGCTTTTAAATATGATATTAGAAGCTAATATTGCGGAAGAAGTAGAATAAATAATTGGATGGAGCATATTAAAACAACACCAATTACACGAGTTAAAAGTATTACTAAAGAAGACTTTATTAAGTATTACCATAAACTTCAATGCCCTGTTTTAATTGAATCTTTAATAATAGACTGGTCAGCCTATAAAAACATAACTTAAGAATATGTGGTTTAAAAAAATATTATTTAAAAGAGGATTATCCCTTATTCTACTGGGGTTTTTACTAGCCTCATGTGGTATTTCTAAATCTTTACATGATCTACCAAATGTAAATGCATATAATGATTCTATCCCAGAAAGAATTAAAACTTCTGATACTACTTTTCTCTTAGGGAACAATACGCTAAATAAAAACAAACAAGGTCTATGGGAGCTTTACGTTGAAGGTGACCCGTTGGAAAGGGGGTTAATAACAGGAAGTCTAACGAAAGAATTATTTAATAAACAAGAAGAAATATTCTTATCTAAAGTTAACGATCTTGTCCCATCAAAGACAGAACAAGCCCTGTTACGCAAATTTTTATCATGGTTTAATCGAAAAATGTATTTGCATGTTCCGAAAGAATTTAAGGTTGAGATTTATGGTCTATCAAAATATGCTTCGCCAAACTTTAACAACATTGCAAGTCCTTATTTAAGAGTGCTCTATCTACATGGAGCACATGATATAGGACATGCCTTGAAAGATTTATCTTTGGTAGGTTGTTCATCATTTGCTGCTTGGGGAGAAAAAACTGATGATGGCAGTTTGATTATAGGTAGAAATTTTGATTTTTATGCTGGTGATGATTTTGCCAAAGAAAAAATTATTGCATTTGTAAATCCAACTGAAGGATACAAGTTTATGTCTGTAACTTGGGGAGGCATGATAGGTGTAGTTTCAGGAATGAATGAACATGGTCTTACTGTTACTATTAATGCTGGCAAATCTAAAATTCCTTTAATAGCCAAAACTCCAATTTCCATTTTAAATAGAGAAATATTGCAGTACGCCTCAAATATTGATGAAGCTATAGCTATTGCAAAAAAGAGAAAAGTATTTGTTTCAGAGTCTATATTTATTGGTAGTGCAAAAGATAAAAAAGCAATTATTATCGAAGTTTCTCCAAAGAATTTTGGAATATATAAAGTCTCGAATTCTAATCAGTTAATTTGTTCTAATCATTTTCAAAGCGAAGCGTATTCAAATGATAAAAAAAATATAAAACAAAAAAAGGAAAGCCATTCTCAATATCGTTACTTACGTATGCAAGAGCTTTTGTCTAAACAACAGAAAATTACACCTCAAATCGCAGTAGATATTTTACGAAATAAAGAAGGCTTACAAAACAAAAAGATAGGTTATGGCAACGAAAAAGCACTCAACCAACTGTTAGCACATCATGCCATTGTTTTTAAGCCAGAACAGCGTTTAGTTTGGGTATCTTCAAACCCGTATCAATTAGGAGAATTTGTCGGTTACGATTTAAATGAAATATTTAATAACCCTATAAAAAAATCTCTAGAAAATACAGTGTTAACTATTGAAAAGGATACTTTTCAATTTTCTAGGGCTTATCGAGATTACGAGATTTACAGAGAACTAAGGGATCAATTTAAATCTTCAATTAAAGAAAATGAAACTGTAAGTCCTGCAACAATTTCAAACTTAATTAAATCAAATCCAGATTATTGGGAAGCCTATTACATAGCTGGGACCTATTATTATAAAAAAGGATATTTAACCAAATCTTTAAATAGCTTTGAAAAAGCAAAAACCAAAGAAATTACAACAGTCCCAGACAAAAGGAATATTGACTTATATATTAAAAAATTAAAAAGGAAGTTAAATTTATGATTCCAAATATAGAAAAAGCCTCAAAAGCAGAAATAAAGGCATTTCAAGAAGGTCAGCTAAAACTTCTTTTATCTTATTTGAACAAACATTCTGTTTTCTATAAACGTATGTTTAAAAAACATAACATTGATATTAATAACATCATTACACTTGAAGATTTAACTAAAATCCCAACAACATCAAAAGACGATTTACAACAATACAATGATGATTTTATTTGTGTGCCTAAAAAAGAAATCATTGATTATACAACAACTTCTGGTACATTAGTAGAGCCTATAACAATAATTTTAACTGAAAATGATTTAAATGTACTAGCTTATAATGAAGCTATTTCATTTGCATGTGCTGGTATAAATAAAAATGACATTGTTCAATTATCAACTACTATAGACAAACAATTTATGGCAGGTCTAGCCTACTTTTTGGGAGCTAGAAAAATTGGATGTGGTATAATTAGGACTGGGGCTGGTTCACCAGAATTACAATGGAATAGTATATTAAAATATAGCCCAACTTATTTAATTACTGTTCCATCTTTTCTTTTGAAATTAATTGAATATGCTAATAAAAACAATATTGATTTAAATAATTGCAGTATTAAAAATGCAATATGTATTGGAGAATCCATAAGAAATGAAAAATTTTCAGAGAATGAATTGTCAAAAAAAATTAAAAGTAATTGGAATATTAAATTGTTTTCAACATATGCCTCTACAGAAATGAGAGCTGCATTTACCGAATGTGAACATAATAAGGGTGGTCATCATCATCCAGAATTATTAATAATTGAAGTGCTTGATGATGATGATAATCCTGTAAAAAATGGATGTCCTGGGGAATTAACAATAACAACTATTGCAGTAGAGGGAATGCCTCTCCTAAGATTTAAAACTGGTGATATTATAAAAACACATTCAACAAAATGCAAATGTGGTAGAAATACATTTAGATTAAGTCCAGTAATTGGAAGAAAAAATCATATGATAAAATTAAAAGGCACATCAATATATCCTGATATGATTTATAACGTATTAAATAAATTTGATGAAATTCATGACTATATATTAGAACTAAATAGTATTGTAGGATCCGATCAAATAATAATAAAAATATTGCCAGACAATCCCTCCAAAAAATTAAGTGATAAAATCATCTTATCTCTAAAAGCTAATATAAAAGTCTCTCCTATAATTAAATTTATTGACAATGAAAAGTTAAAGAAATTACAATTTCCCAAATTAAGTAGAAAAAAAAGAAAATTAATTGACAATAGGAATAAGAAAATTATTCTAGACTATGAATATAAGGAATGATTTCTTGCTCAAACAGTCCAAATACTGATCCTTTTTTTACATTAAATTTTGCTCCTGACCAAAAATTATTCCACGCTTCAGTTCTAAAACGCTTTATAATTTTATCATCCTTTGTAGTAATATAACTAGCTATTTTATATACTCCTGACCAGGTAGCATCTAAATGTAGGATTATATCAGCTTCATTAACATCTTCAACTGTTTTCCAATAATTCCAAAGAATAATTTTCTCTTTAGAATATTTTATTACACCCTTATTTTCAGAAGATATGAAAACCTTGTTCCCTCTCCTTAGTAGGCTATCTAAATCTTGTGCTTGATTATTTATTGAGATAAAAAAGATTGATAATGAAAAGAATATAATTTTATTTTTCATGATAAATGCTGTTTAATATAAAAATACTGATTTTAAAAACTAAAACCAAAAGTACCCGTAACGTTAAAGTTTCTAGAATTGTGGTTTTCTAGATAATTTCCTCTAAAGTTAAAATCTATTCTTAAAATTTTAAAAATGTTAGAAATACCAAATGAGTATTCCCAATATATTTTATTATTTGGGGCAATTAGTAATAATTCTGAAGGAGTAGACAGTTGCTTATTTTTATCTGAAATTTCACCCCAAACTCCTCTAACTCCAATAATTTCTCTTAAATTAAATTTTCTTAAAAATGGAATTCTTGAGAAGACTCTTCCATTAAAATCATGTTCAAGGTGTAATGCTGCATAAGTATCTGTTATAAACTCATAATAATTAAGATTATGAAAAGTTCCAAATAGAGAATATGCTGTTTGATTCCCTGGGATTATATGCAATAACCCTATAGGCACTGTCCCTATGGTTTTACCAAAGTCAAAACTACTTTTTAATCTACCAATGCTACCTATATACCAAGGTTTTATATATGAAAATTGTATTTTATCATAATTAAAATCGCTATTTAATATCCCACTTAATCCTTTAGTATATTTAAAGATAATAGTACTATAGTCATCACTAACAAGATATCTATCAATGCCATTTCCAGTAACTTTCTTTCCAGGGGTATATAAAAAAACGGTTTGAATAGAGAACTGATTAATTTCATTACTTACTCCAGTTGAGGTTAATGAATCATAATATGAAAAATATGATTGATTATTAATCGGTGAATTATATTGACTTATTCTGTTTTTTAATTTAATTCTAAAATTAATAACAGGTTCAATTTCAAAATCCAGTGAAGTTGATCGAACATTAGTCAATAAAATATTAATTCCTGTAGTTATAATAGATGATGAGGCTATCCCAGAATTTAAAATATCATAATCTAGGGCATTTAAACTCATTCCTAATTGACTTATATCATTTTTATGGGAAGTAGAAATAATAAATCGTTTATTTTGATCAATTAAAAAGCTAGTAGAAAACCCATATTTAATTCTTTTATCACGTTCACCATATGCCAAATAACCTTTTAATCTCCATAAATCATTTTGATCAAAAAAAGTTCTTCCTCCAAATTTAAACCTATTGCCCTCAACCTCATTATAACCATAAATATTATATATAGGACCAATATCAATATTCCATTTATCAATCTCAATATATCCTGAGCCTAAAATACTTGCTATATCATAAAATCTATTAAATTTTTTTATTGTTTTTAATGTATCTATTAATTTATAAATTCCCCTCTGATTATCATTTAAAGATTCTAATCTTCTTTCTTTCCAAAAAACATTATCTTTTTTAAATATTTCAGGACTATATTTAATTTTTGATTCCTGATAAAAATGATTTGATTTTGATTCGTTAAAAATATATTTATCAAATATTGTAGTTCTCTTTGCATAAATTCCTTTTTCATCATGTTTTTTTGAATAACTAATATCTGCCAATAAATAGTCCTTATTAATTAAATAAAGTCCATCTAAATATTCTTTGTATTCTTGTTCAATATAAATTTGTTTTAACCAATTAATATTAGCACTCTTTGTTGCTTCTAAATTTATTTTTTTAACAGCATATGTAGTATCAGTTATCCAAAAATCACCTTTAAATGTTAATTCATTCTTTCTACGTGGATAATAAATAATATTGTATGACCTTCTATTGTCTATGTATGTACTGTCAGAAAGCACATAATTATATGAATTTATACCTGGTTTTGAAATAGGGCTTATAAAACTCTTATCAAATAGTTTAATATAGTTGTCATAAATATTATAGTTAATTTTTATATCTTCAGTAAAAGCTATAATACGCTGATTAGAATTAAATCCTGAAGTTTTTGATCCTAGCATTACTTCTTTATATAAATTAGTATTGTTATTACCATATATTTCTGATATAGATTCGTTTATAAAAAAAGGAAGGTAATTTACACCAGTATATTTGGAAGTATCTATATCCTTAAAAATAAATTCGAGATTTTTGAATGTTTTCCTCTTCATGAAGGAACTATCAATATTATTTAATTGAAATTCAATTTTTTCATATTTATCATATTTGTATTGATTGACCTTCAAAATATTATTTTTATTATTTTTCTCAATTACTTTTAGTAACAAATCTATTGCTGGATTATTTTTTTTTGATTGTTTGCCACCATAAACTGTAATCTTATCTAAACTCTCACTTTTCTCCTGTAAAACAATGGTTAATTTGTAGTTGATTTTTTTATCAAGCAGAACTTCTTTAGCTTTAAAACCTAAATAATTTATTACTAATTTTTTGTGAGTTATATTAGATTCCAGATAAAAGCTTCCATCCTCATTACTAATAGTTCCCTTATAAGAATTTGAAAAAGAAATACTCGCATAAGATACAGGCTTATTATTTTCATCAACAATTATTCCACTAACCTTTGATTGCGAATAAATAACACTCACTAAAAAGAAAAATTTTATACATAATGAAAATTTCATAACTTGTAGAATTGTTACTTTTATTTATGTAAAAATACATTAGTAAAATGAAAAAATATATATTAATATTTCTTATCTCAATAATATCAGTTAATTTATTAAGTTCTCAGAACTTAAAAGATATATTGTTTAATAAATCTTATGGATTAGATTTTGTTGGATTGGATTTTTCCTCAGCTAAGTTTATTGGACCTGCTGATGAATATGCAGAAACAAGCAGATTAAAAAATGAATTTATACCTAGTTGGAATAATCTATTTTATGCACAGCCTGAAAAATTTGATTTAGGAAAATTTATGCATAAAGAAAATGTTAATAATAATGCTGAATATATTCAAGAAATAAATTCAAATATTAACGCAGAAGAGATGTATTCATTTAAACCATATAAGAGATTTTCTCCAGATCAGTTACAAGAAATAGTAAATAAATATGATTTTGAGTATGAAAATGAAGTAGGATTAGCATTGATTGTTAATTCTTTTGATAAGCCTTCTAAAATGGCTGTAATAAATGTTGTTTGGTTTAATACTAAAACATTAAAAGTTATAAAATCCATAAGACGTAATACAGAACCCAAAGGATTTGGATTTAGAAATTATTGGGCTGGTTCTATTTTTTATACTATAAAAGATCTTGAGGATGAATTACTAACAATCGCCAAGAAAGAGCTAGAAAAAAAAGAATATAGGTCCTGGGCAAAATGGAAGAAAAAATGAATTAAAACAGAGGTTCCCCAAAAAATGGAACTATTTTTTAATTATCCAAATAAAACTTTAATTTCTTATTGTTTAGTAGCCCTATAAAAAGATTTACGTCCTCCAATCACAGGGATCTTTAACGAAGTGGAATTAATGTCCACAGTTAGTATTGTACCCGGTTTAGGATGTAATGTAAATTCAGGATCGCTTGAAAAGATCATCAATCCTATTTGCTGACCTTTTTTTATAATTTGATCATCGGGTTGTAAATCAAAACTCATCGTATAAAATTTACCAGGGATTAAATTTGTACTCTCCGTCAATGATTTATAATTTTGAATATCTGCCCAACCTCGTGTTATTATATTGTCAGTTATTTTGGCTTTCTGATCAGAATTCCAAGGGAGTGAAACTAGCCAAACTGATAAATTTGCAGCTTTTTTACTACTAGCTACTTTAATGGTTAGAGTTGATAATCCAGACAAATGAATGTCTTCTTTAAGAACAGGACTAAGATATAGAAGTCTATTTTCTGAGGTTTTAGCTTTAGCTAGAGAAGCTCCGTCATAAGAATAATCATCTGTTAGTATTTCTAGTGTTTTTATTTTGTTTTTCTTGAGAAATAAACCTCCTGTTCCTGGTGCTCCAGGATGAAGAGATAAAGTTACTAACGAGGCATCTGGATTTGGATATGCTTGGTAGGGGGTTGGTTTTTGTCGGGAATTATATTCTCTAACTATCCAGGCTTTAGGGTCTTTTTCTACGCCATTTTCTATCCCAAATAAGTAGCGAGTAAACCATCTATTCATCATTTTTAGTGGTGGTGGACCGCCATGTCCATCTTGATGATAATATATTTGTGTTGGAATTCCCATTTCTATTGCTTTTTTAGAGATACGATAACTATGTTCTGGCATAACATTCCAATCATTAAATCCATGAGCCATTAACAATGCTGCTTTCATAGGTTTCATTTGATTTAGATAATCTCTACCCTCCCAAAAATCGTTGTAGTCTCCTGTTATTCTATCCATTCCATTAATCATTTCAGTATCTCTTATCACCCTATTATTTCGAACCCTATTTTCTTCTTTTCCACTGTGAATGAAATCATATAAAACATCTATATCTTCACCCAAATAACCTTCAGGTGATCGAACCAAACCATTAGATCTATAATAATGATAATATGATGTATTCGGTGCAATAGGAATGATAGCCTCTAATCCTTCCACTCCAGTTGTAGCTGCTGCTAATGGTAAGGTGCCATTATAAGAAGTCCCTGTCATTCCTACTTTTCCAGTAGACCAGTAAGCAACTACTTCTTTAGTCCCTTCTCTAGAAGTGTACCCCCTTGCTCTTCCGTTTAACCAATCTATTACAGCCTTTGGGGCCAGCGATTCATTTATTCCTCCCACAGTAGGAGCACCATCTGATAAACCTGTGCCCGGAGATGATGAGTGAACAACTACAAAACCTCTGGGAACCCAAGTTCTTATTTGTGAATTTGATATGATTGGACGTTTGCCTTTTCTAATTACCTCTACATGTTTTCTAGGTTTAGGCTGCTGACCTAACTCATGTTTTACATCCCAAAATAAGCCTGTTGCAAGTCCAGCAGTACCAGCATAATATGGGCTAGATTCATAAACTACTGGAAGTTTTAATCCATCTTCTGTTTGAGCAGGTCGAGTAACGTCAACATGCATTCGATCCATTTTTCCATCATCATCAGAGTCAAAAGATGTTTCAACCCAAAGATCATGACGTATCCACTTAGTTTCATCTTTAAATGATCCCACTACTTGAGCTTCACCATTTATAAAAAATGGAACAGACTTTTCTTGTGCATTTATAGCGATGAATATAAAAAGAGTTATTAGGTGAATTAATTTTTTCATAAGAGATATTTATTTAGATAATAAAAAACAGGTTCTTAAAAGTACAAAACCATTTGGATATGAAGCCTATTGAAAAATAGTGAATTTTATAAAAAATAACCTCTTGAAAATCAAGAGGTTACATTTTTAACATCGGTTGCGGTCTGGACGGGACTCGAACCCGCGACCCCCTGCGTGACAGGCAGGTATTCTAACCAGCTGAACTACCAGACCGTAATTAGCGAGTGCAAATATACACTCCATTTTTAATTCCGCAAACAAATTAGGGAATAGAGTTTAAAACTATAACAAAGCGTCTAAACTTTCTGTATATATATTTTTTGGAGATACACCAACTTGTCTATTTACTAGTTCTCCTTTATCAAAAACTAAAACAGTTGGAATATTTCTAACTCCAAATTTAGCTGCAAATTCTTGATTAGAATCAACATCTAACTTTCCAACAACCGCTTTTCCGTCGTAATCTTTACTAACTTCTTCTATAATAGGGCCTAACATTCTACATGGACCACACCACTCTGCCCAAAAATCAACCATTACAGGTTTTGTAGATTTTAATACCAATTCCTCAAAGTTTGCATCTGTTATTTCTAATGCCATGATTTTTTGTTTTATATCTTATAATCAAATGATATACCAAATAATTTTTAGTGACAAATTGACATTCATTTTATATATAAAATTTAATTTAATTTAAAATGTATATTATTTTCTTCTATCGATGAAATTAAGTCCTCATTTATTGATATTTTATGATTCTCACTAGGCATAGTTAATTTTATTTTTTCATTATTTTCAAAAAAAGAAATTTCAAGCTTTTGCTTTCCTTTATGTTTTTTAAAAATCTTTTTTAACTCATCTACTTTATTATCATCAAAATCATTTATATCCAATTGTAATGTCAATTTTTCAGCATTTTTAGCTAGTGTATCCTGTAATTGCTGAAATGATAAAAAATTAATTCTTGGATCTCCAGTTTTTCCCGTCTCCCTGTCACGCCATCCTTCTTTAACCAATAGACTCAAGTGAATAAAGTTATTTTCAAATAAAAAATGTTTAAATTTTAAATATTCTTCTCCAAATATTCTAAAATCATATGAATCTTTATAATCTTCTAAAGTAAATCTGGCCCATCCTTTGCCATTTTTAGAAATTCTATGTTCGACTTCTCCTACAATTCCACCTAATCTTAATTTTTTGTTAACCAATTGGCCTAAACTTTTTAAAACTTCTAATGAAGCATTACAAAAATGTTCCATTGGTAATCTAAAATCATCTAATGGGTGTCCAGAAATATAAATTCCCACTACCTCTTTTTCTTGTTTTAATTGATTAAGAGTTGTCCAATGGGTACAATCTGGTATTTGAGGTTCATTTAATTGAACTTCAGAAGAGTTTTCAAACAAACTTACTTGAGCTGAATTTTTATTTTCTTGAAATTTAGAACCAAATTTCAATGCTTTTTCAATAAAAGTAATTCCGTCACCATTATCATGTAAATATTGAGCTCTATGAACACCCTTAAAAGAATCAAAACCTCCAGCATAAACCAAACTATCAAATGCTTTTTTATTAGCAGCTCTTAAATCAATATTCTTAGTTAGATCAAAAATTGAATTGTATTTTTTTTCTTGTCTTCCTTCAATAATTGAATTCACTGCTCCAGATCCAACTCCTTTTACTGCTCCCATTCCAAATCTTATTGCATTATTATCATTTACTGTAAACTTGTAATACGACTCGTTAACGTCTGGACCCAAAACACTAATAGACATTCTTTTACATTCTTCCATAAAAAAGCTGACCTGTTTTATATCATTCATATTATTTGATAAAACTGCAGCCATATATTCTGCGGGATAGTGCGATTTCAAATATGCAGTTTGATATGCAATTAAAGCATAACAAGTTGAATGTGATTTATTAAAGGCATAGGACGCAAAAGCCTCCCAATCCTTCCATATTTTTTCAAGAATTTCTCGTGAATAGCCATTAGATTCACCTCCATCTAAAAATTTTGGTTTTAGCTTACTTAAAAGATCAAAAATCTTTTTTCCCATAGCTTTTCTTAACAAATCTGCATCACCTTTTGAAAAATTAGCTAATTTTTGAGAGAGCTTCATTACCTGCTCTTGGTAGACTGTTATTCCATATGTTTCTTTTAGAAATTCTTCCATAACTGGAATATCATAACTAATATCCTCTTTCCCATTTTTTCTATTTACAAAAGATGGAATATATTCTAATGGGCCTGGACGATACAATGCATTCATCGCAATTAAGTCTTCAAAAATTGTTGGTTTTAAATCCCTTAAATATTTTTGCATTCCAGCACTTTCGTACTGAAAAATTCCAACAGTATCTCCTTTTTGAAACAGTTCATAGGTTTTTAAATCATCTAATGGAATTGTGTCAATATCTAACTCTACATTATGTTTATACTTTATTAACTTAACAGTATCTTTTATTAAAGTCAAGGTCTTAAGGCCTAAAAAATCCATTTTTAAAAGCCCTGCACTTTCAACAACCGCATTATCATACTGTGTTACGAATAAATCAGAATCTTTAGCTGTTGCAATTGGAACAAAATTTGTAATGTCATCTGGTGTAATTATTATTCCACAAGCATGTGTTCCAACATTTCTAAGACTTCCTTCTAAAACTCTTGCTTGATTTATTGTTTCAGCTTGTAAATCACTACCGCTTGATAATGATTTTAATTCCATAATATTAGTAAATTCTTCTGACCTTAAATCATAACTTAATTGTTTTTCATCCCTCTCAAAAATATCCTTTAATTTTAAATTTGGAATCAATTTAGCTAACCTATCTGCATCTCCAAGCGATAAATCAAGAACTCTAGCTGTGTCTCTAATTGAAGATTTGGCAGCCATTTTTCCATATGTTATTATTTGAGCTACCTGATTTGAACCATATTTGTCAATGACATATTGAATAACTTTATTGCGACCCTCATCATCAAAATCAATATCAATATCTGGCATACTAACCCTGTCTGGATTTAAAAATCTTTCAAAAAGTAAATCATATTTAATAGGATCTATTTTTGTTATTCCTAAGCAATAAGCTACAACAGATCCAGCCGCTGATCCTCTACCAGGGCCAACAGAAACGCCCATTTCACCCGCAGCTTTAATTAAATCTTGAACAATTAGAAAATACCCAGGGTATCCTGAATTTTTAATAACATTTAACTCAAATAGAATTCTTTCATTTAATTCAGAATCAATTTCTGAATAACGTTTTTGAGCGCCTTTAAATGCTAAATGTTTTAAATATTCATTTTCAACATCTACTTTATCGGAATCAAATTTATTTTTATAAATGTCTGGAATTGTGAATTTAGGCAGTAAAACATCCCTTGCTAAATCATATTCTTCAATTTTATCAATAATATTTAAAATATTTTGAATTGAATCAGGTATATCTTTAAACAAATATTTCATTTCATTCGAAGATTTGAAATAATACTCCTGATTTGGTAATCCAAATCTAAATCCTCTTCCTCTTCCTATAGGAGTTGATTGTTTCTCTCCATCTTTAACACATAATAAGATATCATGAGCATTTGCATCCTCTTTATTAACATAAAAAGTATTATTGGTAGGTATCAATGGAATAGAATATTTATGAGCCAATTTTAACAAAACTTCGTTAACTCTATCTTCATCTTCCTGACCATGTCTCATTATTTCTAAATAATAGTCTTCTTTAAAAGATTCTTTCCACCATAACAATGCTTCTTCAGCTTGGGTTTCTCCAATATTTAATATTTTACTCGCAACTTCCCCATACATATTTCCTGATAAAACAATAAGATCTTCCTTATATTTTTCAACAATTCCTTTATCAATTCTAGGAACATAATAAAATCCTTTTGTGTATCCCAAAGAGCACATTTTAGATAAATTTTGATAACCATTTTTATTTTTAGCTAGAAAAACTGTTTGATAACCGTCATCTCTATTAGATTTGTCCAAATGATTAGAACAAATGTTTAATTCACATCCAATTATTGGTTTAATTTTAATTGAATCTTCATCATCAGACATTATACTATTATGACTTTTTATGGCTTTTATAAAATGGAAACAACCCATCATATTAGCTCTATCTGTTATGGCTAGTGCTGGCATTTTATTATGAGCCGTCTTATTAACTAAATTTATAATTCTTGATGTGGATTGTAAAACGGAAAATTGTGTGTTATTATGTAAATGAGCGAATGGAACTGATTTTAATTCTTCTGGGATATCTTTAATAATGGTTCTTTCAAACTTGTTTTCTTTAGAAAGTTTCTTTTTAATTTTTTCAGACTCCTTTTTTAAATTTAGATGCTTAATCCCAGCTAATGGAACAGGAAAATCATTTTCAGATTTGAGACTTTCAATTAAATCTAGATATCCCTTAAAAACTGTTTGATCAAATATGCCTTTTCTAACTAATTCAAAAAAAACTCTTGCAGTTGCTTCAACGTCCGCTGAAGCATTATGAGCTTCATTAAAGCTTTCTTCAAATAAAAAAGAATATATCTCAATTAAAGTTGGGAATTTAAATTTGCCACCTCGACCACCTGGAAGTTGACATACTTTAGCTGTTAATTCGCTACAAGTATCTAAAACATCTTTTTTTGAAAGATCTATACTAGAACCTAATCTGAATAATTCAGCTCCAATAATATTAATGTCAAACTTTACGTTATGACCAACTAAAAACCCTGCTTTATTATAATCTTCAATAAATAATTTTAATACTACATCAATTTCAATTCCTGTTTTATTAGCTAAATCAGTTGAAATACCATGTATTTTTTCAGCTTCGAAAGGAATATTAAAATTTACAGGGCGAACTAAATAGCTATGATTTGATATTAAATCTCCTTTTGAATCATGCAATTGCCAAGCCAATTGAACACATCTAGGCCAATTATCCGAATCTGACAAAGGAGCCTTCCATTTTTTTGGGAGACCAGTAGTTTCAGTATCAAAAACTAAAAACATTTTTTAATTAAAAAATTAGAAATTAAATTTAACTATCTTTTTTATTAGATATTCAAAGAATCCGTCTAAGTTATCAACTCAATTAGAATAAAATAATTTTCATTTGTTAGTTTAGAAAAATAATTTACATTTGCACCTCATTAATAACCGGGGTTTAGTACCTCACAATTTAATTTGATATGGCAGTAAAAATAAGACTTCAAAGACACGGTAAAAAAGGAAAACCATTTTATTGGATAGTAGCAGCTGATGCAAGAGCAAAAAGAGATGGACGTTACTTAGAAAAATTAGGGACCTATAATCCAAATACAAATCCAGCCTCTATAACTCTTGATGTTGATCAATCAGTTAAATGGATACAATTTGGGGCCCAACCAACAAATACAGCTAGAACTATTTTATCTAATGAAGGAGTCCTACTTAAAAATCATTTAGTCAATGGACTTAAGAAAGGTGCTTTAACTGAAGAGCAAGTTGAAGAAAAATATCAAGAATGGATAACTGAGAAGTCCTCAAGTCTTGAAAATAAAAAATCTAAATTAGAAAAAGAAGAAATTGCTGAAAAGAAAAAAGCACTAGAATTAGAAAAAGAAGCTAGCAGCAAAAGAAAAGTAAAAGCTGAAGAGGCTTTAGCTGCTGAAGAAGTTGCTGCTGAAGAAGCACCTGCTGCTGAAGAAGTTGCTGCTGAAGAAGCACCTGCTGCTGAAGAAGTTGCTGCTGAAGAAGTGCCTGCTGAAGAAGCACCTGCTGCTGAAGAAGCGCCTGCTGCTGAAGAAGTGCCTGCTGCTGAAGAAGTTGCTGCTGAAGAAGTTGCTGCTGAAGAAGTTGCTGCTGAAGAAGCGCCTGCTGCTGAAGAAGTTGCTGCTGAAGAAGCGCCTGCTGCTGAAGAAGCGCCTGCTGAAGAAGTTGCTGCTGAAGAAGCGCCTGCTGCTGAAGAAGTGCCTGCTGAAGAAGCACCTGCTGCTGAAGAAGCGCCTGCTGAAGAAGCACCTGCTGCTGAAGAAGCGCCTGCTGAAGAAGCGCCTGCTGAAGAAAAAAAATAACATTCTACTTAATTACGATGAAAAAACAAGATTGTTATTATCTTGGAAAAATCGTATCAAAATTTAGTTTCAAAGGAGAGATCCTATTAAAATTAGATGTTGATGAAATTAACTCGTTAAATTTTAAGAATCTTTTTATTGAAATAGACAACATGCTTGTTCCTTATTCAATAGATAAAATTTCTTTACATAAATCTAGTTTACTGCGAATTAAATTTGATAATATTGATTCTGAAGAAAAAGCAAACAAACTTATTAAAAAAGAATGCTTCATGTCTTTAAAAGATTTACCTAAACTTGAAGGAAAAAAATTCTATTACCATGAAATAATTGGATTTAGAGTTCTTGATGAAAAATTAGGGCATATTGGAAAAGTTATTCAAACAAATCATCAAACTTCTCAGCCCGTTTTAATAATTAATAATAATGGTAGAGAAATCATGGTTCCTCTAGTAGATGAATTTTTAATCGAATTAAAAAGAAAAGAAAAAATAATAACTTTTAATTTACCTGATGGATTAATAGATTTATATTTAGAATAGAAAAAATATGAGTGATAATAATATTAGAATTAATAAATTTTTGAGTCAAGCGGGATTTTGTTCAAGACGTGAAGCTGATCAATATATTATTGATGGCAGAGTAACCATTAATGGAACTATCGCAGTAATAGGTTCTAAAATTAATTTAGATGATGATATTTCAGTTGACGGAGAAAGAATTTCAAAAAAACATATCAAGAAGTTATATCTGATGTTGAATAAACCTAAAGGAATTGTTTGCACTACTGACTCTGGAGTAGAAAAAAGTAATATTATAGATTTCATAAATCATCCTCAAAGAATATTTCCAATTGGAAGACTGGATAAAACCAGTGAAGGTTTAATATTTTTAACTAATGACGGAGATATTGTCAATAAGATATTAAGAGCCAAAAATAAACATGAAAAAGAATATCACGTAACAGTTAACAAGCCTATTAATAGTGAATTTATTAAAAAAATGAGCAGTGGAGTGCCCATTCTTAATACAGTAACTAGAAGATGTAAGGTCAAATATGTAAAAGAATATGAATTTAAAATAATCTTAACTCAAGGTCTAAATAGACAAATAAGAAGAATGTGTGAGCATTTAGGATATAGGGTTAAAAAATTAAAAAGAATTAGAATCATGAATATTGAGTTAGATATTTCAATTGGGGAATGGCGATATTTCACAACTGAAGAGCTTTCAGATTTAAAAAGTCTACTCTCCAATTCCTCAACTAATTATGCATAATAAAAAAAAGATAATTGCAATATTTATATTACAAGTATTTTTTTGTTATTCACAAAACTCCAATAAAGATAATATCCAATTAAAAGAAGTTGTTGTATCAATAACTAAAATAAAAGACAGTCTAAAAAATTCTCCATTTTCAATTTCATCAATAAATTATTCTAAATTTCAATCGACTGCTCAACAATTTTATTTAAGTGAATATATAGAACGAATTCCTGGTCTTTTTATTTCAAATGACAATAATTTCGCTCAAGATTCAAGAGTTTCAATTCGAGGTTTTGGATCACGTGCTAATTTTGGTATTAGAGGAATTAAATTAATTGTTGATGGAGTCCCTGAAACAACCCCTGACGGACAAAGTCAGCTAGATAATTTAAACTTAGAAATAATTAAAAAAATAGAAATTATCAGAGGAACAAGTTCTTCATTATACGGAAATTCTTCAGCTGGGGTCATAAGAATTGAATCCATTTCCGATTTTGATAAGAGTTTTTCAAAAATTGGATATTCATTAGGGTCAAATAATCAAACTAAAAAACAAGTTTTATTTGGTATTAAGAATAAACAAACATACTATACTTTTTTATTGAGTGAAACAAAAAGTGATGGATACAGAGACTTCGGAAATTTCAAAAATTTAAACTTTAACCTAAAAGTTAAAAAAAATATTTCCAAAGACACTTGGTTAGGTTTTAATTTCAATTTAGTAAACAGCCCATATGCTAATGATCCTGGTGGTTTAACAATTCAGGAAGTCGAACAAAACAGAAAACAAGCTAGAGAACGAAATGTTTTATATAAAACCAAAGAAGATATAAATCATTATAAGATAAGCTCAAGCTACAACAAGAAATTAAATGAAAAATTGTCTTTTTCAACCTATGCTTTTATTTCTAAAAGAAATTTTAATGGTAAAATACCTGTAAAAAAAGGGGGAGTAATAGATTTGAAAAGAAATTATTGGGGGGTGGGAGGAAATCTACTTTTAGAATCCAAACTTAAAACTCAAATAGGATTTGATATTGGCAATCAAAATGATTTAAGAAAAAGATACAATAATGAATTAGGAATTATTGGAGATCAAGTTTTAGATCAACATGAAAAGTTCTCAAATCTTGGGGTTTATCTAGTTAATAACTATGATCTAAATCAATTTACATTTAGTTCAGGTTTAAGATATGACACAAACAAAGTTAGTTTAGAAGATTTATATTTATCTGATGGTAATTCTTCAGACATCATAAAATTAAATTCCTTTAATCCAAGTTTTGGTATCAACTATAAAATAAAAAAAAATAGTAGACTATTCGCTAATATAAGCACGGGATTTGAAACACCAACATTGAATGAATTTAGTTCTTCTCCAATAGGCAGTGGATTCAATAAAAAACTTAAATCTCAAAAAACCATAAGTTTTGAATTTGGGTTTTCACTGTTCAATTCTTTCAAGAAATCAAACATAGATATAGTTTATTTTAATTCATTAACAAAAAACGAAGTTTTATCTTATGAAGATGAAAATTTTCCTAATCAAAAGTTCTATAATAATGCTGGAAAATCAAAAAGAAATGGATTTGAAATTTCAGGGTATTTTAACATAAATAAATTTATAAATATCAACGTATCTTATTCAACTGGAAAATATATATTTAAAGAATTTGTCGATAACGGCAGTAACTTTTCTGGAAATAATATTCCTGGAATCCCTAATGACATTTTAACACTTAGCCTGGAATATAAAACTAAGAATGAATTATTATTAAACCTAAACTTTAAATCAATAGGTGACATATATGCAAATAATTCTAACACTGTTCTTATTAATAATTCCAATACTTTAAATATTAAAATAGGAAAAGAATTTCAGTTAAGTAAAACAAGTATATACCCCTTCTTTATTATTAATAATATTTTTGAAAACAACTATTATGATAATATTAGAATAAATGCATTTGGCGGAAGGTATTATGAGCCTGCACCAAAAAGAACTATTTTTGGAGGAATTAAGTTTACATTATAGTTAGCCACAAGCTGTAAAACTATAAATGGAAGAAATTTAGAAAGTATGAAACCATTAATCGTCCTCTTATTAAGTTTTTCAATTTCTTTGGAGGAATAAAAATTACTTTTTAATGATTAAAAAGAAAAAAGTTGTAATTGTTGGGGGAGGAATTAATGGGTTAGTAGCTGCAAACTACCTTTCAAAAGATGGATTTTCTGTTTCCATTATTGAAAGGAACCCAATTGTTGGTGGGGCGTGCACTTTTAGAACAAAAAAAATTGGAGACCAAACCATTGACTTTGCTTATGGGGCTACCGTTTTTGGTATGATGCCAGATTTCATTTTTCAGGAAACAGGTTTATCTAATAATGTAGAAATCTTTGCTCCTAAGCATCCTAAGCTTGTTTATTTTCCAGATTCTAATACTAGTACAAGAATATATCAAAACTATAAAAAACTTGATCAGGAAATAAAAAACAAATGGGGTGAAAGGGGGGACTTAGAAAGTTATAGAAATGATGAAGATAAAATAGTAGATTTTATTAGACAAGGATTCAGATATGGAGAAACCCCCTCAATTGAAAAAGCAAATACTGTTTTGGGAAAAACTCTAACTAATTTATGGATAAATGGAAGTGCTAAAAATCTTTTAGATCATTATTTTACATCTGATAAAACTAAAATATATATGGGAATGACTAGAATTGAAAGTGGATCCTCCTCAATGCATAATAAAGGTACTGCTTTTACTATTCCTCTTATGGATTCAGGATCTGTTTTTAATGGTTATTGGGGATATGTTAAAGGAGGTATCTGGCAAATTACCGAAGAAATCACTAAAATAAATCAAAGCCAAGGGGTAATGTTTTATATGTCTTCCAATATACATTCTATTGACAGTAAAAGAATGAAAGTTACGTTTGAAAAAGAAAAAAAGGATTATGAAATAGATTATGATTATATGATTTTTGCAACAGATCCTATTACTCCATCGAAACTTCTCAATAATTTTAAATTAGAACAAGAATTAGAAAATAAAGACTATTTGGGAACTAGTGGAAAAATTACTGCTTTCTTTAAAAAACCAGTAAAATGGAAGGAATACTCACCATATAAGAATTCTGATTCTGCATTTCGTTTTGTTTTTTCAAATCAAACTTTAAATGAATTTGAAAGCTCCAGTCAAAGAGTAGTTAACAGTTCAGATGATTATGCTCCTAGCTACGTTCAAATTTATGCTGAAGGAGCTGCACAAAGGGTTCTTAAAAACCATGAACCTTTTGATAAGCTAATATTTTTTATAAAAAACATTAAATACAATAAAACAGCTGATCAGTTGCCTTTTATTAAGGAAGAAGTAATGAATTTAATTTTTAAATACATAAAAAATCCAGAGGATTGTGTGTCAACTGAATTTTTATGTCCTAAAGATTTAAATGAAATATTTTATTTTCCAAAAGGAAATATTGATCACATGGCACTTAATGAAAATCAAAATTATAGCCAAAGACATTTTTCTAAAAATGTAAATAAAAGTTTTTACTTGTATGCAGACTATGACAATATTTATTATTGTGGAGCAGGTGCGTATCCATGTGGAAGTGTTGCTGGAACGGCAGGTTATATGTGTGCTAAACAATTAAAAAGGTCAATTAATCAATAATATTTGTTATTTAAATTATTAAATTAGAGCAACTTCTAAACTAATTTAATATGTTCAATAAATTTTTTCACTTATCAACAATCATTATTTCTTTTTTCCTTTTAAGTTCTTGTGAGGTTAAAAATACTGATCCAGTAAAAATTATTAAAATTTCAACTGACCATGGAGAATTTAATGTGTGGACTAAACGTATTGGTAACAATCCAACTAAAAAAGTTCTATTATTACATGGTGGCCCTGGAGCAAATCATCAATATTTTAAAATATTTGATTCTTATTTTCCTAATGAAGATATAGAATATTATTACTATGATCAACTTGGGTCAACATTAAGTGATAATCCTCAAATTGAAGATTTATGGACCATAGAACATTATGTTGAAGAAGTAGAACAAGTCCGAAAGGCTTTAGGAATGAATAAAGATAATTTCATATTACTTGGTCATTCTTGGGGTGGTATTTTAGGAATTGAATATTCATTCAAATATCAAGAAAATCTAAAAGCATTAATAGTTTCTAATATGGTTCCATCAGTTCCTGATTATAATGATTATGCTAAAAATGTCTTAGCTCTTCAACTTGATCCAGAAGTCCTAAAAGAAATCCGATCATACGAAACTGTGGAAGATTATACCAATGAAACTTATCTTAAGTTAATTCATGATAATTATTATCCTGAACATGTTTTAAGAATGCCTGCCGAAGATTGGCCAGAAGATGTGTCCAATGCATTTGCAGAACTTAATTTCCCCATATACTTAAAAATGCAAGGCCCATCTGAATTTGGAATAGTTGGTAATGCTAGCTTAAAAGATTGGGATGTAACTGGTGCATTAAATAAATTAGAAATTCCTTTTCTTTCTATTGGGGCAGAACACGATACAATGGATCCAAAACAAATGAAATGGATGGCAAACGAAGTGCAAAATGGTTCATATCTACATTGCCCAAATGGAAGTCATATGGCAATGTGGGATGACACGGAAAATTATTTTAATGGATTAATACATTTTATAAATAATTTATAAAAAACTTTTTCTTTCTATGAGGGATTATAAACATGTTATTCTATTTGTTTCTTTGCTGTTTTTGTTAAACTCTTGTAAAAAAAATATTGAACCTCCTAATGTTTTTTTAATAACCCTAGATGGAGTTAGATGGCAAGAAGTCTTTTATGGAATTGATACTGTATTAGTAAATAATCCTAAATTAACTAGCGAAAAAAATTTTTTATTAGAGAATTTTGATGATTCAAATTCTGAATCTAAAAGAAAAAAGCTAATGCCATTTTTTTGGAATGAAATTTTTGAAAACGGAAAGCTATATGGAGATTTAAATCAAAACTCTTATTTCTCTATAACTAACAACAAAATTTTTTCATATCCAGGATATAATGAGATTTTGACTGGATCTGCCGACTCTTTAATAAATAGCAATAGTAAGATTTATAATAAAAATGTAACTGTCTTAGAGAAACTTAATAATTATAGCTTATACAAAAATAGAGTTGCTGCTTTTTGTAGCTGGGATGTTTTTCCTTTTATAATAAATGATAAAAGAAGTGGAGTCCCTGTTAATGCTGGCTACATGCCAGCTACTTCTCCAAACTTGTCAGAAATCGAAAAGTTTATTAATTCTAATCAAAGAAGAGCTCCTGTGATATGGGAAAGTGTAAGACTAGATGTTTTTACTCATAATTTAGCTCTTGAATATGTTAAAAAAGAAAAACCAAAAGTACTATATCTTGCCTATGGAGAAACAGATGATTTTGCCCATATGGGTGATTATGATCAGTATATAAAAGCATTACATAATAATGATAAAATGATTAGTGAGTTATGGTCATTTATTCAATCACATAAATTTTACAAAGACAATACTTTTTTGATTATAACTACTGATCACGGAAGAGGAATTGAAGAAAAATGGTCTGGGCATGGAAATTCTAAATCAACATGGGCTGCTATACTTGGGCCAAATTTAAACGAAAAAGGCATTATTAAAGACTCTCAAAATTTTACAAATCAAATAGCTCCAACAATTGAAAAAATAACTGGAATTTCCACCAATAATCATAACAGCATAAAACTATAATATCATGAAAAAAATTATCCTATTTATAAGCTTAATATTTATCAGTTTTAATTCTTACAGCCAAAAAGATCCTCAGCAGATGGGTAGGGAAATTGCTAAATATTTATTTGATAATGGATTTGACAGGGATGAACTTAGAGAAACTGTAGAGCTTGTCAGAAATATGTCAAAAGAAATCTTTGAAAAAAAGAAACTATCCAAAAAAACAAAGAAAAAGATTAAAAGTCATTCATTTTCCGATGAACAAGTTGAGATATTAAAATCTTTATCTCAAAAAATGTCAAAAATCATTGGTTCAGACCAAAAAAAGAAAGAGATGGGAAATGATAAATCAGAGAATTTTAATCAGAGAAAAAATTTAAGTTCAAAAAATAATGGTCGAAATTTCTCAGGAGGACAAAGACAAGGCCCCCCAAGTAATAGACAAGGAACTCCAAGATCGGAAGCAGGAAATCCTGTTTTTGAAAAGCTTATGCAATACATTAGAGAACAAGGCGTAAGTAGAGAAAATATCAGAGATGTCATGAGCTCTGTTCGACAAATAAGCCAAAAATATAAGTCTGCTGTTGATAGATCTAATTTTAAACCTTCTGATGATACACTAAAAAGCTTATCAGATGCTGGATTATCAAATGAATCAATTTCAATCATAGTAGAAATAATTAAGATTCTATAGGCGGGGAGAAATTACAAAAAGAAAAAGGAGATGAACCTTCGAACATCTCCTTTTTGGTACTCGAGGCGGGACTTGAACCCGCACGAACATTACTGTTCATTGGATTTTAAGTCCAACGTGTCTACCAATTCCACCACTCGAGCTTAACTTTTCTTAGAGCGAAAGACGGGATTTGAACCCGCGACCTCCACCTTGGCAAGGTGATGCTCTACCCCTGAGCTACTTTCGCAAATTGGTTTGCAAATGTAAAACAAAAAATTAAAAAAAAATAAATTAAATTCCCTTAAATAAACAGTAATAATTAAGAATTTAAAATTCTTTTAATTTCATTTAATTTAATAAGGGCTTCAACTGGGGTTAATTCATCAATATCTAAAGACAAAATATCTTCTTTTAACTCTTCCAACTTAGGATTATCTAGATTAAAAAAACTTAATTGAAGATCTAGGTCTTCGTTTGTTTTATTGTTTTTATTAAACTGGTGAGATTTTTCTAATTTATTTAATATTTTTTTTGCTGAAGAAATAAGCTGTTTAGGCATACCTGCCATTCTAGCTACATGAATTCCAAAGCTATGGGCACTCCCGCCTTCAACTAATTTTCTTAGAAAAATAACATTATCTCCCGTTTCTTTTACTGATACATTTGCATTATTAATTCTTTCAAATGTATCTGCCATCATATTAAGTTCGTGATAATGAGTAGCAAATAAAGTTTTAGGTTTAAAAGGATGATCATGTAAAAATTCTGTAATAGCCCAAGCTATGGAAATGCCATCATAAGTACTAGTCCCTCTTCCAATTTCATCCAATAAAATCAAACTTTTACTAGAAATATTGTTAACGATAGATGCGGCTTCATTCATTTCAACCATAAAAGTCGACTCTCCAATAGAAATATTATCACTAGCACCAACTCTAGTGAAAATTTTGTCTACTATTCCCATTTCTACATGTTTTGCTGGAACAAAACTTCCTATTTGAGCCAATAACACAATTAATGCAGTTTGCCTAAGAATAGCCGATTTACCAGACATATTTGGCCCCGTTATTATTAAAATTTGATCTTTAATATTGTTTAATAAAATATCATTTGGAATGTATGGGTTTTCGAGTGTTAATTGAGATTCTATTACCGGGTGTCTCCCTTCAATTATTTTTAAATCATTTGAATTATTAATTGATGGCATTGAATAATTCATTTTTAATGCTAAATCAGCAAAACCGCACAAACAATCTACAATTGCTATCCAATTTGAATTTGTCTTAATTAAAGGAATAAAAGGAATAACCATTTGGATTAGTTCATCAAATATTTGATTTTCTAGTTTTAGAATACTTTCTTCTGCACTCAAAATTTTAGATTCATATTCCTTCAATTCTTCTGTTATATATCTTTCGGCATTTACTAGAGTTTGCTTTCTAATCCATTGTTCAGGAACCTTATCTTTATGGATATTTCTAACTTCTAAGTAATATCCAAACACATTATTAAAACTAATTTTCAAAGAACTTATTCCTGTTAATTCTTTTTCTTTTTCTAGAATTTCGTCTAAATGAGTTTTTCCAGATTTTGACAAATTTCTTAATTCATCAAGATCACTATTAAAACCGCTTTTTATTACACTTCCTTTAGAAATACTTACTGGAGCATCTTCGTCTAATCTTCTGTCCAATAAACTAATTAGAGAATCACAATCATCTAATGAATTTTCGATTTTTTGAATAAATTTATTTGACTTTGATTTAAGTATTTTTTTAATTGGACTGATACTATTTAAAGTAAATTTAAGTTGAACTAATTCTCTTGGTGAAATTTTAGAAGTAGCTACTTTTGCCATTATTCTTTCTAAATCACTAAATGATTTTAACTTAAATGTTATTTCATTTAAACAATCATTTGATTTAACAAAAAAATCAACCACTCCATGTCTGAATTCTAATTCTTTAATATTTATAGTTGGATGAATAATCCATCTTTTAAGCATTCTTCCACCCATCGGAGTAGATGTATAATCTATAATATCTAATAAAGAAACTCCGTCTCTTGAATTACTATTTAATAATTCTAAATTAGACATGGTAAAATGATCCATCCACACATGATGCTTGTCAATAATCAAATGAACATTTGTAATATGAGACAGTTTAGAATGTTGAGTCTCTTCTAAATAATGAAGTATCGAACCACATGATATAATTCCTAAATTATCTTCTTTAATTCCGAAACCTTTAAGACTAGTGACTTTAAATTGATTTTTTATCTTTTCTAATGCAAAATCTTTATTGTAAACCCAATCATCTAAATAAAAAATAGAATTATAACTTCCAAAAATTAAATTGAATTCCTTTTTAATTTTCTTAGGGATTAAGAGTTCCTTAGGGTCAAAACTTTGAATTAAATTCTTAATATAGTCTAACTCTCCATCTGAAATTAATAGTTCCCCAGTTGAAATGTCTAAAAAAGAAATACCATACTTATTTTTAATGTTAAATATTGAGGCAAGAAAATTATTTGATTTTTTTTCCAAAATACCATCATTTAAAGCTACACCAGGTGTTACAAGTTCAGTAACTCCTCTTTTGACAATAGACTTGGTTGTTTTAGGATCTTCTAATTGATCACAAATAGCTACTCTTTCACCTGCTTTGACAAGTTTATGCAAATAGGTATTAAGTGAATGATGTGGAAACCCTGCTAGCTTAGTTTCGCTATTGCTCCCAGCTCCTCTTTTAGTTAATACAATTCCTAATATTTTAGATGTTTTAACAGCATCTTTATGAAAAGTCTCATAAAAATCTCCTACTCTAAACAGTAATAATGCATCAGGATATTTTTCCTTGATTTTATTATACTGCCTCATTAACGGAGTCACTTTTTTTATTTCTTTTTTCAATTTATAGTTGATTAAAAGCTAATTTACTATTATTTAGAAATTTAATCTATTACTTTGTGAAATCTTAATTATACGTATTCAAATCTAAATGAGAAAATTAAAAAATAGCGAACTCGAACGAATTGAAATAGATGAATTTAAAAAAATTTCTAAAACACCATTAATAATAATTTTAGATGATATTAGAAGCTTGAACAACATTGGATCTGTTTTTAGAACTTCAGATGCATTTTTAATAGAAAAAATTTATTTATGTGGAATTACAGCATGTCCCCCAAATAAAGACATCCATAAAACAGCTTTAGGATCTACAGAAAGCGTAGATTGGGAATATTCAAAAAATATTGAAGAACTTATAGTAAATCTTAAAAAAGAAAATATTTTTATATGGAGCATTGAACAAGCTGATAAGTCTAAAAAACTTAGAGATTTAACCATTCCTAGTAATAGCAAACACGCTTTGATTTTTGGAAATGAAGTAAAAGGGGTTTCGCAAAATGCTATTAATTTGTCAGATGATGTGATTGAAGTCCCTCAATATGGAACTAAACATTCTTTAAACGTATCTATTTGTTCTGGAATATTAATTTGGGAATTCTTTAAGGCTCTATCTTAATTTTTGTTTAATTCTAAATAATAATTTTAGATAATCTTCATCTTTTTCAATAAAGTCTAAGTCTGAAACATCAACAAACACTACATTTAATTCAGGTCTGTTATTTAAATATTTTAAATAAGCATTACCTATTTTATCTAAGTAATCTTTATTAATATCTTTTTCATAATTCCTTCCTCTCTTATTAATATTTATAAGTAATTTGTCTGTTGTTTGTAATAGATATATAACCAAATTAGATTTTAATAAGTCCTTAGTCATAGAATAAAAAATGTTTCTAAATAAATTAAAATCAATTTCTGACAAAGTAACTCCAGCAAAAATTAATGATTTAAATATATCATAATCGAAAACTACTCCTGATTTAAATAAATCCATTTGATTTTTATAATCATTTAACTGCCTACATCTATCTATTAGAAAAGTAAGTTCTAAGTTTAAAGCATATCTATTTGGATCTTGATAAAATTTATCTAAAAATGGATTTTCTTTAAAGCCTTCTAATATTAAATTCTTATTTAAATCTTTTGAAAGTTTTTTTGATAAAGTTGTTTTACCAATTCCTATATTACCTTCAATTACGATATTGTTGAACAATTCCATCGTATTTAAAATTGGCATTTTTAAAACATAATCTAGCTGATGAATTGAATTTAAATCTTTTAAATCATCTTTTAATTCCGCTATAGTAATTTTTAATATTGGATGAATTTTGCTTCTAGCTATATCTAATAGTGGAAGAATTACAAATGCCCTTTCTTGAAGATGGGGATGGGGAATCTTAAGCTCTAAAGAATTTATTATTTTATTTTCATAAAATAATATATCTATATCTATTGTTCTTGATTTATATTTTTTGGTATTGTTTCTTAATCTTCCTCCTTCTTTTTCAATTATCAATATTCTATTTAAAACTTCTAAAGGATTTAGTTTTGTACTAATAGCTATGCAACAATTATAAAAATCATCTCCAATAAAACCTAAAGCTGGAGTTTGGTATACTTTTGAAATTGAGATAACATCTCCAATTTTTTGATCAATTAGATTTAAAGCAGTTTGTATATTTTTTTTTCTATCACCTAAATTACTTCCAATTGATAGTAAAACTTTATTCGTCTTCATTAAGCCAAATTAAAAAAAAGAATTTATAATATCTTATCTTTATTAATGTACTATTTTTAAATAATTAGAAATAAAAATGTCTGAATCAAAAAAAATTTTAGCTAATAAAATATATTTATACCTGTCCGCTTTATTTATAACTTCCTTAGTAGTTTCAAATCTAATTTTTCAAAAATTTTTTTACTGGTACCCTTTTAATTTATCTATAGGTGGAATTCAATTGTTTGAGCTTTCTGTAGGAATTCTTCCTTATCCAATAACATTTTTAGTGACAGACTTAATTTCAGAAATTTATGGCCAAAAAAAAGCTAACCAAGTTGTAATAGCTGGTATTTTCGCTTCATTTTTTTCATTATTAATTATTTTTATATCTAACAGTGTCCCTGCATTAACTTCTTCACCAATTGATAATGAAACTTTTTCCAAGGTCTTTTCTTTATCAGGACTGGCTGTATTAGCTTCTATGTTAGCATACTTATTTGCACAGTTTATTGATATTAAAATTTATCACTTTTGGAAAAACTTAACAAAAGGAAAAATGTTATGGCTAAGAAATAATTTTTCAACTTTTAGCTCTCAAATTATTGATACAACAACTGTAATATCTTTACTATGTTTATTTAATGTGCTAAAATGGGAAAGTTTTTGGGGTCTTGTAATATCAGGGATTATTTTTAAAATAATTATTGCTCTTTTAGACACCCCTCTTTTATATCTATTCGTTCATTTATTTAGGAGAAAATTTAATTTAAAAATTGGAGAAGAAATTACACTTTAATCTAATTCAATACTCACAACAATTCCTTCATTAGATCTTACATTAAAAACAGTATCGTCACTAAAAATTAGATATTGACCTTTAATACCCACTAATTCGCCAGAAAAACTATTCTCTTTAATAATATTTAAACTTTTAGGCTTTATAGGATGTTTTTGAACAGGGTAACTTATGTTAAATGTTTTAAAGGATTGATCGTTGCAAAAACTTAAAACTTCATTTGGAAGTGATTTTAATGAATTTATTCTTTCGCTTTCCAAGTCTATTTGAGTATTATTTACCTTAAGCATTTCTCTCCAATTAGTTTTGTCAGAGTAATGTTTTTTTAGTTCAACTTCACTAATCCCAGCCAAATAACGATTTGGTAATTCTGCTATTTGTATAGCTTTAATAGCTCCTTGATCAATCCATCTATATGGAACTTGAGTTTTTCTTGTTACACCAACTTTTATTTCACTAGAAAAAGCTAAATAAACAATATGCGGTTTTAATTGAACTGATTTTTCATATTCTAAATCTCTTTCTTCTATATTTAAATGAGCTTTACTTAACTCTGGTTTCATTACCCATTGAGCAGTACTAGGTATTTCAAAAAAGCATTTCTTGCAATATCCCTGTCGGTAAATCTCTATATTAGATTGGCAGTTTAAACATTCGTAACCTTTAAATTTTAAAATTATTTTTTTTCCAATTAATTGATTCATGTGAATAAAATCATTCTTGAAATCAAGAAAATAATCAACTTGTTCATTATTTTCTACTTTCATTTTAATCAAAACATCTTGGAACATATTAAAAAAAATAAATTATTTTTATTCAAATAAATATACTATAAAAATGCCTTTTTCTTTTCTAAATACTGTAATGACTTGGTTTCTAAAAAAAAGAATTCACCAAATTGAGTTGTTTATGAAATATCCTTTAGAAGTTCAAGACGAAGTTTTAACAACATTAATAAATAGTGCAAAAAATACAGAATTTGGACATAAACATGATTTTAAATCAATTAAAAATTATGAAACATTTTCAAATCGAGTGCCTTTAAGCAATTATGAAGATTTTTTTAAATTAATTGAACGATCCATAAAGGGAGAGCAAAATATTTTTTGGCACAATCCAATAAAATGGTATGCTCAATCAAGTGGTACTACTAACTCAGTTAGTAAATTCATTCCTGTGAGTAATGAATGTCTTGAAGATTGTCATTTTAAAGCAGGTAAAGATGTTCTATGTCTTTATATTAATAATAATGTTAACTCTAATTTATTTTCCGGAAAATCACTAAGACTTGGAGGAAGTAAAAAACTATATGAAAATAACAATAATTATTTTGGAGATTTGTCAGCTATTTTAATTGATAATTTGCCAATTTGGGCAGAGATGATTAGTACTCCAAACAATGAAATTTCACTTATGGATAAGTGGGATGAAAAAATTGAAGCAATAATAAAAAATACTTTAAATGAAGATGTAACGAGTTTAGCAGGTGTCCCATCCTGGATGTTAAACCTATTAAATAATGTATTACTTAAAAGTAATAAAACAAATATTGATCAGATTTGGGAAAATCTTGAAGTATATTTCCATGGAGGGGTTAATTTCAATCCTTATCGTAATGAGTTTAAAAAAATACTGAATAAAGATGTTAAATTTTATGAGACGTATAATGCTTCTGAAGGGTTTTTTGCAATTCAAGATAGTAATGATTCTAATGAACTTTTACTTATGCTTGACTATGGTATTTATTATGAATTTATTGAAGCCAAAAATTATGGCAAACTAAATCAAAAAATAATAAATCTTTCACAAGTCAGAAAAAAAATAAACTATGTGATTATAATATCTACCAATTCTGGTCTTTGGAGATATGTAATAGGTGATACAATTAGATTTACTTCTGTATTTCCTTTTAGAATCCAAATAACAGGACGTATTAAAAACTTTATAAATGCATTTGGAGAAGAACTAATAATTGAAAATGCTGAGAAAGCCCTAGAACAAACGCTAATATCTCATAAATCATCTATTGTGGATTATACTGCTGCTCCATTTTTTATGGATAATGGAAACTCAGGACATCATGAATGGTTAATAGAATTTAATGACCCTCCAAAAGATTTAATACAATTTACAACTGATTTAGATGATAATCTTAAAAAAACAAATTCAGATTACAAATCAAAAAGATTTAAAAATATTACAATGTCCGAACTTGAAATTAAAGTAGCCAAAAAAAAATTATTTTATACTTGGCTTAAAAACAAAAAGAAATTAGGCGGACAAAACAAGGTGCCTAGACTTTGTAACAACAGAGGATTAATTGAAGAATTATTAAAATTAAATTAAGAAGCGGCCTTCAAAATATTCAAACTTGAATCAGATAATTTATTTAAAATATAATTTTGGTCAATAGTTAATTTTTTTCTTTTTGAACTTGGCAATTCAAACATGGCATCATTTAAAACTATTTCACATATTGATCTTAAACCTCTTGCTCCTAGCTTATATTCTAAAGCTTTTTCTACTATATAATTAAGTCCTTCATCTGTAAATGAAATTTTAATATCATCCATTTCAAAAAGCTTTTCAAATTGTTTAATTATAGCATTTTTTGGTTCAGTCAATATTGATCTCAGCGCTTTCTTATCAAGATTGTTCATATATGACAGGACTGGTAATCTACCTAAAATTTCAGGTATAAGGCCAAAGTCTTTAAGATCTTTAGGGGATATATAGGTTAGTAAATTATCATAATTTGTATTTTTATCTGTAGGATTTTTATATCCTACAACTTGCATATTTAACCTCTTTGAAATAATTCTTTCTATTCCATCAAAAGCACCTCCTGCTATAAACAATATGTTTTGAGTATCCAATTCTATGAATTTTTGATCAGGATGCTTTCTTCCCCCTTTCGGAGGAACATTAACTATAGCTCCTTCTAATAGCTTCAATAGTGCTTGCTGCACACCTTCACCTGAAACATCTCTTGTAATTGATGGATTATCACTTTTTCTAGCTATTTTATCAATCTCATCAATAAAAACTATACCTCTCTCTGCTTTATCTTGATCATAATCTGACGCTTGTAAAAGTCTTGTTAATATTGTTTCTACATCCTCCCCAACATATCCTGCTTCAGTAAGAACTGTCGCATCAACAATTGCTAATGGAACATCAAGCATTTTAGCTATGGTTTTTGCTAACAAGGTTTTCCCAGTACCAGTCTGACCAACAATAAGAATATTGCTTTTATCTATTTCAATATCATTTTTTGATTGTTTTTGGTTTAATCTTTTATAATGATTGTATACTGCAACAGACAAAACCTTTTTAGTCTGGTCTTGACCAATAACATAATCATCTAAAAAACCTTTAATTTCTTTAGGCTTAGAAATCTTAAATTCTTCATTTTTTCGGGTATCTTCTCCTCTTTTAGATTCTTCAATAATAATACCATAAGCTTGCTCAATACAGCTATCACAAATATGAGCCTCTTGTCCAGCAACAAGCAAATTAGTTTGTGTCTTACTTAATCCACAAAAAGAACAAATTAAATTTTTATCAGACATATTATCTAATTAAATAAATAGAAATATAAAAGCTACTGAAAAATAAATTTTTTTATTATTCATGAATTTTTATTTTTTCTTTAATACTTCATCAATCATTCCATACTTTTTAGCCTCTTGAGACTTCATCCAGTAATCCCTGTCACTATCACTATGTACTTTATCATATTTTTGACCAGAATGAACAGAAATAATTTCATATAATTCCTTTTTTAACTTTCCTATTTCTCTAGCTGTTATTTCAATATCTGAAGCTTGCCCTTGAGCTCCCCCTAAAGGTTGATGTATCATTACTCTAGAATGAGTTAAACCAGATCTTTTTCCTTTTTGACCAGCACATAATAAAACAGCTGCCATCGAAGCTGCAATACCAGTGCAAATGGTAGCAACTTCTGGGTTAATGAATTGCATAGTATCATAAATTCCTAAGCCTGCATAAACAGAACCCCCTGGAGAATTAATATAAATTTGTATGTCTTTATCTTTGTCGGTACTCTCTAAAAAAAGCAATTGTGCTTGAATAATATTAGCTATTGAATCATTAATTCCTGTACCTAAAAAAATAATTCTATCCATCATTAATCTGGAAAAAACGTCCATTTGAGCTACATTTAGCTGTCTTTCCTCAATAATGTAAGGGGTCATGCTACTCACTAACTTATCATAATATAGAGAGTTGATTCCATGATGTTTAATAGAATATTCTTTAAATTCTTTTGAGTAATCCATAGTTAGAGTTCTTATCTTATTATAAATAAAGTTAATTAATTTTTGTTATAAGCCATTTCAATAAATTTCTCATAAGAAATTTTATTGTTTTTGAATTTAAGATTTGACTTAAATATTTCAATTAATTTCTTGCTTAATAACTGATCTGAAATCTTTTTAACCTCATCCTTATTAGATAAAATTCTTTGAGAAATAGAATCAAGTTCTTTTTCGTCAGGATTATTTTGACCATACTGTTTCATTTGAATTTTAATCAACTCTTTTGAAAAGTTTTTAATTTGTTCCAAATCAATTTTTATATCATTTTGATCAATAATTTTCGACTCAATAAGCTGGTACCTTAATCCTTTTTCAGATTTTGTATACTCATCTTCTGCCTCCTCTTTAGATAATTTATTTTCCCCTGCTGTCTGCATCCACTTTTTAAGAAAAATATCTGGAAGATCAAACTTTGTGTTATCTATCAAGTAATCATTAATATCATTTAATAATTTTTGATCTGTTTGGTTAACAAAATTACCTTTAGCATCTAACTTTAATTTAGCTTTAAGTTCAGTAACCGATTTGATGATACCTTTACCAAATAACTTGTCAAATAATTCTTGGTCTAAATCAGCAGGTTGTCTTTCATTAATTTCATTTAATAAAAATTGAACTTTTTTAATTTGATCTCTATTTTGATCATTTAATTTTAAATGAAATGATAAATCTGAATCTTCTTTAAAAAGTCCACTGGTTTTTAAACCCAAACTCTCTCCAATTTTTAAAGCTTTAAATGCTTCTTTATTAGATTTACCTTTAATATTTTTCAATTGAAAAGTAGAAGAATTATTCACTTCTAAGTCTTGATTAGAAAAAGTTCCATTTATTTCAAGTCCATCTTCTATAACTTTTTTAGAAACTAATTTTCCATATTGATTTTGAATATTTTTAATTTGATCATCTATCATTTTTGAATCAATATCAATCTCAAAGGATGGAATAGCTTTTTTGTTTTTAAAAGAAACTTCAAATTTAGGTGAAAGGCCAATTTCGAATTCGAAAGTCAACGTATCAGAATCCCAATCCAAATCAGACTTTTCAATAAGCAATGGATTACCTAAAATTGCTAGCTTTTCTTCCGTTAAAAAATCATTTAAAGCTTTCTGCATCAGTTTATTTATTTCATCAACTTTAACAGAAGGTCCATATTGTTTTTTGATTAACCCTATTGGAGTATGACCTTTTCTAAAACCAGGAATATTTGCTCTTTTTTTATAGTCAATTAATACTTTTTCTACATTTGCCTGGTAATCTGATTTATCTATAGCAACTGATAAAATTGAATTAAGTTTATCTATATCATTTCTTAAAACTTTCATTATTTAATCTAAAAATTAGGGCGTAAAAATAGGTCTTTTTACAAAGGTGGACAACTTTTAAGATTTTAAAAAAAATAATGTCTCTTCAATAAAATCTTTAAGGTTTTCTGCATGTACCCAATGACCGGCATTTGAAATATTGACCAATTTAGAATTTGGGAACTGTTTCCTTGTTAAAACCATTTTTTTATCATCAATATAATCAGATTTATCTCCCTTAATAAACAAAGTTTTACCATCAAAAAAAAGGTCTTTTGGAAGTGCAATTTCTATCTCTCTTAAATTATAATAAATAATATCTAAATCTATTCTAAATGCTAATTCAGATTCATTTTTCCTGAATAGATTTCTCAATAAAAATGCTCGAAATGAAGGGTCTGGAAAAGAATCTGATAATGCACTTGTTGCTTCTGATCTTGAACTTATATTTTTTAGATCCAATTTTTTTAAAGATTTCAAAATATTTTTATAATTATTTTTATAATAAATAGGTAAAATATCAACTATAATTAATTTATTAATGTTTTCAGGAAATAAATCAGAAAACATCATAGCTGTTTTTCCCCCCATTGAATGACCTATTATAGAAAAATTATTTATATTATAATGATCTACATATAACTTTAAATCATTAGCTAAAATTTTATAACTAAAATCATAACTATGAAAGCTCTCCCCATGATTTCTTTGATCAATTAAATGAATTTTAAACCCGTATGTAATCATTTTCTTTGCATAAGAATTCCAGTTATCTGACATTCCTAAAAATCCGTGTAGTATAATTAAAGTATGGTCACCCTCTCCTAAAATTTTACTTTTTAAAAGCATTATTTGATTTTTTGCAAATAAAGATTGATTACATTTTCAATTCCTAAATACAGTGATTCACAAACAATAGCATGACCAATAGATACCTCATCTAAAAAAGGGAGTTTTGAAACGAAATAATTAATGTTTTGAAGGTTTAAATCATGCCCGGCATTAGTTTTCATCCCTAACTTATTAGCCAAACTTGAAGCTTTAATATATTTATTTATCTCACCTAAATTTCCTTTTTCAAAATTAGTGGCATAGGATTCGGTATATAATTCAATTCTATCTGTTCCTGTTTCCTTAGCGCCTTCAATAAATTTAAGTTCAGGATCAACAAAGATCGAAGTTCTTATTCCATTTTTTTTAAACTCTGATATAACTTCTTTTAAAAAATTCTTGTTTTTTATAGTATCCCAACCTGCATTTGAAGTGACGGCATCAATAGAATCAGGAACAAGAGTTACTTGATCAGGTTTAATTTTACTAACTAAACTTATAAATTTATCAATAGGATTGCCTTCAATATTAAACTCTTTGTTTATTACTTTTGGCAAACAAATTGCATCATTATAAGTTATGTGTCTTTCGTCTGGTCTGGGGTGAATAGTAATTCCATCTGCTCCATAAATCTGAATATCTCTGGCCATTGAAAGCAGATCAGGATTATTTCCACCTCTAGCATTTCTTAAAGTTGCAATTTTATTAATATTTACACTTAATTTAACCATATTATATTTTTTCAAAAATAGAGCTTTAGTCTAATTATATCTATCGTTTTTTAATTAATTTGCAATAGAATTTAACTTTCAATATGAAAATTGCTATTTACAGTCAAAGCTCTGAAAAAAACACTAAAAAAGTCATGGTTGAGCTTTTAAATCTAGGCAAGAAATATAATATAAAATTTTATGTTGAAAGTAATTTTCACAAACTTTTAGAAAACAAATTAAGCTTTCAACCAGATTATAAAATTTTTTCATCCTACAAAGACTTGGACAATTCATTTGACTTAATGATTACTATAGGTGGAGATGGTACGCTTTTAAGATCAATTTCATTTATTAGAAATTTAGAAATCCCCATTATTGGAATAAATACCGGTAGACTTGGATTTCTTGCAACATTAAATCAAGATTTATTAAAACCTGAATTGAACAAAATTCTAATTGGGAAATATAAAGTTGAAAAAAGAACCTTATTAGAAGTAGAAATTAAAGGGAATGAAGCAATTAATGAATTTGCAATAGCTTTAAACGAAGTAACTGTTGGTAGGAAAAACACTACTTCAATGATTAAAATTAAAACAAATTTAAATGGAGAATATTTGAACTCTTATTGGGCTGATGGATTAATTATTTCCACGCCAACAGGATCTACTGGGTATTCCTTGAGTTGTGGAGGGCCAATAATGAGTCCCTTGAGTCAAACCCTATCCCTGACTCCTATAGCACCTCATAATTTAAATGCCAGACCACTAATTATTTCTGATGAAACCAAAATTGAACTTTCAGTATTAGGTAGAGAAAAATCTCATTTAGTTTCGCTTGATTCAAGAATAATTTCTGTTAAAAATGAAACCTTAATAACTATTCAAAAGGCCAAGTTTAAAATTCATATTGCTTATTTTGAAGAAAATAGTTTTTACAAAACTTTAAGAAATAAATTGTTGTGGGGAAAGGATAAGAGAAATTTATAATTTTTATATTTACTTATATTATATGTTTAAACAATTTTTCTTCTTTTTAAGCTTTTTTTTTATACTAAATTCTTTCTCTCAAAATAATGAAGTAGGAGTTTTTATTGGAAATTCTAACTATATAGGAGATGTTGGACCAACTACATATGTAAATCCTTTTCAAATTCCGAATTATGTTTTTGGAGTATTATTTAGAAAAAACTTTAGTAACAGAATTGCTGGAAGATTTTCATTTAACTATTCAGATATTGGAAGCTCAGATAATTGGAAATCTAGTGTTGATTATCGAAAACAAAGAGGGAAATATTTTAAAAATACCATTTCAGAAATTAGCTTAGGAGTAGATTTTAATTTTTTTGAATTTGATTTAATGAATGATGCATTACAAATGACTCCTTATGTTCATACAGGTATAAATTATTTAAAATATAATGCTCTTCATTATCCTATAGGATTGTCTCAAGCTAGAAAGTATGGTGAAAATTCTACTTTCTCTATTCCAATTACTATTGGATATAAAATAAAACCATTTAGCAACATAATATTGGGTTTGGAAGTTAGAGCAAATCATTCTTTTACAGATAATTTAGATGGAAGTTATCCACAGTATAAAAACATGGAACTTTATTCTCAAAAAGCTTTTGGGGCTAATCTGAGTCAAGATTGGTATGTTTTTACAGGATTTACTCTTACTTATATTTTTGGAGATCAACCTTGTTATTGCCCTAAATAATGAATAATGAATAATGAAATATTAAATTCCAATTTACCAAATCATATCGCTATAATAATGGATGGTAACGGTAGATGGGCAAAAAAAATAGGTAAACAAAGAATTTTTGGTCATGAAAATGGCGCTAAATCGGTTAAAGAATGTATTTCTGGCGCATTAGATCTTGGAATTAAAAACTTGACTCTTTATGTTTTCTCTATGGAAAATTGGGAGAGACCAAAATTTGAAGTGAATGCTCTTATGAAATTATTAGTTAGCTCACTAGAAAATGAATTCGATTCTTTAAATAAAAACAATATTAAAATAACTGCAATTGGAGATACAAATTCTTTAACATCTAATACTAGAAAAAAATTAAACGAGGTTATTTCAAAGACTTCAAAAAACAATAAACTCAATCTTAACCTGGCAATTAGCTATGGATCTAGGCAAGAATTAGTAAATGCTATAAAAATTATATCCTATAAAGTTAAAAATAACATAATTTCTGAAGAAAAGATTGATGAAAACATAATAAATGAGCATCTTTACACCCGAAATTTACCAAGCGTAGATCTTTTAATAAGAACAGGGGGAGAAAGCAGGGTTAGTAATTTTTTACTTTGGCAAATTGCTTATGCTGAATTATTTTTTACTGATATTCTTTGGCCCGATTTTAGAAAAGAAGATTTTTTTAATGCAATAGTAGATTATCAAAATAGAGAAAGAAGATTTGGAAAAATTAGTGAACAAAAATAAATTATATAATTTTTTAATGAATACTTTAAAAAATTATATTCTATTATCCTTTTTAATGTTGAGCTTTATTTCTAAAGCCCAAGAAATGAACTTCATTAAGGGAAGTGAATATATTCTAGAAAAAATTTCAGTAACTGGATTAAAAAATTTTAACGAACAAACCGTTATTACTTATACGGGATTAAGACCTGGGCAAAAGATCAGAATACCTGGTGAAGAAATAAGCGCAATTATAAGTAAACTGTGGAAACTTGATCTATTCAGTGACATAAACTTTTATCTTACAAAGATAGAAAACAATAAAGCAAGTATAGAAATTCAAATTGAAGAGCTCCCAACACTTTCAGAGTTTAAAATTACTGGATTAAAAAAATCTAAAATCGAAACTATAGTTGCTGATACTGAATTAAAAAAAGGAAAAAAAATCACTGAAAATTTTATAAAAACTACCAAAAACTACATTATAAATAAGTATAAAAAAGATGGTTTTTTAAATACTAAAGTCTCTATTGATGTAAAGCCTGATAGTAGTGAGATTAATTTTAGTAAAATGTTAATTCATATTGATTTAGGAGATAGAGTAAAGGTTGATGAAATTAATTTTATAGGAAATGAAATTGTAAAGGCTAAAAAATTAAAAAAGAAAATGAAAAATACCAAGACTAAATTCTTGGGAAGATTTTGGAAAAAATCAAAATATATTGAAAAAGATTATAAAGAAGATTTAATATCAATTATTGATTTTTATAAGGAAAAAGGATATCGTGATGCTAGAATAAAAATGGATTCTGTCACTATTAATAAAAATAATATTGCTTTAAATATTGATATTGAAGAAGGTAAGAAATACTACTTCGGAAATATCTCATTTCTTGGAAACACATTCTATTCAGACAATCAATTATCAAGAGCATTAGGCTTGTTTAAAGGTGACACATATAATGGTGTATTGCTTAAGAAAAGAATTGCTGACAATACCAAACCTGATGGTGAGGATTTAACAAACTTATATCAAAATAACGGTTATTTATTTTCTAGCATAAATCCTGTTGAAGTTGCTGTTGAAAATGACACTATCAATTTTGAAATAAGAATTATAGAAGGTAAGCCAGCATATTTTAATAAAATTACTGTAGTTGGAAATACTAGAACTAATGATCACGTAATATATAGAGAGCTAAGAACTAAACCTGGCGAATTATACAGTAAAGATAAAGTTGTAAGAACAGTTAGGGAACTTGGACAGATGGGGTTTTTTGATGCTGAGCAAATTAGTCCAGATTTCAAAAATGTTGATCCTAATAATGGTACTGTTGACATTGAGTATGGACTCGTTGAAAAAGGAGCTAGTCAAGTTGAATTACAAGGAGGTTATGGAGGTGGTGGTTTTATTGGAACTCTAGGACTTTCCTTTAATAATTTTTCGGCAAGAAATCTACGTAATAAAGCGGCTTATAAACCTGTTCCAATGGGTGATGGTCAAAGTTTGTCATTAAGATTTCAAGCAAATAGATTTTATAACACTTCCAGTTTCTCTTTTACTGAGCCTTGGTTAGGAGGAAAACAACCCGTTTCATTTTCTGTATCATTATCTAGAACAAAACAATTTAGATATGATTATTTTACTGGATTAGCTAATAAAAATCAATTTTTTGAAATTTCAGGAGCTACAATCGGTTTAGCAAAAAGACTAAGAATCCCTGATGATTATTTCGCCCTACAGCAATCTATTGGATATCAATATTATAATTTAAATAATTATTATACTGGTCTTTTTACTTTTGGGGATGGAAAATCTAATAATATAGCTTATACCATTGCTTTATCTAGAGATAATACATATACAAATCCTGTTTTTCCAATGGGAGGTTCTCAATTTACATTAAGCGGTAAGTTTACTTTGCCTTATTCTTTATTTAATGACATAGATTATGCCAATTTAGGAGATCAACCAGACTATCAAGATGATGATGGAAACCCAGATCAAGCAAAGATTGATCAAGAAAGATTTAAATGGCTAGAATTTTACAAAATAAAGTTTAATGGAACATGGTATACTAGATTAATAAATAAATTTGTATTAAAAGCTCATGCTGAATTTGGTTTCTTAGGAGCATATAATAACGATAGAGGAGTGATTCCTTTTGATAGGTTTTATTTAGGAGGAGATGGTATGTCTCAGTATTCTATGGATGGTAGAGAAACTGTAGCTTTAAGAGGATATACCAATCAGTCTCTTTCAAGTCAAGAGGGTTCTACTATTTATAATAAATTCTCTTTGGAATTAAGATACCCAATCACTCTTAAGCCTTCTGCATCAATTTTTGCTTTAGGGTTTTTAGAAGCAGGAAATGGATATGACAATTTCCGTGATTTTAATCCTTTTAATTCTAAAAGATCTACTGGACTTGGAATTAGAATTTTTATGCCTGCTTTTGGAATGTTAGGAATTGATTTTGGATATGGTTTAGATAGCGATATTGAAGGTGATATGGAGCCTCATGGCTGGGAGACACATTTTGTGATCGGTCAACAATTTTAGAATTATTATCTTTAATAAGCTAAAGATTTACAAGTGATTAGAAAAAACATCTCATACTTAATTTTCATTAGTTTATTAAGCTTCCAATTATGCATTTCTCAAAAAAGTGAAAGAATTGGTTATATAAATATGGAATACATTCTTTCTCAGATGGAAGATTACAAGCTAGCTAATCAGCAATTAGAAGAAAAAATAGGTAAATGGAAAAAAGAAATTGAGTCAAAAAAAGATGAAATTGAAATATTAAAAGATAGTTTACTGGTAGAAAAACCGCTTCTTACATTTGATATAATTAGAGACAGAGAATCAGAAATAGCTTTTGAAGAAAAACAACTAAATAATTATCAAATTAAACGATTTGGCGTAAATGGTGATTGGGTAGCTCAAGAACTTATGCTTATCAGACCTATTCAAGATCAAGTGATGAATGTTGTTCAGACTATAGCTGAACAAAAAAAATTTGACAAGATTTTTGATCAATCTGCTGATGCAATTATGCTATATTCCGAAAAAAAATACGATATTAGCGATCTGGTTTTAAAAAGTATATTAAGAACAGAAAAATTAGAAAAGCTTAATATTGAATTCGAGGATGAAAGTTTTAATCCAGAGTATGAAGCTAGAAAAAAATTAATTGAAGAAAAAAAGGCTAAACAAGCTGAAGAAGTTAATTCTAAAAGAGAATTGCTTTTAAAACAAAGAGAAGAAAAAAGAAAAGATTATCAACGAAAAAGAGATAGCCTTTTAAAATTAAGAAAAGAAAAAAAAACCCTAAAAAAAGTTAAAAAATGAAAATTTTTAAAACATTAAGTACTACAATTTTATTTCTATTTGCTTTGACAACCATGACGGCTCAAAGTAAAATTGCGCATATCGATTCGCAAACATTAATTAGTCAAATGCCTGAAGTTAAGGAAGCTCAAGCACAACTTGAAAAACTTCAAAAAACTTATGCAACTGAAATCGATGCGTCAATGAAAGAATATCAAACTAAACTTCAAACGTATTCTGCTGATGCTCAAAATCAAACAGAAGTTACTAATCAAGCTCGTCAAAAAGAATTAGCAGGGATGGAGCAAAACATTCAACAATATCAGCAAACTGCTTCTCAAGATGTTCAAAAAAAACAAGCAGATTTACTTAAGCCTTTAATTGATAAAGCAAAAGAAGCTATTCAAAAAATTGCTAAAGAACAAGGCTTTGATTATGTTATAGATGCAACTCAAGGCGGCAGTTTAATCTTAGCTAATGGAAAAGATTTAATGGAAGAAGTGAAAAAAGAATTAGGATTCTAAATCTATTTTTAATTTTTTAAAAAATAAAAACTATCTGAATTTCTTTAGATAGTTTTTTTTTATTTTTATTTAATGAATAACTCGCCCATAGGTATTTTTGATTCTGGAATTGGAGGAATAACCATCTTTAATTCTGTAAAAAAATTATTACCTAATGAAGATGTTATTTATTTCTCTGATAATTTACACTCTCCTTATGGAAATAAATCATTAAAAACTATTAAAGAGTTGAGTTTTAAAAATACTCGTTGGTTATTAGATAAAGGATGTAAAATAATTGTAGTAGCATGTAATACGGTAACAACAAATAGTATTTCAGATTTAAGAAATAGTTTTAATTTTCCGTTTATTGGCATAGAGCCAGCTATAAAACCAGCGGCTATGAAAACTAAAACTGGAAAAATAGGAATACTAGCTACTAAAGGAACACTCTCAAGCTCGTTATTTAATTCTACTTCAAATGACTATGCTTCAAATATTGAAATAATTGAAAAAAATGGAGATGGGTTGGTTCAATTAATTGAAAATGGAATTTTTGAAGGAGTTGAAATTGAGCGCTTATTACATAAGTATCTTGATTCAATGATAGGCAAAAAAATAGACCATCTAGTCTTAGGGTGCACTCATTACCCTTTTTTAAATAAAATACTTTCAAAAATTTTGCCAAACACGATTAAAATTATTGACAGTGGAGAAGCTGTTGCTAAACAAACCAAAGCTTTAATCAATAAACATAAAATTAACAAAGAATCTAATCAAGGTTTCTATTCTTTTTATTGTAATGGAGATTCTAGCTCATTAAGTAAAATTTTAGATAAAAAATATGAAATCAATATCATCTAATGGAAAAACATACTATTAAATTTAAAGAAACAAGTAAAGAGGAAGAATTAGAATTTTACTCTAATATATTTTTATCTTACAAAAGGATTGAATTTGAAAAAATTGAACAAGCAAAAGACTTCCCTTTAATTCAACAAATTTTCTATTTACCATTTGTAAAAAAAGTAGTGCTTAATAAACATTCTGTTTATGTTGAAAAACTAAACATCCTAGATTGGAAAGATGTTCAAAATGAATTATGTAAACAGTTAGAAGATTTTTTAAATGATGGTGGTTTAGTTAATGAATCTGAATTAAAAAAAGCTTCACCAGTAACTGTTTATGCAGAAAGCACTCCAAATCCTAATGCAATGAAATTTGTAGTAAATAAAAAATTATTTGATGATGTTTATGAATTCAAAAAAGTTGAGCATACTAATGATGCCCCTTTAGCAAAATCGTTATTTAACTTTCCTTTTGTTAAGGAGGTTTTTTTTGATTTTAATTTTATTTCAATAATACAGAAAGATAATTCAAATTGGGATGAAAATGTAATGGATGTTAGGGAATTTATACGTTCATTTATTCAGAATGATAATACAATTATTTACAAAGAAAATTTTATTAAAAAATCTGAGCCTAATATAATTGAAGATTTAGATGATGTTTCTAAAAACATTATAGAAATTATTGAAAAACATGTAAAGCCTGCAGTAGCTTCAGATGGAGGTAATATTGTTTTCAAATCATATGATAATGAAAGTAAAAAAGTTAATGTAATACTTCAAGGAGCCTGTAGTGGTTGTCCGTCATCAACTATAACTCTTAAAAGTGGAATAGAAAATATGTTAAAAGAAATGCTTCCTGGGATGATTTCTAGTGTAAATGCAATTAATGGTTGAACTTAATTTAGCACAAAGTTTTTTAAGTAAGCTGGCTCGAAATAAGCTAAGTCTTCGAAATCAGAATTTGTAAATTTTTTATAAGATAATAAAGCCATTTCTTTAGAAGAAGGGTAAGAATTGTTATTTAAAAAAATCAAATTAGAATTTTTTAATAATAAATACTTGCATTTTTCTTGGCCACTTCCGATTAAATGCAGTTTGTCATCTTTAAGTAATTGTTTAAAAGAATCCTTATTAATAATCTCCGGTTTCTCTTCTTGAATCAAATTATATTTTGAATCATACACAGCTGAATAAACTTCATCTCTTCTAGCATCTAACACAGGAACAATTAGTCCTTTTTCAATTTTTATTTGTTTTGAAAGAATTAATAAAGTTGATAATGAAATTAATGGAATATCTAAAGCAAAACAGAGTCCTTTAGCTGCAGAAACTCCAATTCTTAAGCCAGTATAAGAACCTGGTCCTTTACTTACGCTTATGGCGGATAATTCATTAATTGAAACGTTTGAATCTTTTAGAACTTCCTGAATAAAAGCATGCAATTTGGTTGAATGAGAGTATTTTTCATCATTCTTTTCCTTTAAAGAAATAACCATCCCATTATGTGCCAATGAAACAGAACAATTTGTTGAAGATGTCTCTATATTTAAAATATAAGGCATGAGTTAAACCATTTAATCTACTTTGATAGGTACTCCAAAATAAAAATCTAATACTTTAAGTTTAAAAATATAATCGTATTTAGTTCTTATTAATTCTGATTGAGCTAGTTCATAACGTTGCTTGGCCTGAGTAAAATCAAATGAATTCATGGATCCAACCTCAAATTTATTTTGAGCATACTCAAAAGCTAATTTTCTAGCAACAACCAACTTCTGAGAAGCTAGATAAGCTTTATAAGCGCCTTTAGCATCATTATAAGATTGATTTACTGAATTTTCTAAATCAAGTTTTTTCTGTTGTAAAGAATTTTCAGATCTTAAAATATTCACCTTAGATCTGTTAACATTTGTCCTATTAGAAAGACTATTTAATATAGGGATTGAAAGACTTAATCCAAAGTTTTGACCCGCATTTATGTCAAATTGATCAGAAAAAGAAAGTGGACTTGCTGTTGCCATTTTCTGATAAGGTGCTACCACTTTTTCACCCGTTCCTTCTACAACTCCAATAGGAACAAATGCAATTTCATCAGTTGCAACTATTCTATCTGAATATCCTATTCTAGAACTATAAGAATAAAAAGCAGACAATCTAGGTTGTAAAAGAGATTTAGACAATTCTAAGTCTTTCTTGGCTATTTCAACATTAGTTTCACTAAGTTTAATATCCTTTCTATTTCCAACTGCAAAATTATAAATTTCATATGGTGATTTATCTAAATTATTAGAGATAGGAATATCATAAGTTTCATTAGCTATTTCAAATCCATCATAATCTTCAATTAACAATAATTGAGCTAAAGAAATCTTAGATAAATAATAAGCATTTTGAGCATCAACTAAATTTTTTTCTTGAGAAGCTAAATTAGCTTCAATTTCATATAAATCTCCTTTAGGAACAACCCCTGCTGAAACCAACTCTTTAATTCTTTTTAATTCTTTTACAGTAATATCTAATTGCAAGTGTTGAACTGCCAAAGATTCTTTGCTAAAAAGAATCTGCAAATAAGAATTAGCTACTAGTAGTGCTATGTTTTCGGTCATATCCTCTAATTGATACTGACTAGCCAAAATAGCTAAGTTGGCCCTGTGTAATCTTTTTACGTTCTGAAGACCATTATATAAATTGACATTTAAATTTAAATTCATTGATGAGAATTGAGTAGTGAAATTCTCTAAAAGACCAGTTGTTATGTTCTGATTTAAACCGACATTCCAAGAATGACTACTGCCAATATTTACATTAGGCAAAAAATTTCCAATTGCTCCTTGCTTCTCTATTTGAGAACCAGCGTAATCTAACTTTGATTGTTTTATAGAAATATTCTTTTCTAATGCTCTATTTACACAAGCTTCTAGAGTCCATGTCTCTTGAGCATATTGAATATTAGAGCAAATAAAAAATATTATTAAAGTTTTTAAAATTTTCATATTTATTATTTTTCTATATAATTTAGTTTTTGCATTCTTAGTCTTCTTCTTCAACCTCTCCTCTTTTATCTGGCTCTGTTTTATTCCAAACTTTAATTTTATCGGTTTTTGATACTCCTTCAATCAGCTCCACATTAACTCCATCTGAAATGCCCAATTTAACATCTTTTCTAATAAATTTTTGATCAGAAGTTTCAATTTCTACATACGGATTTTTTGTTTTAGAATCGTACTGTAATAACGATTCACTAATTGCAGTAATATCAACCTTTCTTTGAGTTACTATTGAAGCATTCGCACTATATCCAGCCCTTATAACATATTCATCATCTAGATAAACTTCTCCTTCAATTTTAAACTGAATAGCCCCGGCTACTTCTGTTCCTTTAGGAGCAATTAATCTTAATTTAGCATTATATTCTTTATCTTCTATAGCTCCCAAAGTTATTATTAATGGCATATCTACACTCAACTTACCAACTTCTCCTTCATCAACCTGGCCTTCAAAAATCATCTTATTTAAATCGGCAATAGTAGCAATGGTTGTTCCTGCATTAAAAGTATTAGCCTGAATAACTTGATCCCCTTCTTTAACAGGAATTTCTAAAATAGTTCCTGAAACGGTGGCTCTAACATTTGTGTTTGTTATAGTTGAAACTCCAGAAGAACCTAATTTAATTATCTGTAAATCACTTTTAGCATTTGACAGATTTTGCATGTCTTGATTATATCTTAGAGTGACTGAATTAAAATCTTGTTCAGAAATAATTTCTTTAGCAAAAAGAGCTTTATTTCTTTCAAATTCTATCTTAGAATTACTTAAAACAATTATTGCACTTTTCACTCTCCCTTCAGCACTATTTAAGGTTTGTTCGTTTGGAACTACTTTAATTCTAGCTATTAAATCTCCTGCTGAAACTTCATCTCCCTCTTCAACTAATATTTTCTGTATTATTCCTGCAATTTGAGGTACAACATTAACTTCATCTTCAGGTAAGACTTTTCCTGTAGCTACAATTTTATCTTCAATTGTAGCTGTAATTAGAGTCTGCGTATCATACACAATTGATGATTTACTATTTGATTTAATAAAAAAAGCACTTGCATATAATATTCCCAAAACAAGTGAGGTAATTCCAATGTATTTTAAATATTTCATATCTATTAATTAAATTATTATTCTTCTCTTAATGCGTCGATTGGTTTTATGCTAACAGCTCTTTGGGCTGGTATAATTCCTATTAATGTTCCAAGTATAACCATAAGTGCTAGCGCCCCTAAAACATAAGGAATAGGTACTGTTGGGTTAGTGTATGGGAAATCTGTCATGTCTATTGTGTATGCATTAATTCCAGACAATACAAATGCTCCCAATATTATTCCAATTATACCTGCTAGAATAGTTAAAAAAACCGATTCTAATATGATTTGAGTTCTTACTTCTAATGGAGTGGCTCCTAAAGCCCTTCTAATTCCAATTTCTTTGGTTCTTTCTTTTACAGAAATAAGTAAAATATTACCTATTCCGATCACACCTGCTAAAATGGTAGCAATGCCAACCACTAAAGATAAAAAGGTAAGCCCATATGCGAAATCCATTGTTTTTTTAAAAACTTCCCCTAGATTAAACCCGCCTATTGCACGCTCATCATTTGGATCAACTTTATGTATTTGTTTTAAAGTGGTTCTTATCTCTTTCTCTACTTTAACGCCATCTATGTCTTCATCAGCAGCAATCATAAAAAATGCCACATCGTCTCCAGTATTAAATATTTTTCTAAAGGTTGTAAAAGGAATATAAATATCTCCGTCGTCTCCAAAACCACCACCTTGAACAAATTTATGAACTCCAACTATTCTAAAATTCATTTTATTTATACTAATAAATTCCCCAATAGGATCTTCATCTTTTTCAAATAATTCTAATTGTGTTCTTTCTCCAATAACACATACTTTCCTTTCATATTTAATATCAGATTCATTTATAAATCTTCCCCCATCATATATTTTAGAAGTAGCTATTTTAATATACTCTGGATATTCTCCATATATAGCATAGGTTCCTGATTTGGTACCTCTTACTATACTTCCTCCTGCTGATCCAAAAATACCAGCCACAATTCTTGGTGCAATAAACTTAATTCCCTTCACTTTCTTTTTTAAAACATCTGCATCTTGAATTTTTAAAGTAATATTTCTATTTGATTTATATCCTGCATAAGGCAGGCTTGTTGATTGAGCCCAAATAAAAATACTATTTGAGGCAATGGATTGAAAAGCTCTCTCAAAGCCATTATCAAGACCTTTAGAGGATCCCGATAAAGTTATGAATATAAAAATTCCCCAAAGAACACCTATCATAGTGATAATGGTTCTAATTTTATTTTTTTGGATAGATCCAAAAATTTCTTGCCAGGTATCTTTATCAAATAATCTTTTCATATTAACTATCTCTTAAAGCCTCAATTGGTTTAATTCTGGCTGCCCTTTGTGCCGGAAGATATCCTGCAAAAGCACCAAAAGCTATTAATATTACAGTAGCCAATATTCCCGTTGAAAGATCTATAAAAGGATCCGTTATGAAATACTGTTCTTCTAATTTATCGCCAATAAAATTTAATAATGCTATTCCTATAAAAAGTCCAATATATCCAGAAATTGTTGTAATAAAAATCGCTTCTTGAAGAATCATTCCAATAATTGATTTTGGAGTTGCTCCAATTGCTTTTCTAATTCCTAATTCCTTTGTTCTTTCTTTAACTACAAAGACCATAATGTTGGATATCCCAATTATTCCAGCCAATAAAGTTCCTATTCCTACAAATGATATTATGTATTGTAAAACCGAAGCAAATTGATCATTTTCTTTCAACTCAGATGCTGCACTCCTTATGAAAACTCCTCTAGGATCCGTAGGGGCAATATTTTTCCTTTGTTTTATATATTTCCTTAATTGATTTTCGAAAGCTACAGCTCCGCCGTATCCTATTTCAGGTTTATAAGAAATAATTATTTGACCTACCTTATCAGTACTTTTTTGAATCAATTGAATAGTCGTGTATGGAGCATAAATGATTCTTTCTTCATTATCTCCACCATCATCTTGAAAAACACCAACAACTTTCCATGATCTTCCTCCTCCAGAAATAAATTTTCCAATACCATCTTCACCTTTAAACAAATCTTGTTCAACTAATCTGCCTATAACAACATTTCTTTCTTTATTATCTATATCTAATCCATTAATGTACCTTCCTTTCATCATTATAGTCATCTCATTTTTTTGATGAGAAGGACCAACCCCTCTAATTGAATAATTGTTGGACTCTAACTTGTATCCAACATTCCCACTAAATGAAATTCTAGGAGTGATTCCTTCAATATAAAATTCAAATCTAGAAGATATTTCTTTTAAATCATCATTATCAAACTCAATCAATCTATTAGCCTCATAACCCATATATGGTTTAGAAGTCCTTCCTGACCTTAACCACATAGTGTTTTTTGCATCATCCTCAAAAAAATTTTCGAAAGTATTTCTAAGACCATTTCCAAAACCAAATAATACTACAAAAATTAGTATACCTAAAGCCACAGTGAATCCAGATAGAAAGGTTCTTAGTTTATTCTTTCTAATTGTTTCAAAAATTTCTAACCAACGATCTCTACTAAACATTAAATAGCTTTTACCATTTTATTTTTTTTGTCTTCCATTATAATTCCATCTTTTAAACGAACTATTCTCGTACACATTTTTGCAATATCTTCTTCATGAGTAACAATTAAAATTGTTTTACCAGTTTGATTTATCTCTTGAATAAGTGCCATTACTTCTTCTGAAGTTTTAGAATCCAAAGCTCCTGTAGGTTCATCTGCCAAAAGGACTTTCGGTTTAGAGACCATAGCTCTAGCAATAGCCACTCTTTGTTTCTGACCTCCAGATAATTCACTTGGCAAATGAGTAGCCCATTCTTTCAAGCCAAAATCATCTAAATACTTCAATGCTGAAGCTTCCCTTTCTTTTCTTTTTACACCTTGATAATATAGTGGAAGTGTGACGTTCTCTAAAGCAGTTTTATAATTAATCAAATTAAAAGATTGAAAAACAAATCCAAGAAACTTATTTCTATAATTAGCAGCTTTTGTTTCATCCAAATCTTTAATTGGAACTCCGTCCAATTCATAAGATCCTTTATCTAATAGGTCTAACATCCCAATAATATTTAATAAAGTAGATTTTCCTGAACCAGAAGATCCCATTATAGCTACCAACTCTCCTTCTTCTACTTCAAAATTAATGCCCTTTAATACATGTAAAGAGCTAGCACCCATTTTATAAGACTTATGTAAATCTTTTATTTTAATCATATTCTTCTAATAATTACGTTTTTAACAAATTTTTTTAGATCAATAATTGCGCCAAATTTACCAATTTTATCCAATATCAAACCTTAATCCCATTTATACATTAAAGAATACGAACCGTCAATCCAGTTTGGCAATAAATCTAAATCTTGCATTTCAATGATTATTCCTGGAATTAAAAGAGCAGTAAATCCTAAAAAGACAAACCACATAAAAAACAATAGCATAAATAAATAAGAATTAGATTTTCTATTAAACATTACATAAATAGCAGATAAAAAAGATATTAAAATGGTTAAAACAAGACTAATACCTAAGACTATTATAAAATAGTCAGGCACTGCATTTAATAATTCATAAACATAAAACTCAGAATCGTTTTGAGGAGTTATTTGATTAAATAAATTTGCTAAAAGAACTAGTAATAAAATTCCAGATGCACCAGCTATTGCACCAATTGTAATTATAAATATAGCTTTAAAAAATATAATAACTATCCTTAAAATTGCATTAACCAAAGGGGCTAAAAGTCTAAAAGGGAATAAGAATATTCTTACAATTGTACTTTCAGATTTATTTAGATTTCTTGTTTTTTTTTTTAGAAAATCTTCAATATTTGATAAATTTATATTGAATCCTGACATATTCATTTTTTGACCAATAGTTTTAGCCTCCTTAGTGAATGCCCATAATAATAAATAAAACAAAAGTCCAGCTCCTCCAAAAAACAAACTTCCAAAGAAAAAAACTCTTATCAAATTAGCATCAATCTTAAGGTAATTAGAAAGTCCTTTAGCTACCCCTCCAATTATTCCATTCTCTTTATCTCTAAAAAGTATTTTTCTCAAATTAGGATCAAAATCTTTAGAGGGAATTCCTAACCATAAAATTATATATATAATTAAATTTAGAGGAACAGCTATAAAAAACACTACTCTTACTATAATCGGGTCTATTTTAAAGTATTCCGCAATTCCTGAACAAACTCCGGCTATAATTCTATTACTTGTGTCCCTATACAGCTTATTATTTACTTCACTTTTATCGTTATTGTTTTCTGTATCTACCCCATCATAAATTTCTTTAAAATCATCTAATGTTCCCATGATTTTAATCATATTCTTAACATCATTTAAATCAATACTTTTTTTAAAATCTGATGTTTTTGAAGAAAAATTTTCAGCTATTCTTAATTCAAAATCTTTAATTATTTCTCCCTCATTATCAATTGTATTAAAATAAGTTTTTATTGAATCTAAATATTTATATAAAATTTCATAAGCATCTTCATCAATATTAAAAATTGAATGACCTATGTTAATTGTATGTGTTTTTTTCATTTTATTTTTTTGTATTTAAAAGTTTCTTGACAGAGCTATTTATTTCGTTCCATGAAACTATTAATTCCTTTATATAATTAATTCCTGATTCAGTAATTGAATAATACTTTCTTGGCGGACCCTGTTTAGACTCTTTCCATTCATACTTTATATACCCAGATGTTTTAAGGCGATTTAAAAGTGGATAAACCGTTCCCTCTACGACAATTATTTTAGAATTTTTTAATTCTTCTATAATATCGGATGTATACACTTCGTTTCTTGAAATAATTTGCAAAATACAAAATTCCAAAAGTCCTTTTCTTATTTGAATTTTAAAATTATCTGTATTCAATTTGGTTTAAATCTGAATTATTCGATTTCTTTTTTTTCAATTGTTATGATAACTATTTCTTTATCATTCTCTTCTTTTTCCTCAAAAATAATAGTCCATTCGCCTTGAAGACCGTCAATATTTTCTCCATCAATTGTTAAATGAATATCATTTTTAACACTAACAGCAGGAGTTACTCTGTTAAAACAGGAAGTTAATGATAAGCTAAAGGCAAATAGAATAAATAATAGTTTTTTCATTTGTTTTAATTTTTAATTTTTCTTTTAATAATAGTGACAGTAATTACTATAAACAATAGTAAAACAATCAAGCCAATTAAATCTTTCCATAGTATAAGCTGTTCCATAGTGTGTTTTTATATTGTTCTGAAGCGTCTTTGTGTATTCCATTTAACGCTTCTACAATCACCTAACATATTTAATCTTGAAACTTTATTATTAAAATTGTTTCTTGTTTCATTAAGTTGATTGTTTTCATTCTTATAATTCATAATTGAAATTTTATTGTTTATTTAATCTTTATATATACAATACATAGTACTATGCATTACATAGTAGCAAATGTAAAAAAAAATATTCATAATCAAACTTATTTTTTAAAAAATTTTAAATAGAGAAAATAAAGTGTAAATGCACCAAGTATATATGGGATAATCATCAAATAGACAATGCCATCATTTAAGCTTTCTGCAGCTTTTTGATCAGCTCCAGATTCCAAAACAGCTCGGCACATAGCACATTGTAAGTCAATTAAACTCATTTTAATAATATGGTGAAATCATTAAATAAACAACCACACCTGTTACAGCAACATACAACCATATTGGAAAAGTAATTTTTGCTATTTTTTTATGTGGATCAAACTCAGATTGAATTGCTCTAACATAACTAGTTAATACAAGTGGAATAAGGACAATTGATAATATAATATGTGATATTAAAATAAAATAATATAAATAAGCAATCGCTCCTTCTGCGCCAAATGGAGTTGGATCTGAGGTCATGTGATAAGCTATATACATCACTAAAAAAACTAATGAAAGACCAATACAGGTTTTCATAAGCCTTTCATGTAATGCTCTTTTCCCAGACTTAATTGCTCTTAAAGCTAGAATTAAAAGTAGTGCAGTTAAGCCATTTATAGTAGCATAAATAGGAGGTAAAAAGGATAGTGGTTCAACATCAGGTATTCTAACTGTAAATAGAATAGCTACAACAACTGGTATTGCTACTGAAACTATTTTGATCCAAATCCCATATTTAGTTTCATTTGCCATTACTCTATTTTTAATAATTGTTTAATGTCCTGTTCAATCATCTTTATTCCTTGATCAAAACTATCTTCATTATTAATTCCAAGGTAGTACACTAAAGGCACCCCATACTGATTAACCCTTGAACGAATATACCCGTTTTGATCAATAAGAGCAAAGAATCCTTGATGCTCAAAACCACCTTCAACTTCTGGATTGATTGATGAGAAAATATTGAATCCTGCATTTGATAATCCATATATCTCAGAAATTTCACCAGTTAAAAAATGCCAATTTTTAGATTTGACTTCTATAAGCTCTGAATACTTTTTTAAAACTGTAGGAGTATCATTTTCTGGGTCTATAGTAAAAGATACTATTCCGAAATCTTCTCTTTCACCAAACTTATCGTCTAAAATTTTCATGTTTCTATTCATCTCTATGCAAATAGACGGACATTTAGTAAAGAAAAACTCAGCAACAAAAACTTTTCCATTAAAATCTTCATTACTAATTAATAAACTGTCTTGATTTAAAAAAATAAACTCAGGAACTTTTCTTTTTTCTCCATTAAGTTTTATGAAACTCAAAACATCTGATTTGGTTAATCTTGTGTTTTCAGAAATGGACTGTTTTTCGATTCGGTCCATTATTTTTGGGAAAAATAAAATTCCAAAAATTAAAATAATAAATGAAATTCCTATATAAGAATACTTTTTCATTTAAGCTGATCTTTGTAAATATTGTTCTTTTTAAGAGCCATTCTGTATTCTGCTAAAATAACCTTTACATCATCTACCATATTATTATTTATATCCGCAACAGATCTAGAATCATACCCATATTTGGTGTCTTCATTATCATCTCGTCCTCTTAATTTACCATCTCTATCAATAATAAAAACATAAGGTGTTCCAAGATTTAAATCAAGATTGAAGTCTGTTTTCAAACTTTGAAAAACATTTAGAATATTCTGATCACTAATGGTAACAAAACTCCAATTAACAAGATCAGTATTGGTTCCTTTTTTTAATTCATTTTTTAACTGATTTGTTAATTCTTCCGTTCCATCAGGCTGAATCATTACAAACTGAAAATCATTAAACTTATAAAATCTTTTATATATTTTTTGATTAAGATTTAACGCATCACCATGTTTGTCTTTAATATTTTTTCCAAAAAACCCAAGGATAGTTATCTTATTAACAAAAGTAGTATTTGAAATTTTTGAAATATCATAAACGTCATTAGTTAATACTGGAAGTTTAGCAAAATGATTTATTCCCGAAGCAAAAAAAAGATATACTACTAAAGGTAAAACAAAAAGAATAGTAAGTACAATATACTTTTTCATTAAGATAATTTACATTCTCTTTTAGAAATTCCAGCTTAAAAAACCTTCATACATTATATCAAAAATGTAGTTTCCTTCTACCAAAAGAATAAAGGCTAAATAAGAAATTAAAAATATCAGAGTAATTACAATGGAGAATTGTAGTCCTCGAGGTTCATCTCTTAAGTGCATAAAATCCCATGCAATATAATACGCTTTAACTATAGTCAAAATAACAAAAATCCAATTTATAAGCTTCATACTTAAAAAAGAATTAACAATTAAAACCTCAGGCTTATTAATTCCTAGCGTTACTTCAACTATTGTTACTATAGAAAGAAAAAATAATACTCCCCAGATTTTAGTCTCGTTAGATTTAAACTTAAGAAGACCTCTAAAAATTTCTAATTTATGTGTGCTGTTTTCCATTTATATATAAATTAAACAAGATAAAAGAAAGTAAATACGAATACCCATACTAGATCCACAAAATGCCAATACAATCCTACTTTTTCAACCATTTCATAATGGCCTCTTCTTTCATAAGTTCCAACAAGGACATTAAAAAAAATGATGATATTAATTATCACTCCAGAGAATACATGGAATCCATGGAATCCTGTAATAAAAAAGAAAAAATCAGCAAAAAGTCTATTACCATATTCATTATTAACTAGGTTGGCACCCTCAACAACATTTTTTGCTTGTGTTATTTTTTCCAATGACTCTTCTCTACTTAAAATAACTTTATATCCATTTGCATCAATTTTTTCAGTTTTAATAACTATTTGAGAGTTTGCAATAACTCCAGCTATGACTTCATCAGGTGTGAAAGATGGTAAAGAACCTTCACCATAAAACCACACGCCGCTATTACTTTCATGTTGAATCCTATCTGTATGACTTTCAATTGCAAACTCATCAAGGGCTACTCTTTCCCCAGTTTCTTTGTTCATAAATTGAAATATTTGACCTCCCTTTGTTTCAACTGCACCATATTCTCCTCTGATAAAATTACTCCATTCCCATGCTTGAGATCCCACAAAAACAGCCCCACCAATTATTGTAAGTAACATATAAACAGCTACCTTGTTTTTTTGCATATGATGACCAGCATCTACTGCCAACACCATAGTAACAGAAGAGAATATCAATACAAATGTCATTATTGCCACATAATACATTGGAGCATCTATGCCATGTAAAAAAGGAAAGTGAGTAAATACTTCATCTGCAATAGGCCATGAATCGATGTTTTTAAATCTAGAAAATCCATAGGCAACAAGAAAACCTGAAAAAGATAATGCATCTGAAACAATAAAAAACCACATCATAAGCTTGCCGTAGCTAGCTTTGAAAGGTCTGTTTCCGCCTCCCCATAAATCTTTCTCATTATTAATGGATGTTGTAATAGTTGAGCTCATTTATTTTTATAAATTAAGGTTACGAAGTTACATATTTTTACTATCTAAAGTAATATAAAAAAATAAATAAATACAACCATAAAAAACCTAAGAAATGCCAAAAAGTAACAGCTAATTCAAGCCCTAATTTTTCAATGTTATATTTATTTTTTTGATTATTATAAAAAACGACAATTAGTACTATCATACCCGCGAAAACATGAACTAAGTGAAGAACTGCCAATACGTATAAAAAAGAAGTCGTCACTGTGCTTTGCGCACCTGTAAAAAAATATCCTTTAGAAATAAGTTCTTGAAATCCAGAAAATTGAGAGATTACAAAAGCAATCGCCAATAAAAAAGTAATTCCTAGCCAAAAAGATGTGGTTGGTATATTATTATTTTTTACATTTTTTTTAGCCCTCCATATTGAAAAACTACTTAAAATAATCAGAATTGTACTTATAAAAAAGGCAGATGGCAATTGAAAATCAATTAACCAATCCGGTCTTGATTTGCTGACTATATAAGCACTAGTAAGCCCAGCAAAAGTCATAGAAATACTTAACATAGAAAACAAAAGCATCATCTTTTTTGCTCTTATATGTTTTTTTCTATCTTCTTGAGCATTTAAATCCATATATAAATTTTATCAATTAAATAAGTTATTTGTAAAAGTGTTAAATAAACTATACTTGAAGTGAATACTTTTTTAGCAGCAGAAGTACTCCTCTTGTTATATAGATTAATTGCAAAATAAAGCATCCCTAATCCTAAAACTAGTACCACGCAAGCTGATACAATAGAGAGTTTTAAATCTCCCGTTAATCCACTGACAGGGAATATAGAAATTATTATCATCCAAATAGTATATAAAACAATCTGTAGTGCGGTTGATTTATCTTTTTTTCTTGTAGGCAACATGTTAATCCCTGCTTTACTATAATCATCATGGAGCATCCATCCTAAGGCCCAAAAATGAGGGAACTGCCAGAAAAATTGAATCATAAACAATGTTCCCGGTTCAATGCCAAAGCTATTAGTAGCAGCTACCCAACCAAGCATAAAAGGGATAGCTCCAGGTATTGCTCCAACAAAAACTGAAAGTGGAGTAATAGTTTTTAAAGGAGTATATAAGCATGTATAAATAAATATTGAAATAGTTCCAAAAAGGGCAGTCTTAGGATTAATCTTATATAAAATGACAACTCCAATTAGAGTAAGAATAACTGAAATAATAAACGCCACACTTACCGACATTCTTCCCGATGGAATAGGCCTGTTTTTAGTCCTATCCATTAACTTATCAATATCTTTTTCTATAATTTGATTGAAAGAATTAGATGCTCCAACCATACAATAACCCCCAAAAGATAATAATAAAACGGTAGAAAAATTAAAGGAATCTGAAGCTAGTAAATAACCAACAATAGAAGAAAAAACTACACTTACAGTTAATCTAGCCTTTGTTAATTCAAAAAAATTATTAAAACTTGCCTTAAAAGGATTAACAGATAATTCTGTTTTCAATGAGCTGCTAGCCATAAATTAAAATAGAGCGCAAAGTTAATGCAGAATAATAGAGAAAACAATTATTTTCTTTAGATTTAAGCTATTACAAAAAGTACTATTGTAATTTAAACTGAATAGGAATACTAAAAGGAACTCTAACTGCCCTACCTCTTTGTCTTCCAGGTGTCATTTGAGGTAATTTTTTAATAATTCTTTGAGCTTCTTTTTCAAGATTTTTATCGGGTCCTCTTGTTCTAATATTAATAATATTACCATCAGATCCTATCGTAAACATAACAAAAACCCTTCCTTGAATACCCATTTCTTGAGCAATTTCAGGATATCTAAAGTTTTTTCTAATATGAATGTTCATTTTTTCTTGAAAACAATCTCTTCTTTTAGATTTGGCTACTCTTTCACATCCTGGAAATAATGGAACATCTTCAATTATAGCAAACGGAATATCCATATCCATCTCTTCTTCCATAACCTCAACTTCTTCAACTATTTCTTCTTGATCAGTTTCTGTAGATTCAATAATTGTTTCTTCAATCTCCTCCTCATCCTCAACTACTTCAATAATTTCAGGAGCTGGTGGTGGTGGTGGTGGTGGTGGTGTTTTTAGTTGTTCTGTAATAGGAATTTCTTCATCATCATCATTATCTACATTTAAAGATTCATAACCATATTTAGTCTCATATGTCTTAGCTTCAATAGCTCTCCATGAAACAAGCAAAACAATACATAATCCAAAAGCAAATAGTAAACTACTATAATTTCTTAGATCAGATTGCGGATTTTTTTTCGGTTGCATAAATTTTAATTATTCTTGAGCTAAGATAATTTTTTTTTTTAAATCAAACACTAAGACCATTTATTTTTAGAAAAATATAATCTATATGTTAGTATTCCTATTAATATTCCTGTAGAATTTGCAATAAAATCTGCCCAATCACTATATCTTCCAATAGGCAATACTCCCTGTAAAAATTCGGTTAAACTTGCTATAATAAAAACCAATAGTAAACTTTTAAATGGAAAAGAATTCTCATTAAAATAATCTAATCTTATCCACATAATAGACATTACATAATACATAGACAAATGGATAAACTTGTCTAATTCAAAAAGTTTAAATTCAGGTATAGGAAAGTCAGGTATGGGGATTAATGAAATAATTACTATTAATAAAGTATAGACTAATGTAACCTTTTTATATAAGGTCTTATCCACCTATTAAATCTTTATAAGAATCGGCATCTAACAAATCTTCAATCTCTGAAAGATCTTTAATCTCCATTTTAATAATCCATCCTTCACCGTAAGGATCATTATTAACTAATTCTGGATTATCTTCCAAGGCTTCATTTATTTCAATTATTTTACCCGATAAAGGAGCAAACAAATCAGAAACTGTCTTAACGGCTTCAACTGAACCAAAAATCTCTTCTTTTTTCAAATCATCGCCTATAGTTTCTATTTCAACAAAAACGATGTCTCCTAATTCACTCTGAGCATAATCAGTAATGCCTATTATAGCATCATTTCCTTCAATTTGTATCCACTCATGATCTTTAGTGTATTTTAACTCTGATTTAATTTCCATTAGATAATTTTATTTTGTGTAAATGTAATTCTAAAAAATATTTTTTCATAAAAAATTATTCTCCAAAATTATATCTTAAAGTCATTCCAGATCTTATTGTAGTCATTGGAAAAGCAGTTGATATTGCAAATTTTGAAAATAAGTGATCGTAAAAGAAAACTGCATTAAAACTTTTGCTTAAAGCGTAATCTGCAGATAACTTTAATGACCACATTGTTTGTCCAGCCGTAACTTTATTATCTAAAATATTTAAATTTCTAATGATGGTAATATTATCTCTTATATTTACATCTGCTTTGATATTTAAATCGCCTTTAGAAACTTTTTGTCTTCCTCCAAAACCATTTCTAAATTTTAGATCTTTAACTCTATAGCCAAATCCAATTGAATAATCTGTTCCTGAACTTTCTGTAAGTAAATCATTATCTAAACTTAAAGAAAGAGCTCTATCTTTCTTTAATGCCACTACTAACCTAATTGAATTTTTCAATTCCATATCAATTTTTAATAAAGGATTAAACTGTTCAACTAAATTGATATTAGTATATAGTATTTCATTTAAAAAATTCCCAGACACATCTTTTAATGAAAGATCTTCCAAATCAAATTCTAAGTTAGATTTAAAACTATTTAAAGTATAACTAGAGCGGTATGAATGTCCTATGCTAAACCTTTTAAATCTTTCTTTAAAAAACTCTAGATTAATTAGTCCGTTGTATTGTAAAGACCAATTTGGCAGTGGCGTACTTCTAATGGCGCTTAATGAAATACTCGAAGGATCTTGTCCAGAGTATGCAGAAATAAATGCCGGAATTAAAACAGCTTGATTATTTTTGCCATATCCTAAAGGATAACCAAATTCATCTATTCCACCACCTGAACTACCATTAATTAAAGCTAATCTATTTGCTATTATTAATCTATTATTTTGAAAATTATTGAAAGTTATTGATTCATTTTCATCACTTTTCTTAAATGATGTTTTTATTAAAATAGTTGAAATAGCAAAATTTCCAAATGAATTTGGAGACAAAGAATTATATTGATTATCTGTTATTATGAAGTTCTCAGAAAAATTCTCAGAATAAACCCTATTAGCATTTATGTCAATTTTTAAATCCTCTATCAAACTCAATTCAGCTACTAAATCAAACTTAGTGTTATGAACTTGAGTAAACTGCTCGTTAAAACTTGGAAAATTTGTTAACCATCCATTTTTAGCAGCCTCATATCTTATATCTGATTGACTGCCAAAAACAAAAGCTAAAGAAGGTCTAGAAGTTCCTAAAAACCCAAGAGATTGAGTATAGCCAGGAAGGACTTTTCCATTATTTTCTGCATAATTCAACTTCAGCCTGGTAAGCCCCGTTGCAAGTCCTATAAATGAATTAGTTATTTTATCTTGAATTGTTTTGGGTTTTTTCTTTTTCTCTAATCCTAAGTTTTTATAAAACTTAGACATGTTAAATGATGTGTTTACAGTATGTGTATTGGCATTTTGAATTGTATTAACATTGCCAAGAATATTTCCTAATTCATCTTCAACCAAAGCCATTGCATCTGATCCCTTTTCCCAATTAAAATCTCCAGAATAACTATAGCTAGTAGATATAAAATTAATTAAAGGGAAAAACTTAAAGGGGAGTTGATAGCTTAACTGAAATGACTGATTATGTGAATTAGCTTCACCTGTATTCCAGAATCCATCCCATATATCTAACTCTTTGTTTATTACGATATTACCTTCTGAATCATTTTGAAAATAATTTTTAACAATGCTATTATTAGATGCTGAAAAATCTAATCTTAAAGAATTAGTCAAATTTTGACTTAAACTAAGGTTCCAATCAAACAGAAAATTTCGTTGTTGAATATCGGGCAAAGCTATTTGTTTTGAAGCATCAGCTCCTTCAATGTAAACATCTCTAAATCTTTGGCTATTAAAAGTTCTATTAATGTTTGTGTTAAATGATATACTTGACAATAATGGATTAAAATTAAATTCCTTTAACCATTCTAAATATTTATTCTCACTAATGAATTTTATCGATTCAAATGGGGATATTACAAATGGATTGAAAGTGTAGCTATACTGCGCACTAGCTCTAGCTGTTTTTCTTATTAAACTCTCTATTTCATAATCATGTTGCATCTCTTGATTGTAACTGTATGAAAAATCAAAATTTTCAATATCATAAATCTTTTCTTTTTGATCATCTGATCTGTTTTTTTTCAAACCAATCAAATTAATACTGTTAATTTTTTTATAGGAAACTGCTTGGTTTCTTATCGAATCTTTTTGGCTTTTTCTAGTGGCAGAATTAAGTCGATCATTTAATTTAATATCTAGATAAAAAGGATCATATTCAGGAGTGGTAAATTCTTTAGAAACACTATATGACAAAGGAACTTGAATCTGCCATTTCTCAGGAAGAAGTTTCCCTAAATTAACGCTACCAATAAAACCGTATTGTTTTAATTCTTCTCTACTTCTTTGGTTTGGTGTTTTGTCAATTGACCCAAAACCAATAGTCGACATTTTTCCTGAAAGTGAAACATTAGCAAAATCTGCAATATTTACATCCAAAGAGCCTAATGCAGACCATCCTCCTTTTCCATCTATTTCGGAAAGTCTTAATTCATTAAACCAAACTTCTGCTGATAGAATATCCCCATTTTTATCAGATGGATTTTTTACTCCAATCATTAAATTTTTAATAGCTCCAATTGTTGGATTTCCTTTAATTGCAAATTTGTATTTTTTATCTCCTGGCAAACTTGAAATAGATGTAAATTCTTCAATAATTTCAAGTTCATCATTGAAATATAAAACATCTGATAAATTAGAGTTATTAGCAATAGCTATGGCTTTCAATTGAGTTAGTTTTTCTAAAGAAAAATCAATTGAATTTGACTCAGGCTCCCAAACTTGATCAGCACTATATCTATTAGAAGAATTTTGATTAAATGAAGTAGGTTTTAGCGGAACTTCAATCTGATAATAATTATCTGTAAAATCTGATCCAATTCTTATAAAACCCACCAATCTTTTGTCAAACTCTTCAGTAGCTCCTTCACCAGGTAACTTAGTGCTTCCTTCTAATGATTCGGCATGTATATACATTTTTAAAGTCTTGTATTGCCTCATGTCAAAGTTTAGGTTTTTATAAACTGCTCTAGAATCCTTTGGCTGAAGATCATTAACCTTAATACTCATTGATTGTTCATTCTGCCTAATTATTGTATTATTAGAATTTATTTCTTCTCTTTCAACTCCTGGAGGAAGAACATAGTTTATTGGCACTCTATTTTCATTCTCTAAAATATTAACAGAACCTATTTCAAATGACGTGTTAGGATAAGTTATGTTTTCTTTATTTAAGTTTTTTGAATACCTTTTCCAATCAGTCCTTACCAAATCTAAAGTTCCAAACCTTAATGTTACCGGATTAGAAAAATCTTTAAGAAAAATTCTCATAAAACGAATGGATCTCATGTTATCAATTCCATTAATTGATTTAAAAAAAGGACTATACTTGCTACTATTGTAGAATTGTTTAAATACTGGAATTTTAAACTGAATCCATCTCGTAATTTTAGATTGACCATTTGGAAGATCAACTTTAACATTATCCCTTACATCGCTTATAAATGGATGATTTCCAACATCCATATTTTTTCTAATAGGAACGGAGTATTCAAAATAACTGTCAATAGTATTCATGGTATTGTCTTGATTAGCATCTTCATTATCTGGAATAGTTGTTGACCCTCTTACTGAATTCGTTACAGAAATTGGCGAATTACCTTGAGTACCATTATAGTTTTTGTATCTATCTAAAATACCGCCATTAGCATTTAAATAGTATTGATAATTATCTCCCGCAGGATCACTTGTTTGTCCATTAAAATATTTTTCTAATTCATCTTGGTCATTCATGCCGTCATAACCCAAATCCTGAACAGATCTATTATTTGTGTCTGAGTCAAAAGAATAAACTAAAGATTGAGTTACTGGAGAAACTCCCCAATTAGAATTATTTGTTATCTGTTGAGAATTTAGAGTTGGAAGGCCATTTTCATATAATTTTTTACCATCTTTTAAAATATCTTCTGAAATACTTCCCAAATTAAAAACTAATGTCCCTAGTTCATTTTCATTTGAAATATTATCTTCAAAAGTGTCCAAAAGCCAAAATTGCACAAACTCTACATTAGCTTGCTCAAAATTAGTAGAATTAATTTTTCTAGTTATTCCTGCCCAATTCTTTTTTGGTGATTGACTAAAAGTAGTGTTTGAATTATTGTTATATGGTCCTTTTTCTTCTGGGTAAAAACTAAGGTCTAAAGTGTTTTGAATTCTAGATTGACCCTCAATTAAATCTTGTTGAGGAAAAATTTCTTCAATAAAAATCCTTCTAGTTTCGTTTTTGGATAATTCATTATCATCAATTCCACTTGGTCTTTGTCTTGTGTAAAAAATTGGATCAATATTGTACCATGCCAATTTAGCTCGATAATGTCCAAGTCTTAAATCATTAATTCCAAAATCTGATCCATTAACATTTTCTGGCACACTAGAAAGATTCCAGGAAAAAGTGTCTTTTATATCAATATTTGTTTCTGAACCTTCAAAGTCATCAACATATACAGTGGCAATTTCTTCATATCCTGAATTTTTAGGAGTACCTGAGTGAAGATAAGCCACTTCAGCTTTTAATGAAATAAACGATTGTGCTTCTGTTCTAACATTAGGTAATTTATTAGCAAGTCTAGTTAAAAAGGGGACTTCAGCTGAATACATACCATTAAATCCTATCATCGTGTTGTTTACTGGTTCAACTCCATAATTAGCCTTTTGAGTAATTGATCTTTCACTTAGATTCATAAGTGATCCGCCTATAATAAAATTATCATTAAACTTATGTTCAATATTAATTCCTGAAAAGCTTTTCTTTTGCTGAGAATAAAAAGAATTACTCTCAGTTGAGATTTCTATAGGAATGTTAGAATTTTTTAAAGTTTCGTCTAATATTTGGACTCTTCCCGCTTGGTAATTAACTGTATAATCCGTTCCTTCCTGGAGAAGTCTTCCTCCAGCTGTTACTTTTACAGACCCCCTGGGAACATTAAACTGTCCAATAGCAATTCCTCCGACCTCGCCAGATGTTTTATAAGATCCTTTAATTTGAAATTTATTCTTTTCTATATTTTCTTCAGCTGCAGTTTTAGATAAATCATAAATTTCTTTATAAACAAATTTTTTCTGGTTTAAATTGTAAGAATCTTTATTATTATAATTCTCACTAGAAGCATTTACGTCTTTTAATTTTTCAAATAAATATTCTCCAAAAGGTTCTATTGATGTAAAAATAATTAACCCATTATTTGAATCGATTGTAATGTTTGGAACAAAATCAAAAAATCCATCACCACCATTTTGGATATCATTATTCATGTTTAACTTATCAAAATTAAAAAGAGACAATAATGTTTTACCTTCAATTGAACTAGGCCAAATTAGAGGATCTACTGGCTCAATATAATTTAATGGAGATGGATTAGTATAGAAAATATTTAATTTAAAGTCGTCTTTGTTAATTTGATATGAACCTATAGAATAAATATTTTTCATCATCAAATCCCAAACTGGCTGATTAATATTAGTTAAACTACTTTTTAATAATTTTACTATTAAACTGTTATTTGAAATTTGCGGGTCATTATTTTGTTGCGTAAAGCTAGTGGCATCTATTCCATCATTTGCAAACTCTCCCACTTGAAAAACCTCTCCACCAACAGTAAATTGATAAGCTACAGCTAATATTTCATCATTATTAAGGGGTTGATTTAATGATATATATCCCAACTTATCATGTAATTTATATTCATTTAATTCTAACTTTCTTGCATTTTCTAAAACAGAATAATCATTCCCCTCACTTACTAAATCTTTAATAATTCCAAAACCTTCATTTACTGTAGAAATATCTCTAATTGAAGCATTTAACAATCCATTATCTATAGTTTCAGGATCTAATTTATTTACTGAATTATCTGGATAAACATTTAATCCAGGTTTAGTTATAAAATTTGGATAAAATTCATCCAATTTAGTTTTCTCAGGATTTGATTCCCCTAGATCTTGTAACCCTAAAACATTTCTTACATTTTGAGTTTGGTTGGTTCTATTTGTAACCCAAATCTCTATTCTTGTAATTTTTATTTGTGTATTTAAATAAGGGAATGTTTTAAGAGTTTGATCATACTTATCTCTAAAGTACTGACCTAAAAAAAAATGTCTATTTTCATCGTAATCCAATGGGTATATTGAAAATTCTTCAAAGCTACCATCTCCTTTAGCAACTACTGTTTGAGATTGAGATCTTTGTTCAGATAAAACAGTGACTACTTTAGTGTTTCCAAATTTTAATTCGGTTTTGAAACCAAATAAACTTTGTGCGCCAGAAATTAAAGATCCACTTAGAGGCATGCTAATATTACCTAGTTCAATTTTTTGAATAATATCATCTTCTGTAGGTGTGTAATCTAATTTTAATAAATTTTGAAAGTCAAAAGTTGACTGAGTGTCATAATTTGAACTTATAGTTAATCTTTCACCTATTTTACCATTCATACTCAAGCTAATTGTTTGATTAAAATCAAGACTTACATTACTTTGATTTCTACTTGATAATGAGGGGTTGTCGCTTTTTTGATATCTGGCTCCAATGTCCATTGAAATAGAACCTTGTGGAGTTAGTTCAATTTCATCTCCTCCAAAAATGGTTTCAAAAAAATTAGAATTAATATATAAATTTGGAAGTAAATTTTTTAATTTTGAAGAATTCTCAGAATTCTCTTCTTCAATTAGACTAAGTTTATCTTGAAAATACTTTTTAATATTATTTTCTTTAATCAATTTCCTATACTGATCAGGTGTCAATACTAATGGGATTCCAACATCAATTTCTCCAGCTTTAGTGGTATAAATATATTTATCAATCAAAGGATCATAAGTATATTTTGAAACAAAAAAAGAAGGAGGAATTAGTTTAAACTTTCCTAAATAAATAGTATTTTCTATTGTGTCTAAAGTAATAACCTTTTGACCTAGCATATTATAATTATATAATACAACTAAGAAAAATGATACAATAAATACTTTTCTTTTTATAAGAAATCTAACCAATACTTTACAATTTATTTAACGCACTCTTTATTAACTCTTCAACAGACATTTCTGGCGAATTATTTAAAAGTGTTTCGATAACTTTATTAGTGTGCTTTCTACTATACCCTAACACCTCTAATGCAGATAACGCTTCATCTTGATTTGTATTGCTAATATTTCCTATAAATTCATCATTTCCTGAAATTAAACTTACTTTATCTTTAAGGTCTATAATTACTCTTTGAGCAGTCTTAAGACCTATCCCTTTAACAGATTGAATAGTTGAAACATTTCCTGAAATTATGGCGCTTTGAATTTCTTTTGGAGTTAAAGAAGACAACATCGTTCTAGCAGTACTAGCTCCAATTCCTGAAACTGAAATAAGTTGTCTAAATAAATTTCTTTCCGTTTTTTCATAAAATCCAAATAAAGTATTAGAATCTTCTTTTACTTGTAAATGAGTAAATAAAGTAATGCTTTCTGAATCTGTGAGTTTGGAAAAAGTATTTAACGAAATATGTACCATATATCCTACTCCATTGCAGTCTATAACTACATCAGTAGGAGATTTTTCAACTAATCTTCCTTTTAATTGTGTTATCATTTTTTAATTTTAGATTTTTTTTGAGCATCTACTACAGCAACTGCTGACATATTTACCATCTCTTCAACACTTGCCCCTAACTGAATTACATGTACGGCTTTAGACATACCCATCATTATGGGACCAATTGATAACGCATTATCTAGCTCTTTTATAACTTTATAATTAGTGTTTGCTGAATCTAAGTTTGGAAAAATTAATGTATTCACGTTCTTGCCAGACAGCTTTGAAAAAGAAAATTTTTCTTTTAACATTTCTTTATTTAGAGCAAAATCTGATTGCACAGGTCCATCAACATTAAGTTTAGGGAAATTTCTATGTAAATAATTTACAGCCTCATTTACTTTTAACACCATTGGATGATTAGACGAGCCAAAATTAGAGTATGAAACCATAGCTATATTAGGTTCCAAGCCAAACATCTTAACTGTATCAGAAGTCATCTTTGCAATTATAGCTAAATCTTTAGAAGATGGATCAATATTAATTGAAGTGTCAGACAAAAAAAGAGGGCCTTTGCTAGTGATCATTAAGTTTGTGGTAGCCACTTTATTTACTCCTGGAGATCTGCCAATTACTTCAAATATTGGCTTAACAGTTACCGGATAACTTCGAGAATAGCCTGAAATTAATGCATCCGCATCTCCATTGTATATCATCATTGCTGCAAACAGGTTTCTTTCTTTCATTTTATTTACTGCTCTGAAATAAGTAACCCCTTTCCTTTTTCTCATTTCCCAATATTTTTTACCATATTTTTCTCTATTAGAGAATTCTTCTTTAGATTTTGGATCTATTATTGGAAGGTCTTCATCAAATTCAATTTCTTTTTTTAATTCTTCTATTACTTCTCTATTTCCTAAAAGTATTGGAAATCCTATTCCTTCTTCATGTACAATTTGTGCGGCTTTCAAAACATCTAAATGATCTGCTTCGGCATATATTATTCTTTTTGGAGAAGTTTTAGCTCTATTAGTTAAAAATCTAACTATTTTTTTATCGCTTCCTAATCTATTGTGTAACTCTTCTTCATATTTATCCCAGCATTCTATAGGTTCTAAAGCTAACCCAGAATCCATTGCAGCCTTAGCTACCATAGGGGGAATTTTAGTAATCAATCTTGGGTCAAATGGTTTAGGAATAATATAATTTTTTCCAAAAGTCAATTTAGTTTTATCATAGGCTATATTGACAAATTCTGGAACTGACTCTTTCGCTAATGAAGCCAAAGCTTTCACTGCTGCCATTTTCATTTGATCATTAATTTTAGTGGCTTTTACATCTAATGCTCCTCTAAAAATAAAAGGAAATCCGAGAACGTTATTTACTTGGTTAGGATAATCTGAACGACCAGTTGCCATTATAATATCATCTCTTGTTTTCATTGCTAAAGAGTACTCAATTTCAGGATCAGGATTCGCCATAGCAAATACAATAGGGTTTTTTGCCATACTTAATAACATGCCTGGATTAACCATATTTGATCTAGAAAGGCCAATAAAAATATCCGCATCTATCATTGCCTGATCAAGAGAATTTAAATCTCTACTAGTAGCAAATTCAGCTTTTTCACAGGATAGTTCTTTTCTGTCTTTTCTTATAACTCCTTTGCTGTCAGTCATCACAATATTCTCTGGGTTTAATCCAAATGCTTTATACATTCTAGCACAAGATATTGCTGCTGCTCCTGCTCCACAAACAACCATTTGTACATCTTCTATCTTTTTTTCTACAAGATCTAAAGCATTTAATAAAGCTGCTGATGAAATTATAGCCGTACCATGTTGGTCATCATGCATTACAGGAATATCCAGTTCTTCAGAAAGTCTTTTTTCTATTTCAAAAGCTTCTGGAGCTTTGATGTCTTCTAAATTTATTCCTCCAAAAGTTGGTGAAATATTCTTAACAGTTTCTATAAATTTTTCTGTATCCTTAGCATCAATTTCAATATCAAATACATCTATTCCAGCAAAAATTTTAAACAAAAGGGCTTTGCCTTCCATAACAGGTTTAGAGGCTTCGGGACCAATATCACCAAGGCCTAGTACAGCTGTTCCGTTGGTTATTACTGCAACCAAATTCCCTTTTGAAGTATACTTATATACATTTGATGGATCCTTTTCTATCTCTATACAGGGATGAGCAACTCCGGGTGAATAAGCTAGAGATAAGTCCCTTTGACTATTGTATTTGGTCGTTGGTATTACCTCAATCTTTCCGGGTTTCGGTTTAGAATGGTATAATAAGGCCTCTCTTCTATTTTTATTGTTTTTCATTTTCTAAAAAAATTTTGTAATCTTTTTATAGTATAAATTTATAAAAAGCATTTTCAATAACATAGGAAATAGTTAGTATAAAAAATGTATAATTAAAAACTATTATAATTAATAAAGCCAAGTCTTGCCAATGCTTTATATTTATGCTGTTATTTAATTATTGATCATAATAATCTTGCCTGTGTTAAAGAAGGTTTTTTTGGGATTGTTTTTTTTAATGTTTTTCTATTTGGGATCATCTCAAATTAGTAAGGTACACTACATTCCTCCCTTAACTGCTAATAAAATCACCGGGGGCGGAGGTTCAGTTCCAGAAGATCAATTTATATATCTTTCAACTCCAAGTACTGACAATGTAACTGTTACTATTACTCCCCTTAATGGAGATGCTCCGACAATATATACTCTTCTTAGTAATAGTAATCCAATAAGATATGACATAGGAAGCGGTGGTGAAACACAACTTTTTGTTGATCATGATACAACTGGTGGAACTGTCGCTTTGAAAGCTGGTTTTTTGATTGAAGCAGATTGTCCAATTTATACTTCTGTAAGATACAATGCTGGAGCACAAGCAGGCGCATTAGTAAGTAAGGGAGATGCTTCTTTAGGTACACATTTTAGAGCTGGAATGATGACAATGGGCACTAAAGAAACTGAAAATTCACAAGGTACATCTTTAAGTTTTGTTTCTGTAATGGCTACTAAAGATAATACAATTGTATCTTTTGAACTGCCAAATGCTGTCAGTGCAACAACTATATCAAATTTTACTTATCTAGGCCCATTTACAAAAACACTTAATCAATATGAAAGTATTATTCTTGCTATAAATTATCCATCAGGCAATGATATTGGTGAAGCGCGAAATTCTTTAATAGGAGCTCTAATAAAATCTGTTACTATTGCAGGAGTTGAAGATAAAACTAAGCCCATAGTAGTAAATGTTGGGTCATCAAGTGGAACCTTTTCTTCAAATGGTGGAGGTCATGACCATGGTATTGATCAAATTGTTGGTCTTGATAGAGTTGGTCATGAATACATTTTTGTAAAAGGGAATGGACAAAATAACACTAATGGTGGTGAACTTGAAACTCCTCTAATTGTTGGAGCTGTAAACAATACTGAAATTTTTATAAATGACGACACAAATCCAATTGTAACAATTAATGCAGGAGACTACTATTTAATCTCAAGCACTAGATATTCAACTCAAGATCAAGGTGCCACCATGTATGTCAGAACTCAAGATAAAAATCATCCAGTTTTTGCTTATCAAGGTATTGGTGGGAGTGGAACTTCTGAAGCTAATCAGGGTATGTTTTTTGTGCCCCCACTAGACGAAGAAGCTAATGATGATGTTAACAATGTTCCAGAAATTGATTTTATAGGAAATGATCAATATGATGATCAAGCTGGTGTTTCAATAGTTACAAAAAATACTGCAACAATTACAATTAATGATACAAATGGGGATTACGATATTTCTTCTTTGACGCCTATTACAGTATTAGGTAATTCAGATTATAAGGCTTACTCAGTTACAGATCTTGCTGGAAATGTTAAAGTAACTTCAGATAGTGAGTTATATTTAGCATATTTTAATACTTCTGGTGCTGCAACTAGTGGTGGTTTCTATGCAGGTTTTGCAACTCCCCCAAATGCTGAACTAAACTTAGGCATCAATTCTCTTGGAAATTGTTTACAAATAGACGATCAAGGCAATGTCATAGGTTCCAATATCACTCTGCAAATAACAAATTCATCTGGATTTAATTCATGGGTTTGGCAGATTAAAGATGCCAGTGGTAATTTTATTGTAGCACCAGGAGCATCAGAAAATACAGAAACTTACATACCAGAAAAAGAGGGAGAATATAGATTAAAAGGTGTTATTAACTGTATAAACTTTGATCAATATTCAGGAATAATACCTATTAGTATTTGTCCTGCTGACTCAGATAATGATGGTGTTATAGATAATTTAGATCTAGATTTAGACAATGATGGTATTTATAATTCTGTTGAATCTGCAGGAAATTTAAATGTAGACTTGTCTAACATAGCTTCTCCAGTATTTAAAGATTCTAATAATAATGTTGTAAATATATCTGTACAAATAACAACTGATGGATCTGACAATGATAATAAAATATCTGGATCTGCTACTGGAGAATTACAATTTGAATTAGCTCCTTCCGCTAATCATATTTTGTCTTTTGAAATAAAAAACACTTTAGAGCCTCTTAATTATAAATTCACTGGAAAACCAGAAACAATTACTGCTGGAGATTATTTTGAAATTAGAGTACTCCCATCCACTAGAAATGTAACATTACTAGACCCAGATGATCAATTGTTAATTGATACAAATTATGATGGTGAAACATTCAGCTCTGGCATAACTACATATACTTCAAATCTAATTCGATTTAAATATAGAGCTGACACAACTCTTCCTTCATACCAGTTCTTAGCTTATGATGTTGAAGGCTTTAAAATTAGTTCTGGCGCAGATGAGACATCTTCTGTTTCTTTGTTTACGGGAAAACTAGAAGTAGTTGATTATAAAATTAATTCTGATGATAATACAGCTAATGCAGACACCCTTTATGATTATTATGATCCCGATAGTGATGGTGATGGATGTAATGATGTTATTGAAGCAGGATGGATATATCCAGGATTTTTAGGAGATCCCGATAGTGATGGAATTTTAGGAACTTCTCCGCTAAATACAAACACTCCAGGAGTTATTGATGATAGAGGACTGGTTGTCACTCATAAAACTGCTGGCGGATATGAAATTGATCCTAAAAAAAATACAGCTGGAAATTATTTGTTTCAAACACCTAGTGATCCTGTAGGAATTCAAACTCAACCTCAATCAACAAGCGGATGTGAGGGCAATACTATAGAATTTGAAGTAACTGCATCATCATCATCTCAAACCACTATTTATTATCAATGGAAATTCTATAACCTTATAGATAAGGATTGGGAAAATATTTCTGATGGAGGATCATATTCAGGAGCAACTACTAGTAAATTAACTATTACTAACATCACAACTGCAATGGATGGGAGGTATAGAGTTTTTGTTAATGATGATGAATATCTTTGTGATATAGGATCAGATTCAAATATTTCACTTACAGTAAATGAGTCCCCAGAGAATCCTATTGTATCTCAAATCCAAACTTTTTGTCAAACAGATACTCCAAAGGTTTCCAACCTAGTTGCTTCAAATGATGGAGCTACATTGACACTTTATTGGTATGACTCTGTTAATGCAACGACTCCTTTAGATTCAACGACACCACTTGAACATAATAAATTTTATTATGCTGAATTTATTGATAATGAAGGTTGTATAAGTTCAGGTAGAACTGAAAGTAAAGCCTATATATCAAATCCAATATTAAATGCTTCAAATGAAGTGGTATGTGTTGGTGACACTACAAAACTCACAATTGAAAATATAGCAAAAACTGCTGCTGATTTCTCTGCTGAAAACAATCTTATTTTCATTACAAATAATGGAGAGCCTGTAACATGGGATACTAGCTTTGGAAAAACCTATTTTATGATTCAAGCCGGTACTGGTCAAACTGGATTTAGTCCAATAGATTGGACAACTGCAAAACAAATTACTGATAATTACAATTCGGGGGATAGTTCATCCAGTGCAAGAATGTACGTGATCTTAGATGCAGATATGGAAACAACTGTTTGGAATGGTCTAAATTCAATGGGATTAACAGGAAATGATGGGATATATTTTTGGCTAGGACTTTATCAAGATCTTAATGATCCTGAATATGCTGAGCCTGGAAATGCAGCTCAAAATTATGCAGGATGGAAGTGGGTTAATGGTGCATATTTAAAGGACACCTATGTTAACTGGTGGACTGATGAACCTAATGATGCGGGTAGTGAGCACTATGGACAATTTGAATTTTCAAATAATGGAAAAAAATGGAATGATATGTCAATAGGTAATGGGCAGTCGTGGCCACTTTTTGAATATACTGGATCTACAAGTATAGTTTGGGGTTATTATGATAATGATGGGAATGAAGTTCTAATTAATAATCCTGGAACTGGTTCATTAGATGTAAGTCCAACTCAAACAACTACCTACTTTGTAAAAGTTACAACCAATGATGTAGTATGTAAAACTGAAAAAACAATAACAGTCAATCCAAATCCAACTGCTATAACTATCCCTGACTATGAGTTTTGCGATAATACTGATGATGATGATGGAAATAACGGAAGTATAACTCTAACAAAAGCTGATTTTGATGCATTGATTCCATCAATATTAGGGCAAGACCAAAGCGAAAATGATTATACTGTTACATTCTATACATTATCTGAAGATGCCTCTACTGCAACAAATGCTATTACTTTTCCTTATACAAATCCTATAAAACCATCGACTGAACCTCACTGGTTTGTTAATTCTACAGAAATTTTTATAAGAGTTGAGAATAACACAACAGGGTGCTTTATTTCTGAGACATCATTCAAGCTTATAGTAAAACCCAAGCCCATTTATTTTGAAGTTGATAATATAATTCTTTGTGATGATAATAGAGATGGTAGAGTTGGAGAATTTAACCTAGGAAATAGAACAGAAGAGTTAAGATCCGGTAATGCAACAACTGATCCAAATGATGAAGACAATCAATCTATAAATGACTTTGTTGTAACATATCACACAAGTCTTGCAGATGCAAATGATTTAAATAGTAATGGAATTGATAATCCAGATAATTTTACTATTGAGGAAAATAATCAACAAACCATTTACTTTAGGATAATTAAAACAAGTGGCTCATATCCAGGTTGTTTTATTACAGGAGAAGCATTTGATTTAATTGTTGAAGCCCTTCCATTTGCTAACACTGTAACTATAGCTAGACAATGTGACGGTGATAGCTCACTTGACACAAATTCCCAAGATGGTATTTTCCCATTTGATACTTCTGGTATTCAAGATACCCTTTTAAATGGCCAAACAGATGTTACAACTTATTACTATGATAAAGATGATAATTTCATAGGTAATGTATTGCCTGAAATCTATGAGACAGAGTCTCAAATAATAACAATTAAAGTAGAAAATAATACTCCACAAAAATGCTATAACGAAACTACTTTAGAATTTATAGTTGATGATAGTCCTGAATCTTATGAAGTAATAATAAATAGTCAATGTGATGATGGAGTTAGTGATATTGATGGTTATTCAGAATTTAATACTTCATCCGTTATCCAAACTTTACTTACAAATCCCGATAGCAATCAAATGCAGAGTCTAGATGATTATTCTGTTTCTTTTAGCTACGTTGATGAAAACGGTAGTACTCAAAATTCATATCAATTACCAAATCCATTTAATACAAAAACACAAACTGTTGTTGCAACAGTAACTAATATAATTAATACTAATTGTGTCATTACAAAAGATATTGACTTTACTGTTGTTCCACTTCCAGTTATAAAAGAAAATTTAATTAAAATTGAACAATGTGATGATGGTAAGGGTGCAGAAAATGATGGAGTTACATTGCATGATCTCTCCGAATCACAATTATTATTTTCGGACAATTATCAAAATGAAACATTTGAATATTATAAGGATCTTGATTTATTAACAAAAATTGATGATCCAGAAAATTATGAGAATTCTCCATTTAATGATGAGGTATGGATTAAAATCACTACTGAAGATGGATGTATAAGAACCTCTAAAACACAAAGTGGAGCTGATAGATTAAAAATTGAAATTACAGTTGGTGCAAGTAAAATTTCTGATACATTTATGCAAGACTTTAGTACCTTCTACAATATATGTGATGATTCACCTGCAAATGATCAAGATGGAATTTCTGTTTTTTCATCTACTATTCTAAAAGAAATAAAAGGGAAATTAATATCTTCTAATATAAAATTTGCTAGCCAAAAAATTAGAGTTACTCTCCACACAAATCCTGAAGACGGATTAACTGGTCAAAACCCTATTGATATTGATCAAGATTTTACAAATATAAATCCAAATACTCAAGAAATATGGGCAAGGATTGTTAACATTGATATTACACAATTCACTTGTTTAGGTTATGCGCAAGTAGCAGAATTATATGTAGAGCCAAGACCTGTCGCATATCCAGTAACAATCTTAAGACAATGTGACGGTGATAGTCCATTGGATAATGACTCTCAAGATGGTATATATCCATTTGATACAAGTAATGTTGTTGCCAGTTTGCTAACAAACCCTGATACAGGTGTTATTCAAGATCAGTCAATACTTACAATAACTTATTATAATGAAGATGGAACTGAAATACCAGCTGCTAACATTGCTTCAACTTTCGAAACAGCTTCTCAAACCATCACCATTAAAGTTGAACGTAATCCTTCCTATCCAAACATCACAAATCCGGATGGATTGTGTTATGACAAAACGACAATTGAATTTATAGTAGATGATTCACCTGAAGCTTATCCAGTCGCCATTGCTAAACATTGCGATGATGGAGCTGATGATAAGGATGGTTACTCTGAGTTCGATACCTCTACTATATTGAATACACTTTTAACTAATCCTACCACAGGACTTTCTCAAAATTTAATAGACTACACTGTGAGCTTTAGTTATAATGATGATAAAGGAGTCAGCCAAACAACAGCTACTCTACCTAATCCGTTTAACACCAAAACACAAAGCGTAATAGCAACTGTAACCAATCCGCTTAATTTGGATTGTGTTATTACCGAATCTATTGAGTTTGTGGTTAATCCACTACCTAGTTTTGATATAGACGATGACACGGTTGTCTGTTTAAACCCACTCCCTGGTCAACCTGTTGAAATTGGAACTTCTAATTGGAACGGGGGAACAACTGCTTCAATTTATAATTACTACTGGACCCTTGACAGTGACCCTTCATTTAATGAAACTACTGAAACTATCTTTGTTAATACAGGAGGTGTTTACACAGTTGTTGTTGAAAATCCTGTAACTCTTTGTACTAGAGAAAAAAGTATAACGGTAAGCGAATCAGAAATGGCAAGCCTTGATTTAGATGATGACGGAAGTATAACAAAAAGTGAATATGACCATTTTATTCAAGTAGTAGACCTTGCTAATGACAATGCCAATACCATTACAATTAATAACATATCTGATTTAGGTATTGGAAAATATGAGTTTGCTTTAGACGATGCTTTTGGGCCCTATCAAGATGATCCTGTTTTTAATGATATTAAACCTGGGATACATACCTTGTACATTAGAGATAAAAACAGTTATTACATCTACGATTATGGATGTGGCATTGCCAGTATTGACGTGTCTATTATTGGTTACAGAAAATACTTTACACCTAATGGAGATGGCATAAATGACACATGGAAAATACTAGGAATTAGAAAAGAATTTAACGGAAACAGTAAAGTATATATCTTCGATAGACACGGTAAACTGCTAAAAGAATTAGATCCTTTGAGTACAGGCTGGGACGGAACATCGTTAGGAAAACCTATGCCCGCAACTGATTACTGGTTTAGAACACTGCTAGAAGATGGAAGAGAATTTAAAGGACACTTTAGCCTTATAAGAGGAAATTAAATATATATATTTGACATAATAATATATATGAGTTGATGATAAAAAAGATAGTTTTTGTTTTAGTTTTTTTTATAATCTCATTAAGTCTCACAGCTCAATTAAGTAAAATTCATTACATCCCTGCAATTACTGGAGAGACTGTGGGGGATCAATGGCTATATATTTCTACCCCCAGTATAGGAAGTATAAACGTTACTATAAAGCCTATTGGTGGCACAAGATCTGACTGGATAACAAAAGCTATCTCTAATGATAATCCTTGGATATATTCTGTTGGCTCTGGAAATAGCACTCAATTAGTGAAAGTTTTCGACACTGCTTCTAATAGCACTTTTACTGATGCTGGATTCATCGTTGAATCAAGTAATTTAATTTATGTCAGTTTTAGGTTAAATAGTTCCCTTACAAATAGTAATCAGAAATTTCATGCCGCCGCCTATGTTAGTAAAGGAAGTGCTGCGTTAGGGACAAGATTTCGAACCGCAACTTTTACCAATACACCTAGTTCAGGAGGAGGAAATAATTTCATATCTATTTTTGCAACTGAGGACAATACTAAAATTACCATTGATGATTTGCCTACAGGAACTGTGTTGGAAAATTATACTGGATCCTTCCCTATTGAAATCACTTTACAAAAATACGGAACCTATATATTAGGACATAACCCTTCATTTGCTAATTCAACTGCAATAAAACAAGCATTAATAGGGGCGTTAGTAATTTCTGAAGATGCTCTTGGAAGTTCCGATCCAAAACCTGTAGTTGTTACTTGTGGATCAATTGGCGGATCTTTAATGAACGGAGAATATAATAACCAGGATTATGGAATGGATCAAATTACTGGAATTGATAGATTAGGAGATGAGTATGTGTTTGTTAAAGGATATGCTTTAGACGAGATTGAAAAAGTTATATTAATTGCAGATAGAGATGGAACAAAAATTTATAAAGATGGTAGTCAGACCCCTTATACTACTTTAAATACTGGAGAACATGTGATTTTTGAAGGTACAGACTATACCAACAATCATAATATTTATATTAAAACTCAGGATCCTTCTTTCAAATTAGTTGCTTATCAAGGAATTGGGTATGATACAGGAGGTACTGCTGGTAGAGCTAATCAAGGATTAGTATTTGTGCCTCCTCTTTCTTGTTCTTCAAGAGGGAATATCGACAACATACCTTACATAGATTATATAGGAAATAAAAAGTTTGAAGGGGGTACATTAACTATTTTAACTGAAGATGGAGCAGATTTAAAAATATATAAAAATGGCAGTTTATATGCTGATAACAGTGGGACTGCTGGTCTTATACCTTTGTCTTCACTATCAAATGATGTGGCTGGAAAACCTGGTTACAAAACTTATTTTTTAATTTCTGAAACTTCCACAATTAGTAGTGGGATTTTTTTACAAGGAAACATTAAAATAACTTCTGATAAAGAACTTTATCTTGCTTCGGCAACTTTTGGAGGTTATGCATCAGCTGGAAGTTATTATTCAGGGTTTGTATCTAACCCACAAGTTGTCCCTAATTTAATAATAAATCCTCTTGGAGTTTGTATAAGTTCTAGTGGTGTTTCAAATGTAGAATTAACTACAAGTTCAAGTTTTGATTCATACCAATGGCTAAAATACGATACTACATCAAGTGCCTATGTTGATGCCCCTGTAAATCCTAACGATCCCACTCATACAAATGATTCCCAAAATTATAAACCAATTGAGCCAGGTACTTATAAATTAAGAGGAAAATTAGCTTGCTTAGACCAAGATTACTTCTCAGAAGAACAAACAGTTAGCATATGCCCTACTGATTTTGATGAAGATGGTATTATTGATAACCTTGATTTAGATTTAGATAATGACGGAATTCTAAATGCTGAAGAGTCGTTAGGAAGTGCAAATATTGACTTATCTGATATTTATAATCCTGATTTAATTTTACCAACCGTTAGCTTTAGAACTTCTGGATTATATTCCCCCACAACTACAAGTACTTTTGAGGGGACCTCGGCAGGAACATTTAAATCGAAAATAGTCCCAATTGGAGTGAATGAAACTGCAACTTATAAAATAAACCCATTACAATATGACGATGCTTTAGATGAAAATCAAAGATTAAATATTTTTTTTACTGAAGATTCTTCTGTTTCACATGTCATTAATTCTGAAGAAAGTTTTAGTATAGAAGTCTATCCTTCTAATAAAAATATAACTGTGATTGATCCAGGAGAAAGATTATTAGTAAATAATGGTAGCGGATTTGTTGTCATTCCACCTGATGGTTTCAGTGGTAATAAAGTTATTTTTAAATATAATACTAACCCTTTAGATCCTAATGCTAAGTTTGAATTTTACGCATATGACATTGAAGGATTTCTATTTAGTCATATTATTGGCGATTTAGCCGTAGATGACTCAAACTTTCATGGTAAATTTCAAATATTAGATTATAATTTAGATACAGACTCTGATGGAAAACAGAACATGTATGATTTAGATAGTGATGGAGATGGATGTAACGATATTATTGAAAGTGATCTGAATTTTGATAATACCGTAACTCAGCCAAGAGTTAATCTAGATCCAAATAGTGATGGAATTTATGGAGATTTAACTTACGGGGCTTCTGGAACTGATGTAATTCAATTTCCAGATGTAGATTCAAGAGGAAGAATTAATGATTTATTAGATGCCACAAGTGGGACCTATAATGATCCCCCCTTAGATCCTGTAACTAGTAATCCACTTTATTTGGATGACACTGCACCAGATGTTATAATTAATACTGAGCCTTCTGATATTCAAATATGTAAAGATGGTGACGATGCGACTTTTACAATTGATGTTGATCCAGGAACAGGATATAAAGCTTTCTTCCAGTGGGTTGTAGATAAAGGGACTGGAGTTTATGAAATTTTAATAGATGATCCAGCTACAACACCAAATACAACTTCCAAAGACCTAACAGTTTTAGCTGTTGATTCATCAATGAACGGATGGAAATATAGCGTGCTAATTTACTCCGATGGAGTACTTTGTCAAGAACAATCCAACGAAGCTGTTTTAAAAGTTGAAGCTACATTACCTACAGCTAAAGCTATTGCTTTAGCAGATCCATTATTTGATGAAAACTGGATTATAAAATGTGATGACGGTTCAGATCAGTATGACGGAATTTCCTCTTTTAATTTAAGCTTAATAGACAGTTATATTTTGGATGGACAAGATCCAGCAGATTTTGAAGTATCCTATTTCTTAGATGCAGCCGATGCTTTATCTCCTACAACAACAGGTATTACAAATCCTACAACATTTACAAATATACCTGACCCTGCATACGATCCTGCAAGTCCCACAACCCAAACATTAAAATTACATGTTAGAGTCCGTAATATAAATTCAAATTGTTTAGCAGATCCTATGAGTTTTGATCTTACAATCAATTCGGTTCCATTACTTGCCGCTATTGCTGATGTTGAACAGTGCAACGATACTGTGTTTGATTTAGAAGCACTACAACCTAGTTTGTCTATAAATGCTGCCACAGAAACCTTTGAATTTTTTGATTCTAATGGAATTCTAATTACTGATCCAAGTAATTATATATTTTCTGGATCAATAGCTTCAAATGGAGAAACTATTACAGTTGAAGTAAAAAATTCTGCAACTCTTGGAAGTGGATGCTCTAAGCAAACAACCTTCACTATTAGACTCGGTGCGTGTGATATTCCTACTACTTTTCCTGTTTTAGATGAGGCTCTTTGTGAAACTTCTACCGACCCACTTGGTGGAGATCAAGACGGTATTGAAACTTTTGACAAGTCTATTTTTGCTAATGTTGAAACAGATTTAATCACTGCTGAGCCCTTATTTGCTGTTTTTGGAACAGAAATTAATTTTTTTAGATCAGACGCTGAAGCTACAGCAGGTACAGCTAATGTGATTGATAAAACTATAGATTATACTACTAATGCTACAGACGATGGATTTACTTTTAACACTACTGAAAACAGATGGGAACAAGAAATATGGGTAAGAGTTGAAAACACTACCCTTGCCGCGGCGTGTTTTGACACTAAACAAGTGGCTATATTATACATTAATAAACTTCCTGAACTACTCACTGCAACTGTAGATGTTAATCAGTGTGATGTAGGTATCTTTAATCTAAGGGATCAAGAAGATAATCTTTCCTCAAATTATGCTGATGAAAGTTTTGAGTATTATGATTCTGTAGGAAATTTAATTACTGACCCTGCTAATTATACAGCGGCAGGTCTTAATGAAACTATTACTGTTATAATTAGTACCACACCAAGTCTTGGAATAGCTTGTGTAAATACAACTGCTTCTATAAATTTGGCTTGGTCTGTAACAATTCTGCCTTCTACTTACATATTAAAAGATGAATATTTAATTGAAACGGACCCTGATCCAAAAGGTCAAGCACAAGATGGTATTGAAACTTTTGATAAGACTATTTTTGTTAATGTTGAAACAGATTTAATTACTGCAGAACCTTTATTTGCTGGCAAAACGTTCTCTTTTTATAGAAGTCAAAGAGATGCATTAACTTCCTTCGGTAAAATAGACACCACTGTTGACTTTGCTACTGACCCAAGTAAAAGTGGATTTACTTTTAACGCCACTGAAAACAGATGGGAACAAGAAATCTGGGTTTATGTTGAAGATAGCGTGACCACTGCAATTGCTACTTGTTATGGACTTTATCAAATCGCTACTCTTTATGTTGAAAAAAGACCTGTGTTTTATGATGTTATTCTGCAAGAGAGTTGTGATGAGCAAACTCCTTTAGACATGTACTCAGAGTTTGACACCTCTTCATTATTTAGTGAGTTTACTACAGATCCTACTGGAACTGTCCTACAAGACACGAATAAATTTAAAGTTGAATACACTTATGTTGACAATACAGGAACAACTGTAACGCTTGGTCCTACGCTTCCTACAGAGTTTAACACTACCGATCAAACCATTACTGTTACTCTAACAAACAAAACAACAAATAGTGCTTTAACTGCTGGAGTTAGTACAGGAACTATTGAGTTTAAAGTCTATGAGCAACCTATAGCTTATCCTACTGATCCTAGTGTCCCTGGACTATATACTTTTGCTGAATGTGATGATGTAGCTTCAGGAGCTGATGATGATGGACTGACTGTTTTTGATATGTCTACTATTAAAACGCTTTTACTTACAGATCTTAGCGGGACATATGTGGCGCAAGATCCTAGCGATTTTGATTTTGAATTTAGTGTAGCAGGAGCTCCTATTGTTTTATCAAGTGATTACACGGCAACAACAGGAGATAAAATTGATGTAACTATTACCAATCCTTTATTTACTACCTGTGCAGAAACTATTACTATATCCTTTACTGTTAATCCACTACCTAGTTTTGATATAGACGATGACACGGTTGTCTGTTTAAACCCACTCCCTGGTCAACCTGTTGAAATTGGAACTTCTAATTGGAACGGGGGAACAACTGCTTCAATTTATAATTACTACTGGACCCTTGACAGTGACCCTTCATTTAATGAAACTACTGAAACTATCTTTGTTAATACAGGAGGTGTTTACACAGTTGTTGTTGAAAATCCTGTAACTCTTTGTACTAGAGAAAAAAGTATAACGGTAAGCGAATCAGAAATGGCAAGCCTTGATTTAGATGATGACGGAAGTATAACAAAAAGTGAATATGACCATTTTATTCAAGTAGTAGACCTTGCTAATGACAATGCCAATACCATTACAATTAATAACATATCTGATTTAGGTATTGGAAAATATGAGTTTGCTTTAGACGATGCTTTTGGGCCCTATCAAGATGATCCTGTTTTTAATGATATTAAACCTGGGATACATACCTTGTACATTAGAGATAAAAACAGTTATTACATCTACGATTATGGATGTGGCATTGCCAGTATTGACGTGTCTATTATTGGTTACAGAAAATACTTTACACCTAATGGAGATGGCATAAATGACACATGGAAAATACTAGGAATTAGAAAAGAATTTAACGGAAACAGTAAAGTATATATCTTCGATAGACACGGTAAACTGCTAAAAGAATTAGATCCTTTGAGTACAGGCTGGGACGGAACATCGTTAGGAAAACCTATGCCCGCAACTGATTACTGGTTTAGAACACTGCTAGAAGATGGAAGAGAATTTAAAGGACACTTTAGCCTTATAAGAGGAAAATTTAATTAAATAAATCAATATTATATCCTAATGTAATTTGATGGAATCCTCCAGTTCCAAAAATTATATTTCCTTGTTGGTAGGAATAATTATAAGAAAATATAAAATCTTTATACGAAACACCAAAAATTGGTGTAATCAATTGATAAGTTTGATTCTTAATTTGTTCTCCATCCAAATATTGAGCTCCATCAAAGCTTTGCCTGTAAGAAAGTCCTAGCCATAAATATCCATAATCTAAATCATAGTATGATTTGAAATTTAAATCAAGGTTTTTTTCACTTGTAAGCTTAGAACCATGAAAAAGAACTGAAGGCTCAAAAGAAAATGGGGTCTCTGTAAAAAATAAATATCCAAATGAAGCAACATACTTTAAAAAACTTGTGTAATTTTTTGAAAAATCATAAACCTCGTCTCCATAGATATTAGAGGGAGTGAATAAAATATTTTTGAAAGTAAGATGGATAAAATAATTATAATTAACATATGAAGCTCCTACATCCATATTAAAATATCCCGAACTTTGATTTATTTTACTAATTAATGGGTCTTGCTGACCGTATATGTTAAATTGATCAAATGATGTTTGGTCTAATGAATTTTGTACTCCTCCAATACTAAGCCCAAAAGAAAATTGATTAATTGATCCATAATTAAATAAATCTGGTTTTTTCATTCTTGCTCTATCTTCATTAAAATTAATATGATGTGCATACGTTAATGAAACTCCAGTTTGTGAATTATAACCATTTTCATCTTTGAAAATTATTGCACCAACTCCTGATCTTTCTGTTAATCTTGCATCAACTGACAAGGTTTGTAAATTAGGGGCATTCACTTGATCAAGCCAGTTCTTTCTAGCTGTCATTCTGATCTTAATACCCTCTAAATTAACCCCAGCCATGGAAGGGTGTAGTAAATAGTAGTTCTCTGTTAAATAATCAGTATAAATAGGTAGTCCCTCTTGACTATAAATGCTTTGAGAAAATAAAATAGTTAATAATATAAATACTTTTCTTATACTATAATTCATTCTTTTTATTTATGGTAATAATAAAAATTAATTGCTAAATATAATGATATGGCTAAACTTTCCCATTAAATTTATTAACTTAATATAGACTTAATATAAATTTTTATCAATGAAAAAAATAATTTTAATAATTACTGTACTATTTACAGTCAATATAATAGCTCAAGATTCTAAAAAAAATTCAACAAAAGATACTATTGAAGTAAAAAAGGATAAAGGTCTTCCATTAAAAGCAGAAAGGAAAATCAATATCAATACTGATGAAGGCACATGGATGTCTTTAGATATTAGTCCAGATGGGAAAACAATTGTTTTTGATATGTTAGGCGATTTATACTTATTGCCTATAGAAGGTGGTAATGCTAAAAGAATTACAGAAGGATTAGCATTTGATTCTAATCCTAAATTTTCACCTGATGGAGAAGATCTTCTTTTTGTGTCTGATAGAACAGGAGGTCCAAACGTATGGATAATAAACTTAGCTACAAAAGATTCTACTCAGGTAACCAAAGGAGACACGTACAATATTCAAGCAGCAGAATGGACGCCTGATGGAAATTATATTATTAGCAGTAGAGGAAATCGAAATGTAAAATTAAACATGCACCATAGGGACGGGGGAAAAGGAACTATATTAATAAAAACACCTGCTAATTTAAAAACTGTTGAGCCAGCCTTTGGAAAAGACGAAAGGTACATATGGTATTCTAAAAGAACTGGTTCATGGCAGTACAATGCTAAGTTTCCTCAATATCAATTAGCAAAATATGATAGAGAAACAGGGAAATCAAAGACTATGACTTCAAGATATGGCTCTGCATTTAGCCCGACTCTATCTTCTAATGGCAAATGGCTTGTTTATGGAACTAGATGGAATGATAAGACGGGTCTTATCGCAAGAGAATTAAAAACTGGTAGTGAAAAATGGTTAGCATACCCCATTCAAAAAGATGATCAAGAATCCCAAGCAACTTTAGGAGTCCTCCCTGCTATGACATTTACTCCAGATAGCCAAAACTTATTGACATCTTATGGTGGAAAAATTTATAGTATTCCAATTGATGGAGGTGATGCTAAAAACATTGCATTTAATGTAAACGAAGATATAGAACTAGGTCCTAGATTGAAATTTAATTATCCTATTGAGGATAAAGACTATGTAACTGCCAATCACATAAGGAATCCTAAATTATCTCCTAATGGCAGAATGGTGGCTTACTCGGCTTTCCATAGAATTTACATAAAAGAGCTTCCTAACGGGGAGCCTAAAAGGCTTACAAACTTTGACTATACTGAAGAAATGCCTATTTGGAGTCCTGATGGAAAAGAAATTGCATTTGTAACTTGGAATCACCAGGATGGCGGAGCTATTTATAAGATAACCCTTGAAGGTAAAAAGAAACTAGTAAAGCTTACGGATGAAGAGGGAATTTATTCTTACCCTACTTATAATAATAATGGAGATAGAATAGTTTTTATTAAGGGTTCAAAACAAGAATATAAAGATGGTTATGGCCCCAGATCCTTTAGATCAAGTGATGCTTTAATGTGGATTTCTAATAAGGGTGGAAAAATAAATCATATTACACTTTGTGAAGGAAGATCAAATCCACATTTTATAAAAAATTCTGATAGAATACATTTATATAGTAACTCCAAAGGATTAACATCAATTAGATGGGATGGGACTGATGAGAAAGAAATTATAAAAGTAACTGGAATCATACCTTATGGAGCTGGCTGGTCTCCAGAAGCATCAAAACCTTCAGCAGCATCAATGGTTATTAAATCTCCCATAACAGATCAAGCATTGGCAATAATCAATAACGATATTTATACTGTTACGATTCCTTACAAAGGTGGAGAAACAGTAACAATAAATGTTGCAGATGCATCTAAAGCTGCTTTTCCATCAAATAAACTTACTCTAGTTGGTGGTGAGTTTGCATCCTGGGGAAACGATGGTAATAATATTTATTGGTCATTGGGGAATTCCCTGTTTAATCATAATATCTCTAACGCAAAAGCATATAAAAAAGATGATAAAGAAAATAAAAAAGAATATAAGCCTAGTGAAATTCAAATTAAAACTACAATAAAAAAGAATTCTGCTATTGGAAAAGTTCTAATAAAAAATGGTAGAATAATCACAATGAAAGGTAAAGAAGTTATTGAAAATGGTGAAATTTTAATTGAAAACAACAGAATTATAGATGTTGGAGATTCCATTAGCGATAATGATAAACAAGGTGCCGAGATAATCGATTTAAATGGTAAGACCATTTTACCAGGATTTGTAGATACTCATGCGCATGTTAGAGTAGCATGGGGCATTCATAAAAATCAAATATGGGCATTTGCTGCTAATTTAGGTTATGGAGTAACTACTATTAGAGACCCTCAGACCGGAACAACTGATATTTTATCTTATGGTGACATGGTTGATGCTGGTTTAATGTATGGTCCTAGAATTTATTCTACAGGTCCAGGTGTAGGCTATTGGGCATACAATATTAAAAGTTTGGATCAAGCTAAAAGTGTTTTAAAACAATATTCAAAATACTACAATACCAAAACAATAAAAATGTATAGAACTGGTAATAGAAAACATAGACAATGGATTATAATGGCTGCAAAAGAACAAAAACTTATGCCAACTACTGAAGGGGCTTTAAATATTAAGTTAAATATGAATCAAATGCTAGATGGCTATCCTGGTCAAGAACATAATATTCCGATTTACCCTGTTTACAAAGATTTTGTTGAATTAACAGCCAAATCAAAAATAGCTTATACTCCAACTCTATTGGTTTCTTATGGGGGTCCGTGGGCGGAAAACTACTATTATGCTACTGAAGATGTTCAAGGTGATAAAAAATTAAATTTTTATACACCTAAGGGTGAGCTTGACCAAAAATCTAGAAGAAGAAATGATGGTTGGTTTATGGATGAAGAATATGTTTTTGAAGAACAAGGAGTTTTTATAAAAGATTTGGTTGAAGCGGGTGGAATTGTTGGTGTTGGATCTCATGGTCAACTGCAAGGGTTAGGATATCATTGGGAGCTTTGGAACATACAAGCTGGGGGAATGTCTGAGCATGATGCGCTTCGAGTTGCAACAATTCTTGGTGCAGAAGCTATAGGTTTAGAAAACGATCTTGGAAGCATAGAAAAAGGGAAGCTTGCTGATTTAGTTATTTTAGGAAAGAATCCGCTTGATAATATAAGAAATTCCAATACAGTTGAGATGGTAATGATTAATGGAAGGTTGTATAATGCCGATAACTTAGATGAGATTTATCCAATCCAAAAGAAAGCTCCAGAGTTTAATTGGCAACAACCTAAACCATTGAATTTACCAGGAATAAAAGAATAAAGATTTGAAAATTAAAAACTTCTTAATTAAACTTCTAAAATGGATTTTCTTTTCGATCTTTCTTTTATTCATTCTGATATTTGGGTACTTTGAATATGAAGAAATCCCTATATATAATTTAAAAGTTGCTTATAAATTTATTTTAGGTGAAACAAATTATAAACCTTATGATAACCTAATAGGAAAACTTGGGTATTCAAAAAATGACAAACTATTAATACTCCATGCTGATGATATTGGGTTATCAAAATCAGTTAATAAGGCAAGTTTTCATGCGTTAAAAAAGAGATATGTTAGTTCAGGAAGCATAATGATGACGTGTGAATATATTAGCGAAGTAGGTCAATTTGCTATTCAAAATCCTGAAATTGATTTAGGTCTTCACTTAACAGTAACAAGTGAATGGAAAAATTATAAATGGGATGGCGTATTAGATCCGTCTGAAACACCTTCTTTAATTAACAAGAAAGGAGAATTATTTAATAATAAAAAGAAATTTGTTTTGAATGCAGATCCTGAAGATTTAAGAAAAGAATTACAAGCTCAAATTGATTTATCTCGATCGATAGGAATAAATCCAACTCACATAGATAGCCATGAAGGAGCTTTATTTTTTGATCAAGATTTATTTAAAGTTTACTTAGAATTAGGAAAAGAAAATAAACTCCCTGTTTTTATCCCCAAATTAGTAGCTGTTCATTTTGATGAAAATTTTCCTAAACCTAAAAATACCATAGTTATAGAAAATTTTTATATGGCAGAACCTGATATAGAGTTTAATGATTGGGAGAGTTATTATTTAGATATATTAAATGAACTAAAGCCTGGTTTAAGCCAATTAATTATTCACCTAGCCTATGATAATGATGAAATGAAATCAATTACAGTTGATCATCCAAATTATGGCTCTAAATGGAGAAATTTAGATTATGATATTGTTTCTAGTGATAAATTTCAAAAAGCATTAATAAGAAATAATATAAAATTAATAACCTGGAAAGAAATTCAAAATGTAGTTTATTGAATTTAATTTGTTTTAAGTAACCTTAAAATATATAGTGCAAGAAATAAAAAAATTATTCCAGAAAATAGATAAGGATAATCAATAAAAGATAAGTTTAAATACATCATTGATAGAACCACAAAGCTCAAAATGCTTAAAATTAAAAAAAGGAAAAACATAAACCATTTCACTATTTTCATAGTATAAATATAATATTAAACATATAGGTCATGAAAAAATTCGTTTTATTTTTTATTGTTTTAATAAGTTTTAATTCAATTGCACAAACAAAGTATATACCAACTAAAGAAAATTTAGAAGCCAGAAAGTGGTTTGAAGAAGCAAGATTCGGTATGTTTATTCATTGGGGGGTATATAGTGTGTTAGGAGATGGAGAATGGGTGATGAACAATCAAAACATCTCAATTAAGGAATATGAAAAACTTCCATCATTTTTTAATCCAACCGAGTTTAATGCCAAGGATTGGGTTAAAATAGCCAAAGATTCTGGAATGAAATACATAACAATTACCAGCAGACATCATGATGGTTTTTCTATGTTTAATTCTAAAGCAACAGATTATACAATAGTTAAAAAAACACCTTATAAAAAAGATATTTTAAAACAATTAGCTGATGAATGTCACAAAGAAGGAATTAAGCTATTCTTCTATTATTCACAACTAGATTGGTATAGAGATGACTATTTTCCAAGAGGAAGAACTGGGACTGGAATAAAAGGAAGAGGAGAAGGTGAATGGGATGATTATATTGACTTTATGAAAGATCAATTAACTGAACTATTAACAAATTACGGTGAAATTGGAGGGATTTGGTTTGACGGGCAGTGGGATCAACATGAATGGGACGGAAAAAGATTTGGAAAATTAAAAGCAGATTTTAAACTAGATGAAGTTTATAAATTAATTCATAAGCTTCAGCCTAAAGCTTTAATTGGGAGCAATCATCATTTGTCTCCAAACCCGGGTGAAGATTTTCAAATGTTTGAAAAAGATCTTCCTGGAAAAGGAACAAAAGATTTTGCAACATCAGCTGAAGATATAGGGAATTTACCTTTTGAAGTATGTGAAACAATTAATGGTTCTTGGGGATTTAATTTAAAAGATCGAAAACATAAGTCTAAAAAACAATTAATACAGTACTTAGTAAAAGCTGCTGGATATGGAAGTAATCTTCTTTTAAATGTAGGCCCAATGCCAAATGGAAAGATTCAAGAAGAGCATATTGAATCTCTTAAAAAAATTGGTTCATGGATCAAACAAAATGGTCAAACTATTTACAAAACTAAAAGAGGGCCAATACATCCAACTGATGAAATAGCTTCTACTCAAAATGGTAATATTATATATATTCACCTATTAGATGAAAAAAAGAAGGAATATTTTATAGAGGGGTTCAATCCAAAAATTAAAAAAATCTCTTATTTGAAATCGAATAAAAAAGTTTCTTATAAAAAATCCAATAGTGGATTAACTTTAATTTTAGAGGAAAAAGAAATTAACTATATTGATACTATTATTAAATTAGAATTATAATGCGCTATTTATTTATAATTTTATTTTTATCATGTTCTCCTTTAAAAAAATATGAATCATTCGCGAAAAAATGGGAAAACGACATTAAAAAACTTGAAATTCTTGATCAAAAAGAAAACTATAGCGATCAAGCTATATTATTTATAGGAAGCTCAAGTATTAGAAAATGGGGTTCAATAAAAGAAGATTTAAATCCTTATAAGCCTATAAAAAGAGGATATGGAGGTGCGCATTATTATGATTTAATTCATTTCACTAAAAGACTTGTCTCTCCACATAAAGTAAAAGCAATTGCTATTTTCGTAGCTAATGATATAACTGGGGAAAAAGAAGGTATTAATGACCTTAGTCCAAAAGAAGTACTAAATCTTGCAAAGTTTGTAGTTAAACAAATAAGAAAAACTCATAAAAAAACTCCTATATTTTTTATTGAAACAACACCAACTTCAAGCAGATGGAAAGTTTGGAATAAAATATCCAAAGCAAATGGTTTGATAAAAGATTTTACATCGAAAAATAAAAATATGTTTTATATCGACACTAGAACCTTCTATATAAAATCAAATGGAATGCCTAATGATGAATTTTTTATTGCTGATAAACTTCATTTAAATAATAAAGGCTATAAATTATGGGGTAAAATAATAAAAGATAGTTTTGATAAAAATTTAATTCTTAAAAACTGATTTTAACTGGACTCCAAGTGTCTGGATCTCCTGATATTCCAGCATTAGAATTAACAATTTCCATACTCAAAGGAATTACTTTTAAAAGTAAAGCGCTTTCTTTATTCTTATAATAAGGAGTCCAATCCTCTTTCCAAAATTTATTTTTTTCGTTTAGATCATAAATTAATGAAACTGTTCCTTTAATAGTAACGTAACCATTCATATTTTGAAATGTTAATACAGCTCTAGAGTCCTTTTTGATTTCAGTTACTTTTCTACTTTTTGGGTTAGTAACTAGGTAAACTATGAAATCATTTTTTGGAACAAAAGGGTCCATTATTCTAGATGAGGGGCTTCCTACTTTATCAATGGTGGTGAAAACACATGTTTTAGATTCATTTATTATTAGCTGAGCATTTTCTTTTAAAAAAGACTCTGATAAATCTTGAGAAAAAATATTTTGGACATAAAAAATTATTATTAAAGTTAATATTCTACTAAAATTCATATTAAATATTAGATTAAAATTAACTAAAAATATAAAAAGATTTTATGTAATTATGAATAGAATTTTAATAAAATGACCCTCTAGTTAAGTATTACTTGTCAACAGTTTTAAAAAATTTGAAATATTTTTCTATCTGATGACCTTCTTAAAAATAACTCATATTTAAAAAATATAAAAATTGTTATAAAATAAATATTATTTATAATAAATAACTGATTATCAGCATTTTGTATTATTAATTTTTAATTTTTTTTCAGAGATGTAACAGGAAGAATTTAAAAATTAGACAAAAAAAATATCATAAAAATTTATGAGAAAAAAAAGTAATTAACAATTATATGTTCCAGAGAAGAAAAAATAATTCCAGATAAGAGTATTTTTTTATAGATTAGTATAAATTAACGTTTAACTTAATACTTAAATTATGGGATACAAACACACAAACAGTAAAGGAAAAACTTACTTTTTACATTGCAAAGATGTACAATTAAAAGGCGGAAGGGAACAAAGAATTTATTATTTCGCAAAAGATTCAAGACCTGAAGCTTGCGATCTTCCAGCTGGTAAAACAGTTGTTGAAAGTCCAAAAACAGGACTTCCATTTTGTAAAGGGAAATAATCTTAGATTATTTACTACAACATAAAAACCTGCTTAAAATTTAAGCAGGTTTTTTTATATTTAAAAATTAAAAGGAATAAATAGAAGTATAGGGCACAGAACATGAATTATTCCGTAAAGTTCTATCTTATAATTCTGCCCAAAAGAAGGGTGAGCTTTTTCATATAAACTATTGATTTTCAGAGCATGATTCATGCACATCAGAAATTAATGGCTTAATATGAATATGTTCTTTTGGGATTAGATAACTAGCGGCAAGTTCTAATACCATTGCAACAAAAGCAACAGATGCAGTAATATAAGCTGTTTCATATAATGCAGAAATAAATTCTAATAAATGGAAGGCGGAGTGAACCCTAAGCCCAAGTCTTACTAATTTAATTAAGTTTCTTTTCATCAATATGTAATTAACTTGTAAAATTAATTACAAAAAATGAATTTATGACTATTAACTAGCAAGAACAATTCTCACATGTACATGTCTCACAAGTACAACCTGAGCAATTACCACCTTTACAACTTTCACAGCTACAAGAACAATTTGATTTACTCATAATTTAAAATATTTAAACTTAAAGTTAGTAAATTGAATTGATTAAATTTAAATTCTTAAAAAAATATTATATTTTAATATTAGATTAATAACATTTTATGAGAAAATTAATTCTTTTTTTATTATTCATTGTTCCTTTTTTTTCATGGGCCCAATTAGATTCTTCAAAAAAATATTCTGTTAATACTATTGCTTTTTATAATGTCGAAAATTTATTTGATACAATAAATGATCCTAAAACTTTTGATGACGATAGAACCCCTAAAGGAAAAGATAAATGGAGTAGTATTATTTATAAAAAAAAAATAAAAAATATAGCAAAAGTAATTTCAGAAATTGGAAGAGAAATTAGTAATTCGGGCCCATCAATTATAGGACTTTCTGAAGTGGAAAATAAAAATGTGTTAATTGATTTAATCAAATCAGAGGAATTAAAGAAAGAATCTTACGGAATCGCCCATTATGACTCTCCAGATGAAAGAGGGATAGATGTTGCGCTTTTATTTAATAGAAATAGGTTTAAACCTATTTCTTCAAAAGCTTATCCCTTATATTTAAAAAGAGAAAATGGAGAAATTGATTATACAAGAGACCACTTATTAGTATCAGGATATTTAGATAATGAATTAGTTCATTTTATAGTAAATCATTGGCCATCAAGATCCGGAGGTCAAATGAGAAGTGAGCCAAGTAGAATATTAGCAGGAAAACTGAACAAGAAGATTATTGATTCTATTATATCCAAAGACTCTCATGCCAAAATAATAAATATGGGGGATTTTAATGACAATCCAATTGATAAAAGCATTAAGCCCATTTTAAATACTATTTATAAAAAAACTAAAATTAAAAAGGGAGAGCTATACAACCCTATGGAAGAATTGTTTAGAAAGGGTTATGGATCTTATAGATATCGAGGAAAATGGGACATGATCGATCAATTTATGATTACTAAAAGTTTAATTAATGATAAAAATTCAATATTCTTTTTAAAAGCAGACGTTTTTAATAAAAAATACCTAATTAATTCAGATGGGAAATATGAGGGTTATCCCTTTAGGAGTTTTGCAGGCGGAAAATTTCTGGATGGATATAGTGATCATTTCCCAATTTATATGTTTTTTGCTAAAGAACTTAAATAGTATATAATATGATTCAAATATTTATAACTGGTGGTACATTTGATAAAAGCTATGATTATATAAATGGAGAACTTTTTTTTGAAAAAACTCATCTTCCTGAAATGTTAAAAAGAAGCCGTTGTCAATTAAATGTTGAAATTGAAACTTTAATGATGATAGACAGTCTTGAAATGAATAGTTCGCATTTTAAAAAAATCATTTCAAAATGTAAAAATTGCAATTCTAATAAAATCATAATTACGCATGGAACTGACAAAATGGTTGAGACCGCTAAAGAAATTGAAAAAGCTCAAATAAAAAATAAAACAATAATACTCACTGGAGCAATGATTCCCTATGCTTTTGGAAGCTCATCTGATGGCTTTTTTAATTTAGGATGTGCACTTTCTTATTCTCAAACTTTGGAGGAGGGAGTATACATTACAATGCAAGGTCAATATTTCAACTGTAATGAGGTCATCAAAAATACAAAAAAAGGATTTTTTGAGAATCTGTAGATTAAATTATTCCTTGAATATAATTAAGGATATTCCTTTTTTTAGTTGAAGATTTTACTAAAATATCATTAGCTCTTTCAATTATAGATTTATCATTTGGCAGATCCTTTAAATTAATTTTTACATTTAAATAAGCCCCATATATTGCCGTGTAAACACACAAACAAGCCACCCCAGCGTCAGAAATAGAATTCTGATTTCCTTCTTTAGCTAGCTTTAAAATTAAGTCATAGCATTCGTAAGATTTTTCCATTACTTTTAAAGGAACCTTAGCTGCATAAATTGTAGATTCATTAATTGACTTTAATCTAATTTTTTTTTCTTTTTCCGAATTATTAGGCAACTTAAAAGCTAACATAATCATATTGAAAGCATTAGAATCTTCATCTACTAAGAGTAATAATTCATTTCTTATGACATTAATTTGATCTGCAATGTGACTGAACATTTCTACTTGATTTTCCCAGCCTCTTTTATTTGATGATAAATTTGCAACCATAGCTCCAAGTGATGCCCCAAGTGATCCAACATATGCAGAAACTGAACCTCCACCTGGAGCTGGAGATTCTCGTGTAACTTCATCAGAAAATTCACTTGCAGTTAATTCAATATTTTTTTTCTTATCATTAGCAAGACTATTTAAAAAATACTCTATAATATTTTTTTCAGGTGTAAATTTTTTAACCTGATTTAGCCCTAATGATTCAATAGCAATATCAATTATATCTTTTTCAGGTATTCCAATAGATCTATTTTGCTTTTTTAAGAAATACTTCCCTGCATCAAGCATTGATTTTAAAGGAATTAGTCCAACTATCTCGGAGCCTGTAATCCTTACCCCTCTTTTATCTGCTTTTTTAATAACTTCTTGAAATACAATATGAACTGGTGTTTCATTTATATTGGTCAAATTCATTGAAATTTGAGAAATTCCAAATTCTTCTATATACCAACCTATAGCTTTAACATTTTTTAAAGAGCCAGGTATTGTTTTAGGATTACCCTTTTGATCTTTTACTATCTCTCCTATTACAGGGTGTCCTTTTCTTTTAATTCTCCCTTTTTCTCTAACATCAAAAGCTATTGCATTTGCTAATCTTGTAGATTTAGTATTTAAATTAATATTATAGGCAATTAAAAAATCTCTCACTCCAATAGCAAGTGCCCCTGATTTTTTATTAAATATAGTAGGACCAAAATCAGGTTTCCAATCTTTTTTCAATAGTTTAACTTGTAATCCTTCATATTCTCCTAATCTAACATCGGCTAAATTTTTTCTTTTATTATTTTTAGCAGCATGTTCATATAAATAAACAGGTATTTTTAATTCCTCTGCAACCATTTTAGCCAATTGTTGAGCATATGGAACAAGTTCTTTTAAAGAAATATTAGCAACAGGAACCAATGGGCAAACATCAGTAGCTCCAAACCTAGGGTGTTCCCCTTTATGTTTTGACATATCTATTTTTTCCGATGCAACTTTTATAGCATTAAAAGCTGCTTTTACAACCGAATCTGGATCACCAACAAAAGTCATGACAGTTCTATTAGTAGCTTTTCCTGAATCAACATTTAATAAACTAACTCCTTTTGAACCTGAAATAGCAGCAGATATAGAATTTAACACTTCATTGTCATTTCCTTCAGAAAAATTGGGAACACATTCTACTATTTGATTCATGTTTTTTGAAATTATTTATTAAACACCTCTCCTTTTTTACAAATAAATGTAGGTTTAATTTTTCCTTGACTATATAATATTTCTCTATAATCTGATATATTAAATCCTATAAAATCTGCTATTTTATTTGCTTCAATAGTTCCTCTATCTTTAAGATTTAAAATATTCGCAGCCCGAAAAGATAAAGCAGAAAAAACCTCTGCATTAGTAAGTTTTTGATTTGATGCTAAAATAGAAGCCTGTATTAGTAAGTCTCCCATTGGAGCCGATCCTGGATTCCAATCAGTCGCAATTGCTAATTGACATCCAGCATCTAATATTTTTCTAGCAGGTGCAAAAGGTAATCCCAAACCAAGGCTACAACCTGGTAAAACAACAGCAGAGGTTTTTGATCTTGAAAGATATTTTATTTCTTCATCACTTAATACTTCTAAATGATCTACACTAATAGCACCAGCATCTACAGCGGTTTTTAACCCTCCACTTGTAAATTGATTTCCATGAACTGTTGTAGTAAAACCATTTTCTTTTGCCGATATTAAAAATTGCTTTGATTCATTTATATTAAAAGCATTTCTTTCAATAAAAATATCTACTCTATTTGTTAATTGATCTTTTATAATTTGAGGAAACAAATCTTTAACTATAGATTTTAAATAATCTTGTGAAGAAATGTTTTTATCATTTGGTGGGACATGTGCAGCCAAACATGTACTTACTAAATCATATGGATTTTCTGAGTTAATTTCATTAATGGTTTTTAACATTCTTATTTCTTGATCAAAATCCTTTCCATAACCACTTTTAACCTCACAAGTTAAAACTCCTTCAAAAAAATGCCTATTAAGCCTATTTACTGTTTGTTTTTTTAATTCTTCATCTGAAGCTAAATTTGTCTTCTGCATAGTATCATAAATTCCCCCTCCTTCTGAAAGAATTTGTTGATAGGAAATCCCAGCATTTTTTTTAGCATATTCACCAGATCTAGACCCTGCAAAACATACATGAGTATGACAATCAATAAACCCAGGCAACAAAACATGAGGAGAACTTATTTCATAAACATTTTTACATTTTTCTTTCAATTTTGAAAATTTACCAACTTCAACAATTAATTCTCTATCAACAATAACTCCTCCATCATAAATTATCTCTAAATCATCATCAAATAAAGGTCCCTTCAAAGATAAATTTGACATTGTCAAAATTTCAATAAAAGGGCCAAAAAGTGTTTTCAATATTATATATCTAGATTAAACTTTTTTAAATTCTTATTTGCGTCTGGATATCCCGCATCACTATGCCTAATTACTCCAATAGCAGGATCATTAAACAAAACTCTTTTGATGCATAATTCAGCACGTTTGCTTCCATCGGCTAATACCACCATTCCGGCGTGTTGAGAATAACCCATTCCAACTCCCCCTCCATGATGAAACGAAACCCAAGTAGCGCCTCCTGCTGTATTAGACATCAAATTAAGAAGTGGCCAATCAGAAACGGCATCTGATCCATCAAGCATTCCCTCAGTTTCCCTGTTTGGAGAAGCTACTGACCCGCAATCTAAATGATCTCTTCCTATAACAATTGGTGCCGATATTTTTCCGCTTCTAACTAAATTATTAAATATTAGTCCTGCTTTTTCTCTTTCTCCCATTCCTAACCAGCAAATTCTACACGGTAATCCTTGGAATTTAACTTTTTTTCTTGCTTCTTTTAACCATCTTATCATATCTTCATTTTCAGGAAATGCCTCTATTAATGCCTTATCAGTGACGTAAATATCTTCCGGATCTCCAGATAATGCGGCCCATCTGAAAGGACCTTTTCCTTCGCAAAATAAAGGTCTGATATATTCTGGTACAAAGCCATTGAAATCATACGCGTTTACTGCCCCTCCTTGTTTTGCAAATTCTCTTAAATTATTTCCATAATCAAAAGTGATGGAACCCAATGATCTCATTTTCAGCATAAGATTAACATGTCTGGCCATGCTTTGAAGTGATAAGTTTTTATATTCTATTGCATCTTTTTTTCTTAATAAAATTGATTCTTCTAGAGTAATTCCATTTGGAACGTATCCATAAACAGGATCATGAGCAGAAGTTTGATCCGTCAAAATATCTGGAATAATATTATCTTTTAGTAGTTTATCTAATAAATCCCCTATATCGCTTACTAAACCAACTGAAATATTTTCTTTTTTTTCTTTAGCTTCTAACACCCAATCCCTAGCTTCTTCATAAGAATAAGTCATTTTATCAATATATTTTGTTGCTAGTCTTTTTTCTATCCTTTTAGGGTCAATATCGGCACCTAAATATGTTGCCCCTGCCATTGTAGCTGCAAGTGGTTGAGCACCTCCCATCCCTCCTAAACCTCCAGAAACCAATAATTTTCCGTTTAATGATCCGTTAAAATGTTTGTTTGCACATGAAACAAAAGTCTCATATGTGCCTTGAAGAATACCTTGGGTTCCAATGTAAATCCAACTGCCAGCTGTCATTTGACCATACATCATTAATCCGTCGTTTTTTAATTTTTCAAAATGTTCCCATGTAGCCCATGCCGGAACGAGATTTGAATTTGCAATTAATACCCTAGGTGCTTCTTCATGTGTTCTGACTTTTCCAACTGGCTTTCCCGATTGTACAAGCAAACTCTCATTATTTTCTAAATCCAACAAAAGTTTAATTATTTTTTTTGCAGAATCTACATTTCTTGCAGCTTGTCCAGATCCTCCATAAACAATTAAATTATTTGGATCTTCTGCCACCTCTTCATTTAAATTATTTAAAAACATTCTCAAGGGAGCTTCTGTCTGCCAGCTTTTAGCATTTAATTCATTTCCAATTGGAGCAGAATAATTCGGATGATTTGCATACTTTTTTAGAAATGAATGATAGTCCATAAAATTTACAAAGTTAATTCAATTAATTTTTTTGATTTAATAATTCTAATAGCACTATCAATATCTTCGCTAAAGATTTTGTCTTTTTCGCAATGATTAATTTTAGAGCGAATATAATTGTAACATTTATTCACTTTTAAACCAGATTTCAAAGGCATGTAATAGTCCAATGCCTGAGTAGAACAAATAAGTTCAATAGCTAAAATTTTTTCTAAATTTTCAACAACTCTTAAAAATTTAACTGCACCTATAGATCCCATGCTTACGTGATCTTCTTGGCCAAGAGATGTTGTTATTGAGTCTGCGCTTGCAGGAAAACATAAGTTTTTGTTTTCACTTGCTAAAGCTGCAGAAGTGTATTGTAATATCATAAGCCCAGAATTAACTCCACTATTCTTAATTAATAACTTAGGGACTGTTTCATTCCCTTTAAGTAACAAATAAATACGTCTATCTGAAATATTACCTATTTCAGAAGCAGCTACAACATTATAATCTATTGGAATTGCAATAGGCTGTCCATGAAAATTTCCTCCACTAATAATCTCATTTTCATCAATTACAATTGGATTATCAGTTACAGAATTGAGCTCTATTTCTAATGCGTTTTTTAAGTGTAAATAAGCATCCCAACTAGCTCCATGAACTTGAGGTATACACCTTACAGAATAGGGATCTTGAACTTTATCACAATTTTTATGTGATTCTAATATTTCTGAGCCAAATATCAAATCTCTAACCGTGTCTGATACTATTAAAGAGCCTTTGTAAGGTCTTAACTTTTGAATTTTTTTGCTAAATGGTTTAATAGAGCCCTGAACTCCATCTAATGTAATAGCAGAAATAATATCTGCATTCATTAAACAGTTTTTAAATTTACTTAAAGCAAAACATGTATATGCTGAAATAAATTGAGTACCATTAATTAAAGCTAGCCCCTCTTTTTCTTTAAGTGATATTAGAGATTTTTTTTCTTTTTGTAAAACCTTTTTACTTTCTACTTCTTTTCCTTTATATAGAACTTTTCCTTCACCAATTAATGGTAAAAATAAATGAGATAAAGGTGCCAAATCTCCCGAAGCACCTACAGAGCCTTGTGATGGAACAATTGGGATAATATTATTATCTATATGCCAACAAATTCTTTCTATAACTTCAATACTAATGCCAGAAAATCCTTTGCATAAAGAGTGAACTTTTATAATCAACATCAGTTTAGAAATTTCAAAAGGAACATTTTCTCCAACTCCAACTGCATGACTTTTTAGTAAATTTTCTTGTAATAATCTAGAATCTTCTTTTGAAATAATAGTACTACACAAAACTCCAATACCCGTATTAACTCCATAAGTATTACGTTCAGACTTTAGAACATTTATTATGCTTCTCCTGGATTGATTTATTTTTAATAATTCTTCGTCACCAACTAGGCAATCTAACTTGCCATCTAATATTTTTATCACTGACTCGACTGTAAGCTTATCTTTCCCGTATAAAAAATTCTTTGAAAGCATAGTAAAATAATGTTTCTTAAATATACAAATTCTGGTCTAGTGTTAAATTCTTTTATTAACTTTAAGAGAACTCATTTAATTTAAAAACCATGAATAAATTAGATAAAAATCAAATCCCCAAACTAGGTCATAAAATCAACCAACTTAAAAAAAGAATATCTAGAACAGAGCAAAATGGAAATACTGGAAAAGTTGAATTTAGAAAAATGAGAATTAACAAAATTAAAAAGCAAATACTTGAAATTTTAAATAAAAAGAAAAAATAATTTATAATTTTTTGTTTGATACAATGAAAAATTTTGCTTAATAATGTGTAGTCTAGAAATTACCCTACCATATTATCATCTTATAAAGTTCTTATCTACTAGTGCATGTCTCATTTTTTTAATTTATCTTTTTCTTGTAGGGTTTTCATTAGCTCTTCCGTTATATCTATATAATACACACGATTCAAAATAATTTTTATGAATTCATTCAATGAGCATTTTAAACATCTAAGCAAAGATCCTGTCCTAAAATATTTAATAGAAAAAATTGGAGATAAGATAAGACTTTCTGATAGATATGAAAAAGATCTAGCAAAGGCAGTTTCACAAATTATTATAGAGCAGCAAGTTAGCTTTAAAGCTGCCATAACAATAAAAAAAAGATTTAATAATTTAATAGGCAAACTTTCTTATAAAAATATACAAGAAATAGATAATAAAGACCTTCAATCCATCGGCATATCATTTAAAAAAGTTGAATATATTAAAAATATTTATCTCTATTTTTTAAACAACAAATTAGATTTTAAGATTCTTGAAGATGAAGAAGTAATTAATGAATTAACAAAAATCAAAGGTGTAGGAAAATGGACTGCAGAAATGTTTTTAATATTTATTCTATTTAGAAAAAATATATTCTCAAATGGAGATTTAGCTTTATTAAATAGTATTAAAATTAATTATAATTTGAAAATTCTAACTAATCCAAAATTAGAAAGCCTAAAAAAAAGATGGGGTCCATATAAAACAGTTGCTTCTTTATTGCTTTGGAAATCGATTGAAAAAAAAATATTTTATCAAAAAAAGTGAAATTAATTATAAATGCTATTTTTAAAAAAATGGCCAAAAATGGCCAAAAATGATCAAAAATGGCCAAAAAATGGCCAAAAATGATCAAAAATGATCAAAAAATCAAAATTTTAAAAAGTCACTATGGTAATTTATGTCCTTGACATACTTCTAACATTCTAAACCAATCTATTTCACTTAAATCTATATTAACAGAATCATAGGATGCTTTTATTCTATCTTTTTTTACAGTTCCAATAACGGGATGAATTTTTGAAGGGTGTTTTAAAATCCAAGCTAATAAAAGTTGATCTTTACTAACACTATATTTAACTGAGAGTTCATCTAATAATAAATGAATCCTTTTATTTTTATCACTTTTTTCTTTAAAAACTGAGCCTAGAGGGCTCCAACTCATAGGAATGATTTTATTTAAAACCATATAATCTAAACTTGAATCAAAAAGAGCACTGTGATGAGTTAATGAAAATTTAATTTGATTGGCATTTACTTTAGATTTTGATGATATTAACTTAGTTTGATAATTTGTAAAATTAGAAACGCCAAAAGATTTAATTTTTCCCTGATCCATTAGAGTCTCAATAGCTTTAAAAATTTCATCAGGATGCATTAAAGGACTTGGTCTGTGCAATAATAAAATATCCAAATAATCTGCATTTAAATTGTTTATTGATTTTTCCACACTATATATAATGTAATTCGAGTCATGTTGATAATGTTTAATCTTATTTTGTCTTGTTTCGCCTACATATTGTATTCCACATTTTGAAATCAATTGAATCTCTTCTCTTTGAATACCAGATTGAGCAAAAGCTTTTCCAAACTCTAATTCTGTTGTATAATCCCCATAAATATCTGCATGATCAAAAGTGGTAACGCCTATTTCTATATTATAATGGATCAAAGATTCCATTTCTTTAGTGGCAAGTTGACTCCCCCATTTACCCCAATTCATACATCCTTGAATTATTCTTGAAAATTTATTATTCATTTTTTTATTATTAAGATTTTAAAATCATGTTAAAATAAATTTATATTAAAATTCTAATATAACTTACATTTGCGGAAATTTAATACATTGATAAGTAATTACACTAAAGAATTTCGTTACAACCTAAAGCTTTCATTTCCAGTAATGTTAGGGATGGTAGGGCATATGACTGTTTCTTTTGCAGATAATGTAATGGTAGGTCAATTGGGGGCAGCAGAATTAGCGGCAGTATCCTTAGCAAATAGTTTTTTCTTTATAGCAATGTCTTTAGCAATAGGCTTTGCAACAGCAATTACTCCAATTGTTGCCGAAGCAGATTCTTCAAAAAATATAATGGGAGTTAAAAATGCGCTTAAACACGGTTTAATATTGTGCTCTATTATGGGAGTTTCTCTTTACTTATTGTTAATGCTAGTCAAGCCGATAATGTTCGAAATGAATCAACCATTTGAGGTTGTTAAATTAGCAATCCCATACTTAAATTTTATTGCTCTCTCTATAATTCCATTAATTATTTTTGAAGCATTAAAAAGGTTTTCCGACGGATTATCTAGTACAAAATACCCAATGTATGCTACTATCTTGGCTAACGTAATAAATATTACACTTAATTATCTATTAATATTTGGATATTTCGGATTTCCAAAATTAGGTATTACTGGAGCCGCGATTGGAACGTTAGTTTCAAGGATTATTATGGTGTTTTTCTTATGGCTTATTTTTATAAATAAAGAAAAATTCAAACAATATGTTTTTAATCTACATTTTAAAATAATTGATACATCGATTTTTAAAAAAATAATTGATTTAGGTTTCCCCTCTGCATTACAGATGCTTTTTGAAGTTGGTATATTTACTGCTGCTATTTGGATTAGTGGAGTATTAGGTATAAATTTTCAAGCTGCAAATCAAATAGCTTTCAATTTGTCAGCAATGACATTTATGATTGGAATTGGACTTGGTGTAGCAGCTATGGTTAGGGTAGGTAATCAAAAAGGATTATCTGATTTTGTTTCACTAAGAAGAATTGCATTTTCTATTTTTTTGTTAGTTATATTAATTGAAATAGTTTTTGCTTTTATGTTTTTTACATTAAGAGATTGGCTGCCCACCCTATATCTTGATACAGAAAACGTTGCGAAATTAGCAGAAAATCAAGAGGTTATTCTGATAGCATCTGAACTTTTAATTATAGTGGCCCTATTCCAAATTTTTGATGGAGTACAAGTTGTTATATTAGGTGCCTTAAGAGGGATGCAGGATGTTAAAATTCCTACAATAATGACGTTTATAGCCTATTGGCTAATTGGATTCCCAATATGTTATTATTTAGGGCTTTATACCCCATTAAAAAGCACAGGCATATGGATTGGCTTACTTTTTGGTTTAGCCTCAGCTTCAATTATGCTTTACTTAAGATTTAATTACTTAACAAAAAAATTAATTCACAATGACAATTAATTTTTTACTAAATCCATATATCATTTTCAGCAGTTAATTCACTTGGATTTAAATTTCCTGTGTTTACAACTCCCCGAGGCTCTATTAGCATTATTTTCGCTTCATTCTTAGCATATGGTTTATGTTCCACACCCTTTGGGACTACATACATTTCTCCTTTTGATAAATTAACAAATCCATCTCTAAAATCAATACGTAAGTTCCCTTCAACTATAATAAATGCCTCATCAGTATCTTTATGACTATGCCATTGAAAATCTCCTTTTAACTTTGTTATCTTAAATTGATAATTATTTATTTCAGCTATTACTTTTGGAGACCATCTCTCATTAAAAAGATTAAACTTGTTTTTTATATTTATTGCTTTATAATTCATAGGTTAATTAATATAAGTAATTAATAAGAAAGTCCAAATCCAAATGGGAACAGAGGATTTTCTAAGTCAAAAGGCATATCTTCTTTTTGATTTAATATTGATTCCCATGTTGAAGGCAATTGAATTGGCAATTTTCCTTCGGGTTTTAATTCTCCAAATATTAAACTTGATAGAACTTTATCTGAAATTCCGAACTCAACTAATAACGCACCTGCTTCTTCGCTAATTTCAGTTAATATCGCTGGCCTTTCAAGATTCACAATAACTACACTTGGTTTTTGTTTTATAAGACCCATAATCTCATTTTTTTCATCTTCAGTATAAAACAATCTCCCTTGCCTAAAAAACATTTCTAAAAAATAATCATCTCTTGGATCAAATGGGGTATTAATTTTTAATAAAACTATTTCAGCATCGTTAAAATCCTCTACTACTTGTCCAAATTTTTCATATTCACTTATGTCTTGAACCCCTTTAATAAATATTTTCATTCCTTTTTGAAGAGGAAGAAGATTGTTCTTTAATAAAATAGTAGACTTCGCCTGCGCAATTTCTCCTTTTTTTCTAAAATCATTATTACCAACAATCTGTTTTGATTTTTTAATATCAACATAAGGATTGTCAAATAATCCTAATTTAAATTTATCTCTTAAAATTCTTTTAACCGATTGATTTATTCTTTCTTCTGAAATCTCACCTGTTTTATATAACTCAACTATTAGTTCTGGAGAATTTTCTCCTCCAAACTGATCACACCCGGCATCTATAGCCTTTTTTACTCTTTGTAATTCTGTTAAATTTTCAACTCCCCATGCACGAGGTTCCCCTAGCGCTCCTTTACTAATAATATTCCAGTCCGTACAAACTACTCCGTCAAAACCTAAAGAATCTCTTAAAATATCATTTATAATTTGACTATTAAACCCAAAGGCTACATTTTCATTGGTTTGATCAATAGGCACCCCATAATATGGCATTATTTGAGCTGTTTTTGCAGGAAATGCACCTTCAGTAAAAGGAATTATATGATAATTAAAATTATTTCCTGGGTAAACCTGTTCAGTGCCATATGGAAAATGTGCATCTTCCCCATTCTTTTGAGGACCTGCTCCAGAAAAATGTTTAGTCATAGTTGCAACGGATTGATGGTTTAAGCTATCCCCTTGAAATCCTAAAACATAAGCTTTTGTCATTTCTGAAACTAAATTGGCATCTTCTCCAAATGTTCCCCCAACACGAGCCCATCTAGGTTCAGTCGCTAAATCTGCCATAGGGTGTAAACCTAAAGTAATGCCTATAGCTCTATATTCTTGTCTAGCAATATCACCAAATTCTTTAACTAAAGCTCGATCTCTTGTAGCTGCTAACCCTAGAGGAGAGGGCCAACTGGAAAAAGAAGATGTGTAAATTGTAGCTCCAGGATTTGATTCTGAACCATGTCTCGGATCTGTAGCAATTGTAACTGGAATGCCTAAACGAGTTTTTTCAGACATTAATTGTATTTTATTATTATATGTAGCCATTATCTCTGGCTGATAAGAATCAATAATATTGAAACTATTCATTTTTTTGACAACTATCATATCAGATGTTGGTCTTAAAATGCTATTAAACATAACATCTTCAAAGCTCATAGGAAAAAATGGCTTTTCATAAGGGTTACCATTAGGCCTGATTCCTGTCATAGTAATAAACATAGTCCCGGCCTTCTCTTCAACTGTCATTTGAGAAATTAAATCTTTTACTCGATTACTTATAGTTTCAGTAGGATTTTCATATATATCTAACTTTCCATTCTTATTTAAATCTCTGTAAATATTTCCATTTATTTCTAGCATTAAAGCCTTTTCGCCTAACAATCTTAAATTACTCCAAGAATTGTACGATTTATAAAAATAGTACCCCGCTAGCATTAAAAAAAGCATCATTATTATTACGATAAGACCCTTAAATATGTTCTTTATTATTTTCATTTCTTTATATCATAAAATTTTTCAATTTGTTAAATTAGATAAAATTTAAGAAATAAAATTTTTTAAATTTGCAATTAAAATTTAATTATGAGAACTAAACATTTGTCATTCAGATCCGGAAATCCAGCATTAAGTTCTAAAACTTTTGAAAATACAAGCCAAAGAAAAAAAGGAGCTTTATTAAGAGATGATGTTATGACTATAAAAGGGACCGTTGATAAAACGGCCATTTCATTACTTCTATTATTAATGGCCGGTTATTTTTCGTTTTCCGAAGAAATGTTTTTTTTAATTCCTATTGGAGGAATTGGAGGTTTTATAATTGCTCTAGTAACAATTTTTAAAAAAACTTGGTCTCCAATAACTGTTCCTCTCTATGCAATTTTTGAAGGATTATTATTGGGTGGTATTTCTTTTATGTATAGCCAATTATATGAGGGAATTGTTTTTAATGCAATAATGCTCACAGTCTCTATTTTACTTTCTTTACTATTTGCTTATAGATCAGGTGTAATTAAAGCTACAGAAAACTTCAAATTAGGTGTATTTGCAGCTACAGGAGGGATTTTTTTAGTTTACATTTTTTCATTAATAGCAAGTTTTTTTGGTTCTGGATTTTCTATAATGGATCCATCTAATAGCTCACTTATGAGTATTGGATTCAGCCTATTTGTTGTAGTTATTGCCTCACTAAATTTAGTTATAGATTTTGATTTTATTGAAGAGGGCGCAGAAAAAGGAGCTCCAAAATACATGGAATGGTATGGAGCTTTTGGGCTTTTGGTTACTCTTGTCTGGCTATATTTAGAAATTTTAAGGCTGTTAGCTAAATTGAATTCTAGAAAATAGTGATGAAACCCTAATGGGTTTTATATTATAAACTTTTTCAGAACATATATTATGGTATGTTTTATCTCATTCATATATAATATAAATCTTTATATTTAGATTATAATGAAACTTATTTTAACTTATATTCTTCTTTGTTTAATCTTTCAAATTGATTGCTTTTCGCAGACAGATATAACTAAAAAATCTCTTGAAAATATTTCATTTAAAGAATATCATGGGGAAATTGCTGATGCCAGAAATAAAGAAGGGTTAGCATTTGCTAATATTAGCTTACTCAATTCAAATATTAGCACAATTTCTAATATCAATGGTGACTTCAGTATTAAGATTCCCGAAAATTACAAGCCTATTATTAAAGTATCCTTTATAGGTTATAGTCCAAAAATTGTTGATTTAAAAAATTTAAAAAATAAAAGGAATATAATATTGTTAGATGTTTATTCTATACCTCTTTCCGAAATGATTTTAACAATCCCTAAAGACGTTGAAGGGCTTGTTAGAAAAGCTTTATTTAATTCTAAAAGCAATTATTTAAATGAAAATTTATTAATGACTTCTTTTTTTAGAGAAAGTATAAAAAGGCGTAGAAGAAATGTTTCATTAACAGAGGCAGTAAGTAAAATTTACAAAGTTCCTTATGAATCTTATAAAAGAGATGTTATTGAATTTGTTAAGCTTAGAAAAAACACGGATTATTCAAGACTCGACACTTTAATAGTAAAATTAGCTGGGGGTCCTTTCAACACTCTTTTTCTTGATATTGTTAAATATCCTAATTTTTTCATCCCAAAAGAAAATATTCCCTTGTATTCATATGTTATAAAAAGAACTACAAAAGTTAACAATAGCCCTGTATATGTAGTTGGATTCAAACAAAAAGAAAATATTGAATTACCTTCAATTCAAGGTGAACTATATATAAAAGTTGATAAGCTTGTAATTATTAGCGCTAATTTCAATCTTAATATAAACAACAAAGACTTTATTAAAAATCTATTTGTAGTCACTAAGCCAAAAGGAGCAAATGTTTGGCCTTTACAAGCTAAGTATAAAGTTGACTATGTAGAGAAAAATGGGAAATGGATTTTTAATTATAGTAATCTGTTATTAAAGTTAAAAATTAATTACGATAAAAAATTATTTAACACTTCCTATACTTTTGCTTCTGAAATTGCAATTACAGATTGGACTCAAAATAATTCCTTGGCTCTTCCTAAAAACAAAATGAGAGTTAAGCCTAAAATCATTTTATCTGACTCTAAACTTGGATTTATAGATTTAGATTTTTGGGGTACTGATAATATAATTGAACCAGAAAAATCTATTCAAAATGCAATTAGAAAGATTAAAAAACAATTGAATAGACTTTAGCTGTTTGTTAATTTTTCATAATAACAATTTAAACTAAATACAATGCTATTTATTCATTAATCTTTCTCACCATAGAGTTTGCAGAAGCAGAAGAAGGGTACATTTCAATTGCTTTTTTATAATACTTTAAAGCATTTTCCATATCACCTTCGTTATAATAAAATTCACCCATTGAATCGTAAGAATTGTAACTTTTATAAAGATCTAAATATTCATCAAAATGATTTTTAGCTTTATCTTTTTCACCAATTCCATAGTAAAAGTAACCTAATGAATTAATTATTGGAGGGATCATATAAGAATGATCACCATTAGTTGGTAGAGAATTTGGATCACCTTTTTGATCTCTTATCTCAGATAGCAATAATTCCATTTCTCTAATTCTTTCATTAGAATCTGGATTTGAAAAAGCATAGTAGAAATGAATTAATTTACCTTTAGGTTCAAGTTCTCTCATTTTAGACCATAACTCAAAAGAACCTTCTGATCCTAAAGGCCAATTATTTCCCTTTGGTAAATCAAGAAGTGAAACAAAAACTTTAGAAGTTTCATTGTTATCAGCTACTAATTCTTTTGCTTTTTGAATATGCATTTTTTGTTTTTCAGATCCATCAATTGCAAATCCAGCCAAAACAACATGAGGGCCAAAAAGTGAAGAATCATACTCCAAAACTTTTTCAAAAAACGTCATAGATTTTTCGTATTCAACATTGTACATATGTTTCATTGCGTGATGAAGCATTTCATTAGCATTGGTATTGTCTCCATTCCATTGAATATATGATCCATCAGTAGCGTCAAAAGTCCATTGGTTATTTTGATTAGTTTTAGTCTCACAACTTAAAACTAGAATTGATAAAATAAGAATTATTTTTTTCATAATATTAATTTTTAATTTAAGGATGTTTCTTTAGCTTTCCCTTCCTCGTTAAAAGCTGTTGGATTAAAAAATTGAACTTCTTCAATGATTTTATTGTCTTTCCAAAGATACGATATGTGAAAACGAAAACTCATCTCTTTTCCAGTGTATTTTCCATCTGCTTTCATTTCGCTCCATATATTAGTCCATATTTTTCCATTGGAATAATAGGTTGTTTCTATCTCTAAATCAGGATAATCTTCATATTCAGATTTTTTAAATTCGATATTATCAAACATATCATATATATTATTAATACCTTCCATAAATTCCTCTTTATTTATGACTACTCCATCAGGATTTGTGTGTTTTAAGTCATCAGAAAAAATCTCCTGTAGATAAGAAATATCTTCAGCAGCAACAGCATCAAACAGCTTTTGAATCATTTGTGATTTTTCATCATCTTTTCTTACTTCACCAAACAAATTACTTGATGAGGATGATTTTGGATTGTTACAAGAAACTGTAAATAGACCAATTAGAATTAAATAGCAGATTTTTTTCATTTTTAAATTTTAAGATTCATGAACAATATATTAAATAATTTTTAAAGACATACTTGGATAGATGTTTTTATCCATTAAGAGATTAAACGTAAAATATTATAATATGAATTTCAAAAATGTATAGTCCTTGTTAAGATATTAATCTCATTTTATAGGTAACTTTGGGTTTAATAAATGATATTTCCAATGAAAACCCAAAAATTATTTCTAGCTTATTGCCCATTTAGGATAAGGGAAACACTAAATTATATACTCAGAAATTAATAAGAAACCACAATATAAAAAACAAATGAAGAAAACTATTCTATTTATTTTCTGTCTAGTTTTGGCAGTTAATCTACAAGCAAATAATACTGAAGACAATGATCCTGCAGTAAAGAAAAAACGTGTATTGATATTTACAAAAAATGGGGTATCACTAAATGGGGAGAAAGGTTATGTACATAAAAACATTCCTAATAGCATAAAAGCTTTAAAAGAAATTTGTAAAGCAGAAAATATTGATACTGATACTAGTGAAGACGCTTCGCTTTTTAAAGAGGCAACCTTGGCAAAATACGATGCTATTATTTTTTCTAATGCCAATAATAAGGTGTTTGATACCGAAGACCAAAAAGTAGCCTTTCAAAACTATATCAAAGGGGGCGGGGGGTTCATAGCTATTCATTCCGCAAATGCCGTAGAAAGAGATTGGCCTTGGTATTGGGCGCTGGTCGGTGGTAAATTTATTCGCCATGCACCTCATCAGGAATTTGATGTGGTTGTAGTTGATAAAAATCATCCTTCAACCGTTTTTTTGGATAAAGTATGGAAAGTTGATGATGAATGTTATTATTCAAATAACCTAAATCCTGATATAAAAGTATTACTAGCAGCCGATTTAAGAACAGTTGAGGATAAGAAAAAAGTAGAATACCCAAATGATATTTTTGGTGATTATTTTCCGCTGTGCTGGTCACATGAATTTGAAGGTGCTAGACAATGGTTTACAGCTTTAGGCCATGATGCCAAAACCTATAACGATCCCACTTTTAGAAAACATTTAAGAGGTGGTATTCTTTGGGTCTTAAATATGGAAAAATAATTAAATTAGTTCGCAGTCTTGAGTTTTTTAACTCCGAACTCAAAACTTAATAATATAAATAAAATGCAAAGAAGAAATTTTATCAAGAAAACATCGTCAGCAAGTGCTGCAACATTTTTAGCCCCAACCATTTTGCCTTCTGGAATATTTGGAAAAACTACGGCTAATAAAAAACTAACCATTGGACAAATTGGCTGTGGACGTATTGCTCGTGATCATGATATGCCTGGCGTAATGCAATATGACAATGCTCGTCTTATTGCAGTTTGCGATGTGGACAGTAACCGTATGAAAGATGCCAAAACATTAGTGGAAACTTATTACAGTAAAAAAACGGGAAGCAACAAAACGGTAGATGTAAAAATGTATGGAGACTATAAAGAAATGTTGAAAAATAAAGACATTGACGCTGTTGTTATTAGTACACCAGATCATTGGCATTCGCAACCTGCTATTGAAGCAGCCTTAGCCGGTAAAGATGTTTATTTGCAAAAACCAACATCACTTACCGTTGAAGAAGGACGGATTTTAAGCGATATCATTCAGAAAAAAGGTACTATTTTACAAGTAGGCACACAACAACGCTCCATGTCTCAATTTAGGGTTGCCGCCGAATTAGTCCGTAATGGCAGAATTGGGAAATTACACACGGTAAAAGTAGGTCTTCCAGGTGATCCGTCAGGACCCGAAGCCCCTAAAATGCCAGTACCCTCAAATTTGAATTACTATATGTGGTTAGGTCAGACTCCATTGATGGATTATACCGAAATTGGTGTGCATCCGCAACAAGGTTATAGCCGCCCCGGTTGGTTGCGTATTGAACAATTTGGAGCGGGTATGATTACTGGATGGGGGCAACATCATTACGACTCTGCTGCTTGGGGTATGGATACCGAATTAACGGGTCCAATATCTGTGCAAGCCGTAGCAGAGTTTCCAAAATCAGGACTTTGGAATGTTCATGGTGATTTTATGTCAAAAGCAGAATACGAAAATGGCATAACCATGTACACCAGCAGTGGAGGTTACACCAACGGTATTAAATATATAGGTACTGATGGTTGGATATTTGTTTCAAGAGGAGCTTATACAGCTTCAGCTTCTGACCCTGTGGCAGCAGCTAAAAGTTCAAAAGCATTAGATGCCAGCGATCCAAAAATATTGACTTCTATTATAGAGCCTGATGAAATACATTTGTATAAAAGCGATGAACAACATGGTAACTGGTTAGATTGTATAGAAAGCAGAAAGCCTCCGATATCTCCCGTTGAAATGGGTCACAGGGCTTGTTCTATTTGTTTAATTACACATATTTCCATGAAACTAAAAAGAAAGTTGAATTGGAATCCTAAAACAGAAAAGTTTATTAATGATGACGAGGCAAACAGCATGTTAACACGTTCACAAAGAAAGCCTTTTGGAGTTAATTATATTAAAGCATTGTAAAAACTGCAAAATCATTAGAATTACTGAACTATAGTACTATGAAATCTTACGGATCTATTTACAAACAAGAACTTTTAAAAGAAATTATTCCTTTTTGGGAAAAGTATTCTCCAGACTACATCTACGGAGGGTATTTTACATGTCTCAATTCTGAAGGAAAAGTGTATGATACTGATAAGTTTGTGTGGCTTCAAGCTAGAGAAGCATGGATGTTTGCTACCCTAGAGTACTCTTCATTAAATGGTAATCAGTGGCACGAAATGGCTCAATTGGGTATCGATTTTTTAGAAAAATACGGTCAGGCTCCTTCGGGAGATTGGTATTTTTCATTAAGCCAAAAAGGAGAACCTTTAATGGCTCCTTATAATATTTTTTCAGATTGTTTTGCGGCTATGGCTTTTGGGGCCTTTTACAAAATTGATCCAAATCCTAAATATAAGAAGTTGGTTAAGGAGATTTTTAAAAGAATCATAGCTAGAAAAGACAACCCTAAAGGAATTTATAATAAGCATATTTCAGGAACCAGACCAATGAAAAACTTTGCGCTCCCTATGATTTTATGTAATTTATCTTTGGAATTAGAACATATATTAGGGACACAGCAAGTTACAAACTTAACTCAGGAATTAATTCCATTGATCATGGAACAGTTTTATGATTCTAAAACAGGTTTGATATTAGAAAATATTAGTATTAATGGGGAATTTGTGAATTCTTTTGAAGGTAGGTTACTCAATCCGGGTCATGCTATAGAAGCTATGTGGTTTGTTATGAATATAGCCATTAAGCAGAATAACAAAACTTTAATAAAACAAGCAGAAACTATTTTGTATCAGCAATTAGAGCATGGTTGGGACAAGCTACATGGTGGTATTTTCTATTTTTTAGATCTAAAAGGTTTTCCACCTCAACAGTTAGAATGGGATCAAAAACTATGGTGGGTGCATCTAGAAACTTTAGTAGCCTTAGCTAAAATTTATTCTTATAACAAAAGTTTAAAAGCTAAGGATTGGTTTAAGAAAGTGCATGAATATACATGGAACCATTTTAGAGATCCAATTCACAAAGGGGAGTGGTTTGGTTATCTTAATAGACAAGGTAAGGTATTACTCCAGTTAAAAGGCGGAAAATGGAAAGGATGTTTTCATGTGCCTAGGGCACTTATGCAAATTTCAAATGCATTAGAAACTTTATAGAATATGAAACTTAACTAACTTTTTAAAAATTATTTTAATATTTTATATAAATTACTGTTTTGAACACTAAATTTATTTTTAAGCTATATCTTATGTAATGAGAAAGAACAATTGTAATTTAATTGCTGCTGTCTATACTCCTATGAGTCAAGATGGTTCGCTAAATACATCTGTAGTAAATCAGTATGCTTGTTATTTGAATAAAAACAAGATTTCTGGCGTATTTATCAATGGATCAACAGGAGATTTTGTTTCATTAACGACTCAAGAAAGAAAAGATATTACCTTGGCTTGGTCTTCTTGTAAAACTAAAGACCTTTATCTTATAGATCATGTTGGAGATCCAAGTTTAGAAGTTACAAAAGATTTAGCAAAACATGCTTCAGATAAAGTAGATGCAATAGCCGTTTTGGCTCCATTTTATTTTAAGATTGATAGCCTAGATAAATTGATTTATTACTGTAAAGAAGTGTCTACAAGTGCTCCAAATCTTCCTTTTTATTATTACCACATTCCTTCATTGAGTGGCGCGAAAATAAATATTTTGAGTTTTTTAAAAAGAGCGTCCAAAGAAATTCCGCAGTTTGCTGGAATTAAATTTACAGACAACCAACTAATTGACTTTCTACATTGTAAAAACTATAGTTTAGAAGAATATAATATTTTGTTTGGTTACGATGAATTGTTTCTTCCAAGTCTATCATTAGGCGCTAATAGCTGGGCAGGAAGTACCTATAATCATCTAGCCCCAATTTATTTTAAAATCAAGGAGTATTTTGATCATGGGCAAATGGAAAAAGCAGCTAATTTACAAACTAAAGCTATAAGGTTTGTTGAAATATTAAATGCAAAAGGGGGATTTAATGGTGTTGGCAAGTACTTTATGAAGTATTTGGGAGTTGATTGTGGCCCTAGTAGATTTCCTCATATAAACCTTGAAAAGAAATCCGAACTTGAGATTGTTAACTCCTTAAAAGCCTTGGGTGTTTTAGAATATTTAAACCATTTACCAATAAATTAAAAGAGTTCTTAGGTAATCATTTATAAGAAGACAATGATAATTATAAAAACATTATTTAATTATAGAATTATTCTTTCATTTTGTTTGTTATTTTTTTTTCAATCAAATGGTCAAGAACAAGAATTTATTAAAATATCTTATGAAAAAGAAATTCCCACATTAAAAGGATTAAATGGTTCATTTTCAGGAATTCATAATGGCGTTCTTATTTTGGCAGGAGGTACAAATTTTCCAAATAAAGCTCCGTGGGATGGAGGTGAAAAAGAATGGTACAGTGATATTTATGTGCTTGAAAAAAAAGAAAATCAAACCATTTGGTATGACAAGCTTTCCGTTTCCCTTCCAAGAGCTCTTGCAAATGGAGTTTCTATTAATACTAACCAGGGATTATTATGTTTTGGTGGCGACAATAAAAAAGGTGTATTTAATACAGTCTATTTATTAAAGTGGAACGAAAATACTAAAGAAGTAGAAATAGAATCACTCCCCCCAATGCCAATTCCACTTTCAAACATGAGTGGAGCTGTCGTAGATGATATTGTTTATCTGATAGGAGGACAACAAGAAAAAGATAACGTTTCAACCAACAATTTTCTTTCATTCAATATAAAATCATCAATAGTTAGACCTAAATATAGTTGGAAAAAACATCAAGATTTTCCATTTAAGAGTAGAATTCAATCTGTAGTGGTAGGTCAAAGCAATGGTCATCAAGAATGTTTATACGTTATAAGTGGTTTGTCATATAATCCAAATCATTCAAGACCATATGATATGCTTTATGATGTTTATCAGTTCAATCCATTCAATGAACAATGGTCTCAAAAAGCCAATGTCCCTTTTAATAATACTCCAAGTTTATCAGGAGGATATCTTGCTGCAGCTCCTTCTATTAAAAAAGGAGATGCTCATGTTTTGGTTTTTGGAGGCGCAGGTGGACCTAATCAACATTTGTCTAAACGCATGGAAATATGGTCTAAATTAAAAGATAAATCTCTAAGCAATGAACAGATAGAGCTTCTGAAAGAAGAAGAAATAAAGCTTATAAAAACTACAAGTTTTTCTAGGACCATATGGTCTTATCATACGATTACAGATAATTGGGTAGTAGAGGGTGCCTTTGATTCTGATACTCAGGTAGTCACTAATGCGCTTAATTGGGGTGATGATGTTATTATTCCTGGTGGCGAAATAAGACCAGGCGTAAGAACAAATAGGATTAAGAAAATTAATTTAAAGACTCAAAATAAAAGCTTTGGTGTTGTAAATTATGTTACTTTAATAACCTATTTAATTCTAATAATTTTTTTAGGATGGTATTTTTCTAAAAGAAATAAAACCACAGATGATTACTTTTTAGGAGGGGGGAGAATACCTTGGTGGGCAGCAGGGTTGAGTATTTATGCAACCATGCTAAGTTCCATCACCTACATCTCACAACCTGCCCTTGCTTATTCTTTTGACTGGCAGGCTTATTTAGGGTATTTTCCTATTTTATTGATTGTTCCTCTTGTTATTACTTATTATCTTCCTTTTTTTAAAAAACTTCATTTAACCACCGCTTACGAATATTTAGAAAAGCGATTTCATGTGTCTATTAGAATTTTTAGCAGTTCATTTTTTGTGCTTTTTCAATTGGTGAGAATGGGTATCGTTGTTTATTTGCCTGCCTTAGCTCTTTCTACAGCAATTGGTCTAGATCTTTATGTAGCTATTATATCAATGGGTGTCTTGTCGATTATATACACTTATTTAGGAGGTATAGAAGCTGTAATATGGACAGACGTTATACAGGTTGGAGTGTTAATCATAGGACTTATAGCTGGACTAGTGTATATAGGAATGGAGATCAATGATTTTGGTCTTATTTGGGATACTGCTATAGAAGACGGAAAACTTAAAATGTTAGACTTTAGGTTTAGTTTTACTGAAGTGGTAACATGGTCACTTTTTTTAGGCTCATTTGCTTTAAGTTTTACAACTTACACCACAGATCAGACAGTAATACAGCGATATATGACCACTTCAAATGAAAAGGAAGCTAGAAAAAGCATTTGGCTTAATGGGATCTTATCCATTCCCTTTGGAATATTAATTTTTGCCATGGGAACATTCTTATATGTTTATTTTAAAGAGCATCCAGAATTTTTAACTGTTGGAATGCAAAATGATAGTGTCTTCCCTTTATTTATCACTAATCATTTACCTCAAGGAGTAGCAGGCCTTGTAATAGCTGGAATTTTTTCTGCATCAATGTCTAGTTTAGATAGTAGTATGCACAGTATTTCTACAGTAATAACAGTAGACTATTACAAAAGATTCTATTCTTTATATTCAGACCTTAAAGGTCTTGCTGTAGCCAAGTGGACAACTTTAATTGTAGGAGTAATTGGTACTAGTATAGCCTGTTTGATGGCTACATTTCCCGTAACATCAATTTTTTTCTTTTTTCAAGAAACAATTGGACTTTTTGGAAGCGCTATTGCAGGTATTTTTATTTTAGGAATTTTTATAAAAAAAGCACATTGGAAGGGTGCATTAATAGGAGCAATAGCTAGTATTACAACACTTATTTTTATAAAATATTCCACCCCTTTAAATTTTTATATATATCCCCTTATTGGAATACCATTATGTGTAATAATTGGTTGGGTTTTTAGTTTGTTAATAACAATACCTCAACCCGATATTAGTGGTCTTGTATATCAAAGAAAACCTACTAATATTACGTGATAGGTAAAACTTCCATTAATTGAAAAGCAGCGGATATGATTTTAAGTAAGGATTAGTATACTTTTTCTTATCATTAAACTTAATCGTTTTTTATTCTTAAAATTATATATATTTATTAATGATGACGAAGCGAACAGCATGTTAACACGTTCTCAACGAAAGCCTTACGGTAGCAATTATATTAAAGGTTTATAAAATTGAATTTAATATTAAAGTTATCTTGCTTAAATTTAGTTAATATTGATTTATGGATAACTATGGAATTCTATCTTTGCTTCCTCCTATAATAGCAATTTTTCTTGCTATAAGAACTAAGCAAGTATTTGTTTCATTAATTACTGGAATATTTATTGGATGGTTAATTATTGGAGACTGGAACCTTCTGAAAGGATTCTTATTAACGATTGATGGAATTGTTAACGTATTTAGTGATGTAGGAAATACAAGAGTAGTATTATTTACATTTTTAGTTGGTTCAATTATAACATTTATTCAAATATCTGGGGGGGTTGCTGGATTTATTAATGACGTAAAAAAATACATCAGTACAAATGATAATGAAATACAAAAAAGCAGGAAAAAAGTTCAACTTTTTGCTGCTTTAACTGGAATTATAATTTTTGTTGAATCTAATATTTCTGCTCTTACTGTAGGTACAATATTTAGACCAATATTTGATAAATTAAAATTATCAAGAGAAAAATTAGCCTATATAGCAGACTCCACATCTGCTCCTTCTAAATTATTAATACCTTTTAATGGATGGGGTGCATTTATTATGGGACTTCTTGTAACTCAAGGGATCGATAATCCTTTTATGGGTTTAATTTCTGCAATGCCATATAACTTTTATCCTATTCTAGTTATTGCTGTTCTATTTTTTTTAATCATATCTGGAAAAGATTTTGGACCAATGAAATCAGCAGAAATTAGAGTGAGAGAAGGAAAAATGTTTGATGAAGGATCTAGACCAATGGTTTCTGAAGAAATAACATTCATAAAAACTAAAAAGGGAGTTAAAGCAAATTCTTTAAATATGTTTATCCCATTATTTTTAATGGTAGTTACTATGCCCTTTATGTTATTTTATACTGGCTATAATAAAGAATTGATAGATAGTAATTTATTAAATACATTTTTTTCAATTATTGGAAATGCTTCTGGATCTGCTTCAGTATTATACTCAGTTTTAACTGCACTTATTTTTTCTTCTTTTTATTATTTTATTAAAAAAATAATGACAGTAAGAGAGATTATTGATTATTCAATAAAGGGGATGTCTGGAATGATTTCACTCGCGCTCTTAATTATGCTTGCATTTGCGATTGGAAATCTTTGTAATGAGTTAGGAACAGGACTTTATGTTTCCAATGCTCTAAAAGATGTGCTTTCTCCAAAACTAGTTCCTGTGCTTTTATTTATTACGAGCTGCTTTATTTCTTTTTCTACAGGAACATCATGGGGAACTTTTGCAATAATGATTGCTATTGCGATTCCTATATCTAACGAAATGGGCATCAATTCTTCAGTTGCTATAGCTGCTGCTCTAGGGGGTGGACTTTTTGGAGATCATTGTTCTCCAATCTCTGACACCTCTGTGATATCATCTATGGCTTCTTCGAGTGATCATATGGATCATGTAAAGACTCAACTGCCATATGCCCTTATCTCTGGAACAATAACAGCGTTGTTATATTTAATAATAGGATTTACCTATTAAAATATTTATTTTAAATTTAATTAGCCTGATAAATAAAAAAATCCAAACAAGACTTATATTTAGGTTATGAATACTCATATGTTTATTAGATCAGTCATTTTTCTTATAGCTGGTCTAATCACATTTTTTTTTAGTAAAAAACTAAATGATTTTAAAAATGATTTATTAAAAAAATTTGGATTTAAAAACAAAATAAAAGATGAAACAAAAGGTTATTATTATTTAGGATTGTTTTTTATTGTCATTTCAATCATTTTATTTCTTATTTCAATAGAAAATTGACACTATGCCTATGGTTTAGTTATTGTAATTTAAAATCAATAGGAATACTAAATGGAACTTTAACGGGTCTTCCCTTTTGTATTCCAGGCGTAAACTTTGGAAGAAGTGAAATAATTCTTTTGGCTTCTCTTTCAAGATTTTTATCGGGTCCTCTTGTTCTAATATTAATAATACTACCATCAAATCCAATCGTAAACAGAACAAAAACCCTTCCTTGAATACCCATTTCTTGAGCAATTTTAGGATATCTAAAGTTTCTTCTAATATGTTGATTCATTTTTTCCTGAAAACATTCACTTCTTTTAGATATTTTAACTTTTTCACATCCTGGAAATAATGGTACAGAAGAAATAATGAACATTTCATTAGACATAGAATTTGTTTTCAAAAATTTTAATGCTTTTTCTATTTTTTCATTCGATATTGAAACTATTGGCAGTTTTGAAACACTTTCTTCTGAATATGAACCATCATTGCAACTGTTGTTATTGGTTTAGACATTGACCATATTGGAAAAATAGTTTGATCATTAATATCTTTATCACCTAGTTTACCGGAATTAACTACCTGATTATAAATTATCTTACCTTCTTTTACCATCTTAAAAACATTTGACCCTGTAACTTCATTCTCAATTAATTCATTTTGAAAGTTTAAGATTGGATTATCTGATTTCAAATCAGAATTACAACTTAAAATCAAAAAAGAAACAAAAAGTATTATTTTTTTCATTTTTTATAATTTATTATTTCAAATATATAAAAACACTATTTGAATGATATTATAAATCTATTAGAATGTTTGATGAATTAACTGAATTTGATATGCCTCTATTTAATTTTTATTAAATTGTTGTATACAATACAAATCAATGAAAACAAATAACTTCTGGATTAGAATTTTT